>Ga0302325_10006486_pt1 | contig 26276 bp, 32 predicted proteins | sample Palsa_T0_2_FD_201948 | JGI IMG/M metagenome (GOLD analysis project Ga0302325, IMG submission 201948) | Peat permafrost microbial communities from Stordalen Mire near Abisko, Sweden - Palsa_T0_2 | ecosystem: Environmental > Terrestrial > Soil > Palsa > Peat permafrost | place: Sweden: Abisko... | reverse complement strand
CCCGCGTCATCAAGCGCAAGATGAGCAACTGGGCCGTCAAGCGCCCACAACACCGCGACTGGCCACAACCCACCAAGCCCCCCAACGACGCCATCACCATCCTGGCAGCCTAAGTCAACGGTATTGCCCCTAGGCCAGTATGGTGTCCGCGATGAAGCTTCGTGAGGCCCTTGCTGATTCGCTGGTAGCGGAGGGCGTGGAGGTGTTGTTCGCATTGATGGGTGATGCGAACCTTGAGCTGATCTGTGATGTGGCTGAGCGGTGTGGGCTGCCAGTGGTGTTCGGCCGTCATGAGCAGGGGGTGGTCGGAATGGCGGATGGCTATGCCCGTTTCTCCGGTCAACCCGGAGTGGCTACTGTGACTCAGGGTCCGGGGTTGACGAATGCCGCCACGAGCTTGGTCGTCGCTGCTCGCCGTCGCTCGCCGGCGGTGCCGGCGCGCTGACGTCGTCAGGATTTGCGGGCCAGGCGCTGCAGCGCGCGTCGGTGCGCCGGATCGAGGCTTGCGACCTGCCGGGCGAAGTGGCTGAGTGCCACATCGCCATACTGGGCGACGAGCCCATCTACCTCGGCGCGCGCCCGCGCGGCCATGAACTCGTCGCGGTTGAGCCGTGGTGTGTAGAGGTCGGTCTTGCCCTCGCGGCGTCGGTTGAGTACGCCCTTCCTGTGCAGGCGCGCCATGATCGTCATGTAGGTGGTGTAGGCGCGCTCTTTGCTCGCGCGCTTGTTGAGCGCCTCCATGACGATGCGCACTGTCGCCTCTCCTTGGGACCAGAGCTCCTCCATCACCTCGGCCTCGAGTTCGTGGAGGGGTGGCGGCGCCGGCTCGCTTTGCGCGCCGCCTTTCTTCCGTGGCTCCATCTACGACGGAGTGTAGCAATGGGCTTCGCCCAGATGGCGAGTAGCGCGACGGCCAGAACACCTGACTACGATGCAATGTAGTAGCCCGTCCGCGGCATCCCGCGCGAGTTGGCGATGCTGGTAGAGCTCAGGCAGCGAGCCGGTCCTGGCTGGCGAGCTCGAGGAGCTCGTCGAGCGTGGCGGACAGCTCCTCGACGGCCTCGCGCTCGAGCGGCAGCCCGTCGACGCCGAGCGCCTCCTCGGCGTGGGCGATCGGCAGCTCGCGGTCCACGACGTGCGCGCCGATCGTACTCAGCACCTTGCGTGTCTCTGCCTGCGCCCACACCGCGCCGAACAGGCTCGTGCTGGCCCCCACGACGGCCACCGGCTTGCCGCGCAGCGGTGTGCTCGCGATCGGCCGTGAGACCCAGTCGAGCGCGTTCTTCAGCACCCCGGGAATCGATGCGTTGTACTCAGGTGTGGCCACCAGGACGGCGTCCGCCCCGGCGATCGCCGCCTTCAGGGCCGCAACCGCCGGGGGTGCGTCGTGCTCGTCGTCCTCGCTGTACGGCGGGATCGCCGCCAGCTGCTCGAAGACGACGAGCTCCACCCCGGCTGGCAGGAGCTTGCGCGCCCCGCGGAGCAGGCGGGTGTTGTGGGAGTCGCCACGCAGGCTCCCCGACAGTCCGAGGATGTGCATGGCCTACGCCTCTCTCACGAGCTCGAGCGAGACCTGCAGCCTGACGTCGTTGTCGAGGGCGAATCCGCCCTTGGGCAGCGGCGCGTTCCACTCGAGTCCGAACTCGCGCCGATCGACGATCGCCTCGAGCTCGACGCCGATCTTGTCGTTGCCCGCAATGTCGGCGTGCGGGCCGGTGAGGCTTCCGCGCGCTGTGACGCGATGTGTGCGGTCCTTGATCGTGAGGTCTCCCTCGACCTCGAGCTCGCCGCCCTCGCTGACGTTCACGGCGCTGGAGACGAAGCGGATCTGCGGGTAGTGCTCGCTGTCGAAGAAGTCAGCAGCTTTGAGGTGGCCTGCGAGGTTCTCGTCTTTGACGGCGATCGAGTCGACGTTGACTGCGCCCTGAAGGCGCGGAGCGCCGTCCTCGCTGGCGGCCAACGAGCCCTCGTACTCCTCGAACCGGCCGCGGAACGTCGAGACGACCATGTGCTTGACGGCAAAGCCGACGTGGGAATGGACCTTGTCGATCGTCCACGTCCCGGCGGCGATTGGCTGTGCTGTGGCTGTGCTCATTGGAACTCCCTTGTGGTTGTGGCGGACCGCAGTCCGTTTACGCTGCTGCCAGCCTAGCAGATAACCGGACCCTGGTCCGCTTAGTAAGCTGTAGGTATGGGAAAGCACATCGAGCTGCCGTTGGCTGAGCTGCCGCTGATCGCCGCGGACGTGGGCGAGCGGGCGGACGCCGCGCGCAACCGTGCGCTGATCCTCTGTGCGGCCGAGCGCCTCTTCAGCGAGCGCGGCGCCGGCTGCGTGTCGATGGACGAGGTAGCTGCCGCCGCGGGCGTCGGCAAGGGAACGCTCTTTCGCCGCTTCGGATCCCGCGCAGCGCTCGCACGGGCGGTGCTCAGCGAGCGCGAGCGCGCATTTCAGGAAAGCATCATCCGCGGCGAGCCTCCCCTCGGGCCAGGGACCGAGCCCCGCTCACGCCTGATCGCGTTCGGGCACGCCGTGCTCGAGCTGCTCGCCGGCCACGCCGAGCTACTGCTCGCGGCCGAGGGCGGTGGCGCGCGCTTCGCATCCGCCCCCTACGCCATCTACCGCCTGCACATGACGCTGCTGCTGCGCGAGGCCGATCCCCAGTGCGACGCCGAGTTCCTCGCCGAGACGCTACTCGCGTGCCTGGGAGCCGACTTCTACCTGTACCTGCGCGAAGCGCGCGAGATGCCGATCGAGCGACTGAAGACCGGCTGGGAGGAACTCGTCCAAAGAGTCGTCCCGGTCGAGCACGAGACGTCCCACACCTCGTGAGGGTCAGGGCAGCAGCACGATCTTGCCGTGGGTGTGACGGGCGGCCAGCTCCTCGAAGGCGTCACGCACCTGGGCGAGCGGATAGGTGCGGGCGACGGGTATCTCCAGCCGCCCTTCGGCGACGAGGTCAGCGAGTTGCCCAAGCAGCGGCGCGCTTGCGATCGCGTGCGTCCCCTGCGCCTTGACCCCCAGGCGCTGCACCGCATCGTTGTCGATGATCGTATTGATCCGCTCGGGTGAGACGCCGAGCTCGATTGCCAGGTCGACGTAGCCGCTGCCGAAGGTGTCGATGAACGCATCGATGCTGGCGCCGGCGGCCTCGCGGATGCGCGCGGCCTGGCCCTCACCGTAGGTGACTGGCACGACGTCGTGCGCGCGCAGCCAGTCGTGGTTTGGCTCGCTGGCGAGCCCGATCACCCTCGCGCCGGTGTCGCGCGCGAGCTGGGCGGCCACCGAGCCCACCCCGCCGGCCGCCGCCGAGACGACGACCGTCTCGCCGGGCTTTGGAGACACCGCCTGCACCGAGGCGTAGGCGGCCATGCCGACGACGAACAGCGACCCGGCGACCTCCCATGGGACAGCCGCGGGCTTGGCCGTCAGCTGCTCGGCCGGCACCACCACGAGCTCGGCTTGGCTGGAGCGCTGCTCGCTCCAGCCAAGCACCTCATCGCCCACCGCGAACTCCTTCACGCCATCGCCCACGGCCCGCACGACACCGGCGAGATCGGTGCCCTCGCCCGAGGGGAACGTCGCCGGCCAGCGCTCGTGCAGGCGTCCCTCACGGATCGCGATCTCGCCGGGATTTATGCCGGCGGCCTTGACCGCAACGAGCACCTCGCCCGGGCCGGCGACGGGATCCTCGACCTCGCGCACGTCCAACACGTCCACGCCGCCGTATTTGTCGAACCGCACCGCTTTCATCGTGCCTCCTCGCTCATCGTCGCCGGGTCAGCTCAAGCTAGCGAAGGGTAGGCGTAATCGACTCCCCGGCCCGCTGGCAGCTATCGGGTGCGAGCGCGAGGAGGTGCATGCCTCCGACGCCCTCAGGCGTTGCGCCGACCCTCTCGATCATCTCTAGAAGAACCCGAGCGGCTTGGGGTCGTAGCTGACGAGCAGGCACTTCGTCTGGGTGTAGTGGTCGAGCATCATGCGGTGGTTCTCGCGTCCGACCCCCGAGGACTTGTAGCCGCCGAAGGTGGCGCCGGCGGGGTAGAGGTGGTAGCAGTTGGTCCATACGCGCCCGGCTTCGATGCCGCGCCCCATGCGGAAGGCGCGACTGCCGTCGCGGGTCCACACGCCGGCGCCGAGGCCGTAAATCGTGTCGTTGGCGATCTCCAGTGCCTCCTGCTCGTCGCGGAAGGTCGTCACCGCGAGCACCGGGCCGAAGATCTCCTCCTGGAACACGCGCATCGAGTTGTGCCCCTTCAGCACGGTCGGCTCGAAGTAGTAGCCGCCCTCGAGCTCGCCTTCCATCTCGGGAGCGTGACCGCCGACCAGGAGCTCTGCGCCCTCGTCGAGGCCGATCTGGACATAGCTTTCGATCTTCCCGAGCTGCGCCTGGGAGACCTGCGGCCCGATCTGGGTGGCGGGGTCGAGCGGATTGCCCTGGCGGATCGCGTGGATGCGCTCGAGCGCCCGGCCCATGAACTCGTCGTAGATCGACTCCTGGATCAGCGCCCGCGACGGGCAGGTGCAGACCTCGCCCTTGTTGAACGCGTACAGCACGAGGCCCTCGATCGCCTTGTCGAGCAGCTCGTCGTCGGCCGCGAGGATGTCCTCGAAGAACACGTTCGGCGACTTGCCCCCGAGCTCGGTCGTCGAGGGGATGAGGCTCTGCGCGGCGTAGGACATGATCAAGCGCCCGGTGACGGTCTCGCCGGTGAACGCGATCTTGGCGATCCGCTTGCTCGAGCCGAGCGCGCGGCCGATCTCGGCGCCGGGACCGTTGACGATGTTGAGCACCCCCGGCGGCACGACGTCCTCGATCACCTCGGCGAGCTTCAGCAGCGACCACGGCGTCGGGCTGGCGGGCTTGATCACCGTGCAGTTGCCGCCGGCGAGCGCCGGGGCGAGCTTCCACGCGGCCATCAGCAGCGGGAAGTTGAACGGGATGATCTGCCCGACCACGCCCAGCGGCTCGCGGAAGTGGTAGGCGTAGGTGTGCTCGTCGATCTCGGAGATCGCGCCTTCCTCGGCGCGCACGGCGCCGGCGAAATAGCGGAAGTGGTCGATCGCCAGCGGCAGGTCGGCGGCGAGCGTCTCGCGCACGGGCTTGCCGTTCTCCCAGCTCTCGGCGACCGCCAGCATCTCGAGGTTCTCCTGCATCGCGTCCGCGATCGCGTCGAGCACAGCGGCGCGCTCGGCGGGGGAGGTGCGGCCCCAGCCGCCCTTGGCGGCGTGTGCGGCGTCGAGCGCGAGCTCGACGTCATCCGGTGTGGAATGCGCCACCTCGCAGAACGGCTCCGCCGTCGCAGGGGCGAGGTTCTCGCGGTACTCGCCGCCGCTCGGCGGCACCCATTCGCCGCCGATGAAGTTCTCGTAGCGGGACTTCAGCTCGACGAGGCTCCCGGGCTGCCCGGGCGCCGCAAAAACTGTAGGTGTGTCGACTGCAACGGCCATGGGACTCCTCGTGTCGTTGGAAGGGGAAGTCCAACATCGCATGCTGTCTGCAGCGCGCCATCCGCACAAGCCGCGAAACCCGCTCAGTAATCCACCACGGGCGCGATCTTCGTCTACGCGCCACCCTTGCAGCGTGAGCGACGCGTGGTGGTCGGCCACCGACAGCGAGTGGTCCGCTGTTCGCCCTCAGCACCGCCGAGGGGCGACATCCACGGGCCGACGGCGCTCATGATGGGTATACCACTGGAATGGCCGGTCGGGCTCGATGACCCGGACGCCTGTCCACCTACGACTACGAAACGAGGATTGCTGATGGCAGCGCAGACACTTCCCGGCGGCACGTTCACCATGGCCGAGGGTCTAACGGTCACCCGTTTGGGCTACGGCGCGATGCAGCTGGCAGGCCCCGGCGTGTTCGGACCGCCGAAGGACCGTGACGCCGCGATCGCCGTGTTGCGCGAGGCGGTGGAGCTGGGCATGACCCACATCGACACGAGCGACTACTACGGCCCACACGTCACGAACCAGATCATCCGGGAGGCCCTGCACCCCTACCCGGACGAGCTGCGCATCGTTACCAAGGTTGGGGCCTACCGCGACGTCAAGGGCGGCTGGCCACACGCGCGGTCTCCCGAGCAGCTGCGCCAGGCCGTGCACGACAACCTCATTCACCTTGGCCTCGATGCGCTCGACGTCGTCAACCTGCGGCTCGGCGGGTTCGACAGCCCAGAGCCGGGCTCGCTCGCTGAGCCGTTCGGCGCGCTCGCACAGCTTCAGCAGGAGGGCCTGATCAAGCATCTCGGCGTCAGCACCGTCTCCGCCGAGCAGGTCGCCGAGGCCCAGTCGATCGCACCGCTCGTGTGCGTACAGAACTTCTACAACCTCGCCCACCGGGTCGACGATGACCTGATCGAGTCCCTCGCCGCACAGGGCATCGCCTACGTGCCCTACTTCCCGCTCGGTGGCTTCACCCCGCTGCAGTCCGGCACACTCGAGTCGGTCGCCGTCCGTCTGGACACCACACCGATGTCCGTCGCGCTGGCGTGGCTGCTGCAGCGCTCCCCGAACGTCCTGCTGATCCCCGGCACCTCATCCGTCGCGCACCTGCGCGACAACGTCAAAGGCGCCGCGCTCGCCCTCTCCGAGAACGAGCTCACCGAGCTGAATGGCATTGGCTGACGGCACGAGCGTGTTCCTGCGCGATTGATTCCAAGGGGCTTCGGTCTGGGCCCTCTCCAAGCCGACACGTGAGAGTAGTGTTGGGGGCATGGACGAAGGCGACGATCGAATCGACGAGCTCGAAGTGCGTCGCCGCGAAGCGCGCCGCGCCGTCGAGGAGGCGGGGGGAGGCGAGTCCGAGGGCTTCGAGCTGGCCGAGCAGGACCTGATCGAACACGCCTCCCATGGCGATGAGCACACGCCGACGCGCATCATGCTCGACGCGGCGGCCGAGCGGGAGACCGCGGGCCCCGTGGAGGGCGAGGCCGACGGGGGTGTCTACGGCGAAGCCGACGAGGAGCAGAAACCCGACTGATGCTGCTCGCGCGCGTATCGCGCTGATGCGTCGGGCAACGACGGCTTCGTCTCAGAGCAGTGAGGCGGCGTCCTTCAGAAGGTTGATCAGCGACGGGTTGGCACCTTCAGTTGTTTCGACAGTGAGCGATGCGTTGTCGACCTGGAGGTATCCATAACCAGCGCCCGTGGCCTCGTCGTAACCGAATTCCGCCCTGTTGCCGACTCCGTTCAGAACGTGCCTTCCGAAGTTCGCAGGCCATGTCCGGGCCTTCGCGCCCTTCTGCAGCTTCGAGGCGAGCTTTTCCACCGCCCGCCCGTATGCAAAGAGAACGGTTGCGTTGTCGATGCGATAGCACCCTCCCGGGGGAGCGGTGGCGCCCGTTTCCAGGATCTTGATGCCGTTGGCGAGGCATTCGATGCCGATAGCGCCGTTTGTGAACTCGGCTGCATGACCGGTTGGTAGGCCCGTCTCGGTTGAGGCGTATTTGCAGGTGCTTGCGTCAGCGGTCAGGCCGGAGGCCGACGTCACCGATTTCGGCGAGATTTCTTCGAGGTTGTCGAAGAAATCTGCCGCGACAAGGATGCCGTTGCACGGTTTGAAAGGCAGCATGCGAAAGTGCTTCGAGTTCGCTCCGGCCGGCGGTGCGAGCGCAGCCAACGCTGCCAACGCCATACATGTCACCACCATCCCCGCGCATCTGCCGCGCATCTCCCAGATCCCTTGGCGTCGCCGTCCGAAGCCCGAACATAGCACGGGCAGGTTGCGTTCCAGTTGCCGGTCGCAGCGGCCCGTGGCCGTCCGGTGCTTCCCCGGCGCTGGCTGCCCGACACCGGCCGCCAGGGAAGACCGCATGGACGACGTCGCTCAGGACCGCCGCCGCGAGCTCATGGGACCGTGATGCTCGGTTGCTGGTAGGGCCCGATGCCGGCGTCCGCGTTGGCGATCGCGGTGGCCGCGTCTTCGGGCGTCATGAACCCGGCGGCCACCTCCGCGTTCGCCGCCGCGGTGAACTTCGACGCGTAGCTCGCTGACGTGGGGTACAGCGATTTCAGCGTGGAGCTGGGGAAATCGGTGAAGTACCCGGACAGCAGGCAAAGACCCGAGTCGCGCAACGCTTCGTTGCTGATGCCGCCGGTCTCGAGCGTGGTGAACACGTCTTCCAGCTCGGCGGTGATCGACGTCGGGCTGAGGTCCTCTTCGCTCACGTTGGCGAAGTTGATCGCCGAGTAGTCCTCCACCGGAACCTGCGCGTCGGGCATCTGGATGCCCCCGTCGGCGATCCCGTACCTGTTCTTGTTGACGAGGTAGTACAGGCCGAAGAACACGGGTATGGTCGAGATCTGCGGGCTGTGCGCGGGCTGGACGCCGTTCACCACCCAGTTCTGCAACGCCGCCATGGCGGCGTCCTCGACCTCGAACAGCGGCATGTTGTCGGTCTGGTTGTGGCCGTCGAGCGCCGTTCCGGTGCCCTCTATCGGGGTGCCGAACACGCACGATGGCACGCCCACGGTGGGCTCCTCGCGTGCGATCGTCTCGGTCTCGTATGCCGCCTCGTGGGCGTCGATGTGCGACGCGCCCGCGAGTTCCCACGTGCGCAGGTAGTTGTTGTCGGGCTGGCGGGCTGCGGCCGCATCGAGCTCTTCGATGTCGCCCTGGGTGTTGAGCTGGATGAACGGCGTGGTGTTGTCGGTGCGGATGAGCGCCGGGAACGGTGACGCCGCGACCAGCCCTTCGCCGATCGGCGCCGCCGTGGCACCGCGGCCGACCGCCAAGAAGCCGTTGAAGGCATGCTTGAGCGGCTGGATCGCGTTTACGTAGGTGTCGACCCGGAAGGCGGACTGCGAGTCGCCGGTGCCGATCAACTCCTTCGGCGTCAGCCCGCCCAGCAGCGTTCCGCTGTCGGCCTTGATCGCTTCCGCCGCCTGGGTGAAGATTTCATAGGACTCGCCGTCGTTGCTGTCGCCGAGCGCCCCGTAGCGCTTCGGGTCCCATGCGGCGAGGTCTTTCATGCCCGGTCGCTGGGCGGTCACGCCGACGTACGCATAGCCCTTGTCGATGAGCTCGTTGTAGAGCTGCGCCCAAACCGGGTCCTGGTCGCCGCCGGTGGTGTCGTTCAGCCACTCGAACACCACGGTGCCGTTGAACTTCGCGGGGTTGGTGGGGTAGCGGACGAGCAGGCGGGTGGTGTAGGGGACGTTGGCTTTCGACACCGACACGCCCCATTTGCCGTTGGACGACCACAGCCCGCTTTCCTTGTACACGTTGGCGCCGCCGGACATGGTGAACTCGCGTTCTGCGTAGCCCGCTTCGGTCAGGTTGATGTACGGCGCGCCCGGGACCGTGGGCGTCTGCGGCACGGCGTCGTAGGCGTAGCCGTGTTCGCCGCTCGTCGGGGGAATTTCCGTGACTGCGGGTAGTGCGGCTGCGCTCGAGGCGGCCACCGCGCCGGCCGCGAGGAACGCGCTCATCGCGACGGTCGAAGCGGCCACTGCCCGTTTGATCCAATGCGGCGCCTGATTGCTCACAACTCCTCCTTGTTGCGATCGATTGGACTGCGTCCCGCCGGGGCCTTCGAGCACGCCCCAGGAGCTCCTCGCCGCGCAAGGTAACATCGCCTGACCAAATTGTCAAACAAGAGTCGTGTTCGTGTTTGGGGCGCCTTTGGGCCGGCCCTGGTCTACTGCGAAGGGCTCTCGGCGTCCACGAGCTGCTCGCCGAGCGCGCGCGCGAACTCATCGGCCGATACCCCGTGGAGCCCGGCCGGGGTGGCGAAACGCTCCAGGTAGCCGGCGACGATGTCCACGAACGCCAACACGATCGTCTCCTGCTCCTGTGCGCTGCGCTCCGCCAGGAAGACGAACTCGAACATCCGGTCGAACAGGCGCACGAGCAGCCCGGAGCTGAACTCCGGCGCTCCCTCGAGCAGCCCGGCGGCCCTCATAGCGGAGCGAAGCGAGGCGGCGAGCCGCGCGTCGAGCTCCCGCACCTGGTCGATGACCGCCGGGTTCGAGCGGCCGCCGAACCACACGGGCACGCCCTCGGGATGCGCCTGGTGATGACGCATGTGGGCCAGCGCGACCGCCTCGGCGAGCGAGCGGACCGTCACTTGCTCGAGCGCCACGACCGCCGCCACCACGGCCTGGTCGATCTGCACCAGCTCGTGGTCCAGATATGCCGCGATGATCTCCTCGCGGTTGGCGAAGTAGCGGTAGATGGTCGCGACCGGGATGTCCGCGCGAGCGGCGAGCGCACGGGTGGTGAGCGCGTCGACGCCGCCCTCGGCGAGCAGCTCGGATGCCGCATCGAGGATCAGCTCCACGCGCTCGCGGCTGCGACGCTGGACCGGCTCGCGCCTGCTCACCCAGGGACCGCCGCCGTATCCGAAGTCTCCCTGCGACCGATCCGACCGCTGCCCGCGTTGGCTTCCACGGTGCTCTGCACGGCGCACAACCTAGCGAGCCGGCGGCGGCGGCCGGCCTCGCGCCAACTCCCGTGGGATCAGCCGGCGCCCGCGCTCTCGGCCAGCGCCAGCTGACGCTTCATCGCGTCCGCCATCGCCAGCAGGCCCGAGAGGGGCCTGATCATGACGAACAGCTCGTCGATCAGGCCGTCCTCGTTGGTGTGGATGAAGTCGCAGCCCTCGAGCTCGCGGTCGCCGACGCGAGCGCGGAACACGAGCGCGTGATCATTGGAGTCCGGGGCTCCGAGCTCGCGGGTGTAGCGGAAGTCCTCGAACACCTCACCCACCGCGCGGAGCAGGACCCCGACCTGCTCACGGCCCTGGTAGGGCGCGTGGACGACTGGACTGCGGAAGACGACGTCGTCGGTGAAGAGGGCCACCAGGGCGTCCAGGTCGTGACTCTCCACCGCATCGCGGAACTGCTGCATCTCTATCTCCTAGCCTTTGCTTGCAAGCTCGTTCGCCGTGGTCGGCGGATCTCGGGGCGCTGGTGCGCGCCGCCAGCTGCGCCCGATGTTCCGTATCAGCTGCGGGTACACGATCAGGTGCCGGAATGGCCTGATGGCGGCCATGTACCCCCTCCCGAGCAGCCCGTTCGGCTTGACCAGGACGGCCATCTGGCCGCGGTAGCCGCCGCTCCCGTCGGGGACCCAGCCGAGGTGCAGCACCCCGTGCATGGTCCGGTTGGCGATCTCCGCGGCCCACTCGTCGTCGAGCAGGTAGAGCGGGCTGAAGGGGAGCGTGCCGACGTCGTGCCCGGATGGCCGGTCGCGCAGATCGGCCGGCAGACGGTCACGCAGCGTCGGCACCCGGGAGCCCGGGCCGGTCTCAGGGCCGTCCCAGCCGAGCAGCTTCCCGAGCTCCTGCCGGGTCGTCCACAGCACGCGCGCGGCACCGGTCAGGCCCTGCGACGGCTCCTGCGAGGCGAACCCGTGGACCAGCCGCGGGAAGTCCTCCGGACCGCCCGGCGTCGGCAACGCCCACACGTCCTCGAGCCCGAAGTCGCCGGCCAGCTCGTGGATTCGCCAGGGCCGCGAGGTGTGTGCCGTGTCGGGGAGCCTCGCCTGGGCCGTGTCGGGGAGCCTCACCGTTTACCTCCGTCCATGCGGCATCGTATCCATACGGTAGTGTATAGATCAAGCTCAGTCAAGCCCGCCATACGAGATCGAGATCGAGTGCCCGCCCCCACCCGTACGCCTCGCACCAGCTGGGTGCAAGCGGGCCTCCAGGCGCTCGGCGTCGGCGGTCCGGATGCCGTTCGCGTCGAGAAGCTCGCCCAGGCGCTCGGCGTCACCAAGGGCGGCTTCTACTGGCACTTCAACGGCCGCTCCGCGCTTCTGGAGGAGATGCTCGACGCGTGGGAGCACGTGATGATCGACGAGGTGATCGAGCGGGTCGAGGGCGGGGGCGGGGACGCCAGGGCGAAGCTGCGGCGCCTCTCCGCAATCGCCGCGTCGGGCGGCGAGCTGATGAAGATCGAGCTCGCGATCCGTGACTGGGCGCGCCGCGACAGAGCGGTCGCCAAGCGCCTCAGGCGCCTCGACAACCGGCGGATGGAGTACATGCGCTCGCTGTTCGCTGCCTTCTGTCCCTCCGAGGACGACGTGGAGGTTCGCTGCATGCTGCTCCTCTCGTTGTGGGTCGGCAACCACCTGATCGCGGCGGGTCACGGCGATCGCAGCCGCGCGGACGTGCTCGGGCAGGCCTCGCGGTGGCTCGAGGGCTGAGCGCCCCAGCCGGCTCGCCGGCACGCACCTGGGCGTCTGCGGCGGTGACGGGCCGGCGTCTCGCCGGGTGTCCGTCGAGGAGCAAACCCGTCAGGTAGTCTGCGCGCATGGACGATCAGTCGATCCTCAGCCGCATCGAGGCGCTGGTCGAGGAGGAGCACTCGCTGATCGCTCGCGAGCAGGGCGACGCGGTCCGGGAGGAGGCGCTCGAGGCCGACCGCCGGCGCCGGGAGGAGGTGTCGGTGGAGCTCGATCGCTGCTGGGATCTGCTGCGCCAGCGGCGGGCGCTCCGTGGCGCCGGGGAGAACCCCGAGGGGGCCCACGTCCGCGACGTGGATACCGTCGAGAAATACCTGCAGTAGGCGCACATGCTCGTCGCGCTCGGAGACGTGTACGCGCAGATCCCCGGTGGCGGGCGGCCGATCGATCCACGCAAGGCGGGCTGACCGCGCGGCTTGGCTTACACTGGCACCCTCGATCCCAAGGAGAGGTGGCCGAGTGGCTGAAGGCACTCGCCTGCTAAGCGAGTATGGGGTTAAGACTCCATCGCGGGTTCGAATCCCGCCCTCTCCGCCATTTGCGTTGGTTTCAAACCGTAGCCCCGAAAACCGGGGCTACGGCCGTCTTCGGCCCGGTTTCCGACGGTTTGGGCGGCCTCGCGGCCCAGTTTGCGGGCCAGTGGCACGAGCTCGGCGTAGAGCGAGGTCGCTTGGATCTCGATGTCGCCGGACTCCGATACGAGCAGCATCACGAAGATCGCCAGATTGATCAGCCGTTTCTCGGTGCTGGAGCCGCCGGTGTAGGGCACCAGCCGCTTGTCGATGAGCAGCAGCGCGTCGCTGAGCGCCTGGTCCAGGTCGCTGACCTCGAACTGAGCGGCGTCGGCGAGTTCTTGCGCTCGGGCTTGTTCGGCTGCGAGGCGCTTCTGCTGCGCTTGGAGGACCTCCTTGGAAACGCCGTCGTCGTAATAGAGGTCGAGGAGCTTGTCTTGGTGGCTGATGAGTTCCCGTACGCGACGCGCGTGCCGGGATGCCTCTTTGCGTGCCTCGGCGGTGCTGGCGTGGGCACGGGCGAGCAGCGTCTCTCGGATCGCGGCTTGCTCGGCCGCTGTCAGCAGGTAGGTCTTGTATTTGCGCTCGACCTTGCGCTCGACCGTGTGGGCGCGGAAGTGGGGGGCTACGCAGCGTCCCTGGCTTGAGACTCGGCTGAGGCAGGCGAAGTACTCGTAGAGCCCGCCATTGCCCCGGGTGCGGTTGAAGCCGAGCCGTCTCTGGCAGACGCCGCAGTGCAGCGTGCCGATCAGGTGATGGCTGTGCTTGTGGGAGCGGTCGCCGCTGGCACGGTGGGCGTCGAGCACCTGCTGGACACGCTCGAATATCTGGGGGCTGATGATCCGCTCATGCCTGCCGGGGCGCTTGACGCCCTTGAGCGTCACGATCCCGATGTAGTAGTCGTCTCTGAGCATCCGGTGGACCATGCTGCGAGACAGCGGTTTGCTTGGCCGCTTGTAGGTCGCGCGTGTTCTCAGTCCGAGTTCGTCCAGCATCTCGGTGAGGGTCGTGATGGTGTGCGCGCCGGTCGCCGCTATCTCGAACGCCAGCTTTACGAGGTCGACGCGCTCAGGGTCGGTGCTAATGCTCGCCACCTTGCGACCATCGACGGTTTCCTCGTCGTTGAGGTAGCCGATGCGGGCTGGTCCCATACTGCCGCCGGTCGCGTGCTTACGCTGCAAACCGCCCTTGACCTTCTCGCCGTCGCCGCGTGAGCGGAAGGCGTTGACTCCGGCCATGATCGTGTAGAGCAGCAATCCGGTGGGACTGTCATCGATGCGCTCTAGCGTCGACTCAAGCTTCGCGCCGTGGCGCTTGATCTCAGCCAGTAGCCAGAAAGCGTCCTGCTCCTCCTTTGCCCAGCGCGAAAGATCGTAGAAGATCACATAGGTCGGTTTGAGCTTCGGGAGTGCCGTGAGCATGTCTTGGAGAGCCGGTCGCCTGAGATTCGTGGCGGTGCGCCCAAGCTCCACAAACTGGGCGACGACCCGCGCATTCAATCGCTCGGCGTGCCGCAAGCATCCCTCGCGTTGGGTCGGGATCGAGTAACCCTCGGGGTCGTGGGCCTTGTTGACCTGGCCGTCGCTCGAGACACGCAGATAGATAACGGCGGTAGGCTCGGCCAGCATCTCCATCGGTGATCGGGTAAGTATGTCGGGAGTATGTGTCGGCATAGTTCCTCCTTTCTCGGTTAATTGGCTTAACGATTTTCCCGTTAAGTCATGATTTAAGCAACGTGTTAATTGGTAGGGCGAGCCGGTCAAGGTGTGTAAACCCCGACCGGCCCGCGTTGTCTCACTTCAGCGCCTCCAGGCGCTCGGTGATGGCCTTCTTCCTGTCAGCGGCACTCGCCTTGAGGGCGTCGTGCTCGGCCTTGGCCTCCTCGCTCCTGGCCTTCGCGGCTTCGACCTCCCGGTCGATGGCCTCAATCGCCCGCTCCAAGGCGGCGCGGGCGTCCGCCACTGCCGCGTCCAGGGTCGTCTCCCGGCGGCGGGTCCGTGCCGGTTTGGCGCTGTCTCCGCCCTCCAGCTTCTTCTTGTGCGAGTAGTAGGACCCGCGAACCGAATCGAACGGTCTCCCGGCCTCCTCGGCAATCTGACGGAAGGCGTCCGCCTTGTCGGTACCGGCCGCGACCATCGCCTCGACCCGGTCGTAAATCTGCTGGGCCTTGGTTACTGCCATGCGCTGTCTCCTTTGGGTTGAATGACCTGGCGGCAGACAGAAAGACCTGAGTCCTTCCGTCCGCCGTGGGGCCCTCCAGCCCTCACGATGCATCTGTCGCTTCACGTGCCCAATGGGTGAGCCGGGCGCAGGCGATGTCGATGTATTTCGGCTCGCGCTCGACTCCGAGAAAGGCTCGCCCCTCCACGAACGCGGCGATCCCGGTCGTGCCGCTGCCCGCAAACGGGTCGAGCACCACCCCGTCCGGGGGCGTGACGAGTGCCACCAGCCAGCGCATCAGGTCGATCGGTTTGACGGTGGGATGGATGTTGCGCCGCAAGCGCTCGACGGGTCTGCTATAGAGCCGGTCGGATTGCAGCGGCAGCTCGTCGCAGCCAGCCTCTCGTTCTCGTTTTGACGCCTTGCCGCAAAAGAACATGCGGCTCGGGCGAAGGCCGGGACGCGCGGCATCGAGCAGGCGTATGGGACAGTCCGCCGCGCAGACCCCGCCAGCGCAACCCGGCGCGTGAGACAGCGCGAGCTGCGCCGGCCAGTAGCCGTTTACGCGGCAACCCTCAATGTTCAGCGCTCCCGTTGCCCACTCCTCGAGATTGCGAGCCGTGGTGCCATCGAGCGGCTTGCGGGCGAGCAGGATCGGCTCGTAGGCCGGCTTGAGCATGGCCGCACGCCCTCCAGGCAGCTTGCGCGCCTTGGGCGCTCCCTGCCCGTAGATCCACATCAGCACGTCACGCACCTCAAGACCGGCATCCTCGACCCCACTCGTCAGCCTGTGAAACGTCTTGGGACTGCCGAAGGCGAGCAGGTGCCCGCCGGGTTTGAGCACCCGCAAGCACTCGGCCGCCCAGGTTTTCGTCCAGGCGGCGAAGGCTGTGCCACTGGCGAGCAGGTGCCCGCCCTTGCCCGCCCCGTCCCAAGACTCACCGTGGAAGCCGATGCCGTAAGGAGGGTCAGTGCAGACCGCATCCACACAGGAGTCCGGGAGCTTCGCCATCAGGCGCAGGGAGTCGCCCTCAACCAGCCGCCAGCGGCCGGTGTCGTCACTGTAAACCGGCAACTTGCGGTTGGCGCTCACGGGCGCGCCTCGCTCGTCAGGAGTGCCAGCGCTCGGTCTGGGGTGGTGACTGCGAACAGGCGGCGAGCGTCGGATGGTAGTTGTGCGAGGGCCTCACGGACAGCCTCGGCGCGAGCGGGGTCGGGCACGATCCAGAGCACCCGCGGGAACATGCCCCGGGCGGCCTGCTCGGTGCCGGTACCGAAGTAGTCGTGGTATCTGCGGGCTTTGGCCGCCAGCGTCGAGAGCGCCTCGGTCGCCAGGTCAACCTCGATGAACCAGGAGAGTTCGTACTCGGCCGTGGCGAGCTCGAGGAACGCATCCGGCTTGAGCACCTGCCGGGCGCCGAAGCCGACCATGTAGGGCCGCCAACACTCCGGCTCAGGCTCAAAGCTGAGCAGCTCAACCGAGCCGTCCCGGGCGGCTACGACCAGCTCGACGTAGAGCCCAGCTACCGCCAGCGTGTGCGCGAGGAAGCGGACGCCGGGGGTACGGGCGGTGCGAACCCGTCGCCGTGATCGTGACCCCGCTTGGGTGAGGTACTGTCCGGCGCGGCCGACGGCAAAGGTCGTGCTGGCGCTCCCAGCGCGCTCACCGCCGACCCGACGCGCGAGCGGCTGAAGGACATCCAGCCGGACGAGTCGGGCCAGCCCCCGCCGTGCCACTCGGCCTCGGGCCGAGGGAGCGATCTGCGACCACAGCAGCGCTTGGAGCTGCGCGCCGCTCATCACCCGGAAGCGGCTGACCGCAGCCAGCGCCTGGCGGTCGCGGTCAGAGAGCTGCCCCTCAATGGCCGCAAGCTGGCGGGCCGACAAGCGCCCTCGGGAGCGCTTGTCTTGCGTTGGCGTAAGCGAGCTAGAACCTGCACCGTTAGGCGGGTTCTGGGCGGAGGGACTCGACGCGAGCGGACCAGCGGCCGGACTCACCGCTGCCTCCTGCGGGAGCCCACCAGGTCGCCGTCGTCAGGGGCGCTTGGCCGCCCCACGGGGTCGGTGTTTGGCTGGCTGGGGGCGCTGCCATACAACGCGGCCGAGCGGTCACGGATCGCCTCGGCCAGGCCGGTCACCGGCGGCAAGGCTTGCGTGCGGCCGGTCACGACCGACACAGCGCTGCCAGCGCCGGTCCCGACCCGCGCTGCTACCTCGAAGCGGCCCAGCGCCATCAGGTCAGCGGCGGCGATGCCCGTCAGCTCACGGGCGATCACCGGCGCTTCGGTCGCGCCAGCGCGGAAGCTGATGAGTGTCGCCAGGTTCCCGAGAAGCGCCGACCTGGTTGGCTCAGGGACGCGGCCCAAGGTCTGCACCGCCACGGTCAGGCTGGCCCCGAGCCCTCTAGCACGCTCGGCGATCAGCTCGAGATTGCTCGGCAGACCACCCACGACGGTCGCCAGCTCGTCCACGTAGATGTTCACAAGATGACGCTGCTCAGGCGGCAGCGCTACCCGCGCCTCGATCGCATCCCAGGTTGCCAGCATCACCGCCGAGCCGATCAGGGGCGCGGCCTCCCCCAGCGTTCCCGGAGCCAGCGACACCAGCAGGAAACGCTTGGCGGCCAGCAGCCGCCCCAGGTCGATCTTGGGGTCGGCGCTGGCCAAGACAGCGCGCACCCGCGGACGCGCCAACAACGCCATCGTCCTGGCCATCGGCGCCTGCACCACATCGACTTTGGCCGCCGGCGACAGCGACTCATAGTTCCCCCAGGCGTGTCGCAAGAAGCCGTCGCTGAGCCTGTCCACGGCAGCCCGCCGGTAGGACGCATCGGCGAACAACCGGCCGAGATCCAGCAGCGTTGCGCCCGGCACCTCGGCCAGCGTTCTGATCCCGAGCCGCCCAAAGACCTCCGAGCGGATGCCCCACTCCGGCACCAGCGACTTCAACGTCCGAATCAGGACATCCGCCCGGGCGTCCGGGTCGTTACCGTGGAGCACGTCCAGGCCAGCAACCGGCCGCAGGTCATCCCCTGCGTCCAGCACGCCGATGCGCTCGGCCTGCCCAGGCACAACCCGGCTCAGGATCGTGTCGAGAAGATCGCCCTTCGGGTCGATCAGCACGCCAGCGTGCCCGGCCGCAATATCGCTGAGGATGGAGTTAGCCAGCAGCACGCTCTTACCGACCCCGCTCGGGCCGATCACCGCCACGTGGTGGCTCGCCGCCTCCGGTGACAGAGCGACCGGCCGCTCCTCACCGGAGGCGCTACGGCTGATGAAGAGCTGCCGGCCAGCCCTCGGCAGATGACTCCCGGCCCGCAGCTCCCGGCCACCCAGCTCCACACCAGGAGTGACATCGGCCCCCAGCGGCCAGGCCAGCAGCGGCAACAGCTCACGCGTCGACAGCCACCCCGACGACCTGGTCGCGTGAGGGCGAGCACTCAAGCGCCGGTTGCCACGCTCAGAGGTCACCCGGATACCACCGGCCAGACCCCGACGACCCCGCAGCACACTCCCGACATGCGCGGCCAGCTCCCGAGCTCTCGGCCGCGACGCTCGGATGAGCACCAGGCCACCGACACTGAAACCAGCCTGGGAACTCTTACGCTGCCAGGCGCGCTCGATCTCCCTCTGCCGCGAGGTGGGGTGCTCTACCTGCGCCCGAGGGCGGGCGGCTCCCGGTCGCAGCGCCAAGCGGATGATGGCGTGCTCACCGGAACGCAACCCTCCCAGCGCACTCAGCAGCGAGCGGGAGGTGGACACGGCGTTCTCATCCGACAGCACCGTCGACGCCGGGACGAACAGCCGCAGACCCAAGCTCACCGCATCGCTCGGCGACGGCGCTGCCTCGGCGATCCGCAAGCTCGAGATGGCGCCCGTCAACGTCGATTGCACCGAGGTACCGGCGGCGGCCGGTACCCACAGGGCGTGGCTGACCAAGCCCTCCCGGGCCGCGACCTCAGTAATAAGTTCGATGGTGTGGGGCAGACCGGCCAGACCATCCAGAGCCGCTACTGCCCCGGCCGGCTCAAGGCCGCTGGGAAACCGCAGACCGTACGGGCTCATGCTGGCGCGCATGGCGGCGTCCCGCTTCCGCTCCCACAGATGGATTCCGGCGATCATCGCCGAACCCGAGGACGCGGCCACCAACGCCGGTACCAATGCCTCGTTCACGGCCGCTGCTCCCGGCGCTTGGCCTTCTCCCTAGCGTCACGCTCACGCTTTTCCCGGAGCACCCGCTTGGCCTGGAGCCAGTACACCAGGGCGAGCTGCTCGCTGTCGATCTCGTCCCGCTTAATTCCCTTAACCTTAATCCGGCGCGTCGCCATGATGAGCACCTCCTTTCCGCTTAGTTGTCTACATAGTCACCTCCGTTATGTTCGTGTTATGTTCGGTATTGAACCTCCTGAGCGTACGCGTCCACGCTAATTCTTGTCAACACTTTTATGCGGTTACCGGGTGTAGAACCACACCACACGGGCCACCATCGCCACCACGCCCGCAACCGCGATGAGTGGAATCACGGCATGGATCACCGCGACGATCATCGGGCCGGCGGCCATCAACACCACCAGCCCGACCACCGCGACGATGAGCCGGTTCACCGCCGTTCACTCCTTGCGAGTGCCTCATCCGTGGCCGCACCGAGAAACACCTCAGCGGCATCACGCTCGATCCGAAGGTTGGCGTTGGCGGTCTCTGGCTCAGCCAGTTCTTGCCGAGCCTGCCGTAGCTGCTGCTGCAAGCGCCGGTTCTCCCGGCTGAGCTGTTGGTTCCAGCGGCAGACCCGCTGCAATTGATCGCGCTCGGTCATCGCTCCACTTCGACCTCATGGCAGGTTCCCTCAATGACCTCGCCCTGGGTCGCGGCTTGGCACATCGCCCGCGCCGTTGCAAAGGCAATGTTGTCGATTTCCTGGCGGGCGCGGGCGTGGCGCAAGCGCTCGCGCACCTGGCGATCCCGAGTCTCCCTGGACGGCTCGATGCCCCAACGCCACAGGCCGTACAGCACCATGGCCGCGACCAGAAAGGGCCAGAACTTCACCACCAGCATAACCACCATGAGGACAAGCAGGAGAGAGATCACAACTCCCTCCCAGCCTCATAGACCACCGCCGCGATCCCGAAAGCGCCGGCGCAGGCCACCGCGTGGACGTAGCCGGCCGACTGCGGCGCACCCTGAAGCAGAGCGCCCTCCAGGGCGCCAAGCTGGGCCGCTCGGATCATCCCGCGTTCGGTAGTGGTCGCCACGCGATCGAGGCGAACCTGATCCTGATGGCTGGCGACGAGGGCGGCACCATCGATCCGCGCCAGCGCCCTCGAGACCTGGCGGTCCAGCTTCGAGGGAACCAGTCCTCCGGTCTGCACAAGCGAGCTATTCATAAGTCCTCCTGTGATGTCGGTTTGCGAGCCGCTAGGTGGGCGGCGCGGACCAGCATCAGGCAGGTGTGCTTTCTTGACCTCCTGTCATGAAGCGAGCACGCAAAGCCGGCTGGGACAAGCCGGTCGGAGACCAGCCCAACCAGCACGTCGGGGCGATGCTCCACGGCTTGCGCGAGCAGGCCGGGGTGACCCAGGCCGAGATCGCCGCTGCCACCGGGATCAGCCAGAGCTACATCTCCCGCATCGAGCACGGCAGCCGACCGGCCTCCGACCGCATCATCCGCTACTACAGCGAACGCTTCGGCGCCGCCGACCTCCTCGCCAGCCTCGTTGACATCGCCCGCGAAGGCGACCGCGAACGCAGACGCAAACGCAACCCTCTCCTGATCGCTCGCCAAGCCCGCTACCCAGTAGAGGGAGACGCCTCTACATTCGTCTCTGAGACGCCCCCCGATGGGAGCACCATCCCCTGTGGCGCCAGCTTCACCAAGACCTGGACGATCCGCAACAGCGGTAGCGTCCCTTGGCAGGGACGACGCTTGCGACGGATCGGGCCGACCACCGGGCCGTGGACGCTGACCTCTGAGCGCTTTACGCCAATCACCGATACCGAGCCGGGTGAAACGGTCTCAATCTCGGTACAGCTCACAGCCCCGCAAATGGAGACAGCAGCGGTGGCGCAATGGAAGATGGTGGATACAGACGATCTTTTGTACTTTCCCGACCGCTACTCGGTCGGGCTGGCGCTGTATGTGCTGGTGGGGCATGAAACTGTGGCGTTCAGTAAGTAAGGGATCGCAATATGGAAACGACGGCGGGCTCATCCAAAGGAGTCACCGTTCCGTTTGTTTCAAACGCCATTTCTCGAGCTGGGTCCAACTTGCTTGGGAACGTCGTGTAGAAAGGGCATGGCAGATTCGCTCCGACAGACGGTGCGGGGTTGCCGATCACGCCGTAGTGAGTGGTGCCCGCCTCGATCGTCGCCACAACAAAGAGACTAGGCGTTTCGCCGAGGGGATAGATTGCTGTGACTGTCGTCGTCGCGTTGGGCGGACATACTCCTCCGAGCCCAGATATACTCGACTGCCACCAAACTTCGCTTTTGTTTGGGCTTATGAGTTGCAGGCCATCGCCTTTCGGGTCAGCAGCAGCGATCGCCGTGGCTTGCCATGTTGGTGGATACAGGAACGACAGGCTTGGCTCTTGCGTCGACCGGTAGCGATGCCAACCTGCATAGGGATTGCTGGACGCGGCGTGCGGTGAGCTTGCGTTAGAAGACGCACCGTGTGCCGAACTTGAGACGCCAGAGGTGGATGACAACGAAGGGTGATTGCGCGCCTGCACCAGTCGGACTGCGCCGACAGCCAGTGCCCCGAATAGAAGCGCTACGAGAATCAACTCCAAGACAAGCGCTGCGCCACCCTCATCTCGCATTGTGAAACGTCTCGCCATCCCTCTCCAGACCGCTACTTAATAGTGACTAGTATCTCACAGCGGCGACGCGGCCAGCAAGCCTACGAGTCCCTACTCACATGCTACGGCTTATGCAACCAGTCGGTGACGCCTTTGACGTCCCAACTGTGTACCGTGTAGGTGCCCCAGCCGTCGGCGGTTGCATTCTGCTCAATGACTTCGATAGAACCATTGCCTGCGCTATCGATGGAGGTCGAGGTTACAACGGCGGTGTGGTTGGAACCTCCCGCGAACTCAAGCACGTCGCCCGGTTGGGGCGATGTACCGGGGACACGGTTTGCCAGCCTAACAAGGCCGCCCCCGTCACTGCTGGAGTAGTTGTCGGCGATTGTGTCACCATCGGCTGGATACGGGTGGACCCCGTACGCCTCGTACATCCACCGCATCGACAGCTCGACACACTCCCACTCGAGCTCTGTCCACGCGCCTGCATAAAAACGAACTGGACGGTCGTTTGCATTTTCGGCGTTTGGTCGCGGGCCGCATGCGACCAAACCGTGCCAAACCGCTCCGAGGCGATGGGCGCCAGAGTATCCGCCAGAGTCGCATTCACCGTTCCACCACGCTGGCATGCCCACGGTCGGTGCTTCGCCGCCACCCCCGGTACTGTTCGCCGGAATCCGCATGACGCCTGCTTCTGGACCGCTTCCCTCGGTGAAGTAGATCGCGTCGTTCGTTGCGGCGATACCTCCGATGCCACCGCCGCCGGGAACAGGGGCTTCGCGTAGTTCGCCACTTGGTGTGAGCCGGCCAATTGCAGATACTCCGCCGGCGCCGATGGTCTCGCCAAACCAAACCGCGTCGTCCGGGCCTGCAGTCATCCACTCCAGTATGCGACCTTCAGGGAGTGTGTATTCGGTGACTTCTCCCGAAGGAGCGATCTGGGCTACTACTCCAGGTTCGTCCTCGCTCACATAGATGTCTTCGCCCAACGTGGCGATACCGATCGGCAGTCGTAGATTGTAGCGGGCGATGACTTCGCCGGTCGTTCCCGACACCTCCACCACCTGATTGCTGGCGTAGTCGGCGACCCATACGCTTTCGTCGGGGCCAATCGTTAGGTTGGAGCAGTCCGCGCCGATCGGCGGATAGGTGGTGAGCTTGTCCTTTGGCGAGAGCCGACCCAGCGCACAGCCGTGTCCTCGCTCTGTGAACCAAACGGTTCCCTGCTGGTTTACCGCGATGTCCTGCGGTTCGCTCAACCGCGGAAGCTTCTTGGTGGCGAGCTTGCCGCGTGCGGTGATATGGGATATCTCGTTGTCGTAGAAGCGAGCGAACCACTCAGTTCGCTTTGGCCCAGGCGCGATGCCCTGGATGACCTCGTTGAAGGGTGATGCGACGGTGAGCGGCAGCCTGGTCAGATCAGGTTCGGTGGGTACATAGTGAACCATGAATGCGTCTTCATGGAGAACTCCGTCTTCGGCGAACCATACGCCGTGGGCTCCATCCGAGCCGATCCCCATCAAGTCGCTATTGGGTGTCGCAGCCACCATTTCGGGCGTCGATAGCGGCGGCCCTTCGGTCGGCACAACCAGGGAAGCGTCAGCCGGGGCAGCCGAGGCCATGAGGCACAGCCCGGCCAGAATCGCCGCAGCCGCCACGGTGACACTCCGAGCCCGGGGCAAACCGGGCGCCACTATGCCCATGTTCGGACGGGGCACCGCGAGCAGCCTACTGTTCTCCCACCGGCCCCTGCCCGCCGCGTATCCGTCCGAACGGTGGTTCGCCCCCATTTCTATCGCTCCTTGGTCGATTGCCCTCGGCGGGCAACGGGTAGCCGCCATGCCCGCATAACTCGCTCTACTGGAATGTCATGGGGCGGACTGTAGCGCATTGTCCGCGGTAAGTCTACTGCGATGTCATTGAGCCTCACCGGTCGGGCCGTGAGGCTGGCGACATGTCCGACTCTCCGGCCTTCCAGCTCGCGCTCGGCCAGGCCGTCAAAGCCCGCCGCCAGGAGCTCGGCCTCACCCAGGAGCAGCTAGACCTCCGCACCGACCTGCACCAGCGCTGGATCTCCAACGTCGAGAACGGCAAGCGCAACCCCAGCTACGCCAGCCTGCGCCGCCTCGCCGATGGCCTCGGCCTCTCCGCCTCCGAGCTGATCGCCCGCGCCGAGCAGGTCGAGAGCGATGGGGCCGCGGCGAACAAGCCCGTCGCTGCGCCATCGCGCCGCTGATACGACCCCGTGTGGCCCCCGGCCACACCTTGACCCATCAGGGCACGCAGCCGTACCGTCGCCTGCTCCCGACCAAGCGGCCCCGGCACGGGTTAGTGGCCCGCGCCGAGGCCCGGACACGAAGGAGCTTGGCACTCCCCATGCCCGCGAAGAAGCCTATCCCCGAGGCGCTGCCCCAAGATGAGCTGGTGCTGGCCGCCCTCGCCCGTGCCGAACGCCACCGCAACCCCCAACTCAAGTCCGGCCTGCCCATCGCCGTAATCAAGGAACACGCCGGACTCGACCGCCGCGGCTGGAGCACCCTCCAGCTACGCCCCCAGATCGAGCGCCTGGAAGCCGCCCACCTGATCCGGCGCTCCAAGCGCCACAGCCACGCGGTCTGGAGCCTCACCGACGCCGGACACAAGCGACTGGCCGAGGTACGCGCCGCCGGCACGCTCGGCCCACTGCCCGAGTCTCCGCAGCACCGCGAGTGGCGCCAGGCCCGCGAAGCCGCCCGGCTCGAACTCGACCAGCTCCGCACTGACCTCGGTCTGCTCCTGGGTCAGGCGCTCGACCTCCTGGGCGAGAACCCACATCCGCCATCGCAGCTCTGGCTCGACCTCGCACCCCGCCTAGCGAGAGCCTGCACCTGGCTCGGATCAGCGACCTACTGCCTGCGCGAGTGGCCCGAGCCCGACGACAACGAGGCCGACCTGGAGACCAGCACCCGACGCAAAACCGAGGAATGGGCCAAACACCGCACCGCCCCAGGCGTAGCAACCTTCGCTGGGCGTATGCGCTGAAAGTCCCACAACGGCACTTGTGCGACGTACGCGCAGATTCGGGCTCATATGGAGGGGCGTCTGTCAAGGGGTAGCGTTGATCGGCCGGTGCGTGTCGGCGCGGGGTCGGCATGTGAGCGGGGGCGGTTCCCGGGGCGCCACGGGCTGAAGTGCCGGCTTGGTCGACCAGGTCGTGGTCAGGCTCATATGCGAGGGCTGGTTACCTCAAGACCCTTGTTCGTCGCCGGGCTCGCAATCTAGGAGCGGGCGCCACCCGCAGGGTGAAACCGTGGGTTGCCCATAGCCCGTGTTCGCGCGCCCGTTGATCGGCGACGTGACGGCCTTCGCTGTTGCTCGTGGCGCCCCGGCAGCCGCCGGAGCCGTGAATGTCGATCGTGGTGTTAGTCCAGGGTTGCGGCCTCCCAGCAGAACGCGGCGAGCTCGCGTGCACAGGCGATCGCAACGGTGCCAGTGCGCTTGCCGCGCTTGCCCTGCAGATGTACCCAGCGCTCGTGCAGACGTCGCTGGCAGCGCCACGCGACCTGCACGACACGCGGGTCCTGGCCGGCCTGGCGCGCCTTGAGCTCCAGGCGCACGGCCGGCTGGTGACGGTAGTGGTGGGCGGCCTCGACCAAAAGCCGCCGGGCGTGCGGCGGGCCGGCCTTTGTGATCTGCCCCTGAGCGCGCTTCTCATCAGAGGTGTGCTCGCTTGGCACCACGCCGAGGAACCCCGAGAGCAGCGCGGGCTTCGCGAACCGCGCGAAGTCGCCGACTTCCGCGCACAGCCCGGCCGCGGTGAGCGTGTTGATCCCGCGAAAGCAGCGCAGCCGCGCGACCGTCTCGGCGTGGCTGGTCTCGGGGACTGTCTGCTCGAGCACCTCGATCAGCGTGCGACGGCGCCCCACCAGCGTCTGCACCGCGCACAGGTAGTCCACGAACGTCGCCTGCGAAGGAGCGTCCTCGAAGCGCAGTTTCCCGAGCCACCGCTCGTGCGGCTGCGTCCAGGCCTTGCAGGGGAACCGGTGCCCCCTGCGCAGCAGGAACTTCGACAGGCGGTGACGAGAGCGCATCAGGTCCTTGCGCGCGTCCTCGATGCAGCGCACCAGGTCACGGAAGCGCTCATCCGCTTCGCTTGGCACGAACGCATAGGACAGCTCACCGGCGGCGAACAGCCGCACCAGGCGCTTGGCGTCGCGCCGATCGGTCTTCACCCGGTCGCCCGGCGCCCTCGGGATCGACCCCGGCGCGATGACACGCACGTCCAGGCCGCGCCCCTCGGCGACCCGCGCCAGCGCGAACCCCGTCGGGCCCGCCTCATACACCGCGCGCACCGGACAGTCGAGCTCCTCCAGAAACACCGGCACGACGCTCGCGGGCTCACCACGCAGCCGCTGCACGCTCAGCTCCCCGGTCGACGGATCGAGCACCGCGGCGACCGTCTGCGCCTGGTGAACATCAAGCCCGACAAGGACCATACTCTCTGACATGGTCGGCACCTCCCATAGCTGGGGTGTCGGCGCCAGGACCACCCTGACGCCCAGTCCCCGCACATCTATGCGCGGGGTGCCGGCCGATCCTGCCTCACACGCCGAAAAGCCGACGCTCCATAGGGTCTAG
>Ga0302325_10006483_pt1 | contig 26285 bp, 26 predicted proteins | sample Palsa_T0_2_FD_201948 | JGI IMG/M metagenome (GOLD analysis project Ga0302325, IMG submission 201948) | Peat permafrost microbial communities from Stordalen Mire near Abisko, Sweden - Palsa_T0_2 | ecosystem: Environmental > Terrestrial > Soil > Palsa > Peat permafrost | place: Sweden: Abisko... | reverse complement strand
GTCGGATTCGCAACGATGAACTCACGCGCATCTTCGTCGAGGATATGGCCACGAACCATCTTCCGCAAATCTATGTTTTATTGGAAAAACTATGCGAGCAGCAGGGGATTGACCGCAATGCGCCGCCGCCAATTCGCTGGATCAATTTGAACGGCTTGAACCGTTCCTAGACTTCAAATTGAAATGTCGAATCTTCTCGCCACCAGCATCGAAATCGGGCGGCCGGTCAGCACTAGTAGGGTTCGTCAGTAGACGGAAGGGCTTCCGGAGTATCGCGTTGCAGTTGACCGAATTTCCCAAACATCAATTAGCGCGCACTTTCGGCCAGTCCTTACAGCTGCCAACGATATATTCGCAGCGCCGGCGTCCCACCGGCAGGGGTCAGGAATGTCGGCAGAATACCGGCGCTGCGTTCGTACGGGTTGATACCCGGAGCTTTAGGCGTTTCAGCTGGGCTTAGACCTGAAATCCCGCTAAGACGCGGCGCTTTTTCTCCTCCGCATTGTGACTCGTTTCTTGGTGCAATCTCTCCCGGCGCGTTCGCGCTCCATTCGCGCGAGCGAGAATCATGTCGAAAAGACGATACATCGCCCACAGGCCCAGTCCCGATGGCACTCCCATCGCGATCCCGAATGTGAGCCCGGCCCTGGCCTGCGCGGGAAAGACGATCTCAGGCCAACCCCAGAAAATCGTGCACGCCGCGGTAGTTATCAACAATTCGCCCACCCCCAGATATTGGGCCCTTCTTGATGCGATCGCGGCATGCACAGTCGCGTTCATGGGAGGCGCAGAGATTAGGCGGATCAGCATCTCGCGTCAATCCGAACATTTACGGAGTCAGGTTCGTGCATTCCACCTACGTACAATTAGCGATCGCGGCCGCTAGCCGGCACAAACTGGACCCGACCATTGTTTGCGCGATCGTGGAGCAAGAATCCGCGTGGCAACCGTGGGCCATTCGTTTTGAGCCGGCGTTCTTCGCTAAATATGTCGCGCCGCTTTTCGCAAGGTCGAGCCCGCAACAAATACCGAGGCTTATTCACGCGCATTCTCATGGGGCTTGATGCAGGTAATGGGGCAAACGGCGCGCGAGCGGGGCTTCACCGGTAAGTTTCTAAGCGAACTATGCGATCCCTCGACAGGCCTCGAGGCCGGCTGCGAACTCTTCGCGCATAAGATCGCTCTCGCTGAAGGCAAACTCGAACGCGCCCTAGCGCTCTGGAACGGCGGTGCAAATCCCGAGTATCCCGCGCAAGTTCTGGCGCGCGTCGCGAACTACAGCGCGCTCAGTTCGCCCGCGTAGCACCGAGGCAGGCATCGCCGAGACCACCCAACAGCGATTTTAAGACGCGCTGCTCTTCGCATACTCCTGCGGAGAACAAAACCAAACTCGGCGAAACCAAAAGGCACTCGCAGGATCAGTGCGCCTCGGTCCGGCACTTTACAGCTTTTACGAAAATGTCTCTTCGTCAAATACTTGCTGCCATCGCCGCAATCATCGCCGTGCCGCTGATCGTGTATTCCTGGCTCGAATGGTCCGCCGACCGCGCACACTTGCAAGCCACACTCGCCGCTCAACAGCAAATGATTGACGCAGCCGAGTCACGCGAACACGAGAGCGCCGCCGAGCTAAAAACCTCGCTCGATCAAATCGCCGTGCTCAAGCGTCAAGTGCAAACGCCAGCGCAAATCATCAGCTCATTGCCGCAGTACTTGCCCTTGCCCGAGCCCATCACGCTAGGCCGCGAGCCGCGGGCTTCAGGTTTGCAGTCATCCCAGTTGATCGGGACCTCGCCCAGTCCACAACACGGTAACGCCGCCGAGAAGGGAACCGTCGCGCCAAGCGCGCCCACCGACCCTGCCACATCCATGCCCGATAGCCCCGCACCTCACCGGTCCGCAACCGATGTTCTTGCTGCTCTCAAATCTGAAATCTCGAATTTCAAATCTTCTCGCTCTCTCACTTCTCCAGTGCCGAACGCGGCACCTTTGCGAGACTCACAATCTCCGGATCAGCCAGCCACGTCCTCCGACAACGCCGAAATACCTGAGGCAGATCTCAAACCCCTCTACGACTTTGTCCAGGATTGCCGCGCCTGTCAGGCACAACTTGCCGCCGCCAACGCTAATCTGACCGACGAACAAGCCCGGTCTGCCGCGCTCGCGCGCGAACGCAACGCCGCCGTAACCGCCGCGAAGGGCGGTGGTTTCTGGCGGCAGCTTAAACGCAACACAAAGTGGCTGGCCATCGGAGCCGCTGTGGGCGTTGTCCTCGCCCGAGCACGTTAGTCACCGCGGCACAATTCGCTGGAGCCAGCACGGCTCCCAGGTTGCATTTACGTCGACCATATCTACAGCTACGATCGAACATATGGAAGGAAGGCCATGTGCTCGAATATGGAATAGAAAACTATCGCGCGATACGCGTTTTCGGTTCGACAGGCCGTTGTGCGTGGCCTTGGAAATCTCAGTCCTGGAATTTAAAATTAGCTTCACTTCTCAACGATGGTGGCACATCCGTTCCTCCTACGAGCCATCGTCGCTCCCGTCCTGATCGCCAAATGGCCTGCCACGCTTTAGTCAAATCGGTAAACTCACCTCCACAGATTCCACCGCGCTCGCTCCGCCCGGGTATAGGGGTTCTCGACGTTCTGAACTGAGGCGCTCTGACTCTCAGTAGTCGAGCAATCGCCTAGAGCCGGATTCTGCAAGATTCGTGCGATCGCAACACCGACTAGGCAACTCTGATCTCTGATCGGGGCTCGGCTGCGCTCCCTTATCTGACCGCCCTGGTCCACTCTTCAGAAAAACAACGCGCGAACCCGATAGCCGACATTCGCAACGAAGACATACACAGAAATCAGATCGTACTGTCGCCGCGATGACGTTCCATCCAGTCGACTCCATCCTTATTTCGAAAAGTCGTCAGGGCGTACGTCCGCCGCCTCAAAAACTTGTGGTCTCCCACGCGCCGCACCTACCTTCCGGCCATGCCCACCCCACGGTCGGCCCTACATTTCTGCTCGAAACACAGACGCGTAACATCAAAATCGTCACAAATGTTTCCTATTGACATCCGGTAATTTATATTATGTTGCGTTCGTTGCTGAGTTGCCGTGCGAAGCTGGCGCGATGGAGCAAGGTTTAGGGCGAAATGTGTAGTGGGCATTGGCGAAGCTCCTACCGGTTGGAATGGAGTTCGTATTCGATCAATTGCTCGACGGCGGAGGGATCACCTCCGACGGCTTCGCGGCCGTTTATGAATACTGTTGGCGTGCTGTTGACGCCTAGTTTTTGGCCGAGGGCAAGATCGGCTTCGACAGCCTCTTTCGCGGCAGGATCGGCGAGGCAGGCGCGAAAGGCATCGCGCTGAAGGCCCGCGGCAATCGCAGAATCGGTGAGCTTGTCGTAGGCATTCTCGGCGGAAATGAGGTCTTGCTGGTCGAAGATCGCGGATTCGATCTTCCAGAATGCGTCGGACGACGTTTCATAGGCACAATGACCCGCTATAGCGGCCGTCATCGCCCAAGGATGTATAGTTTCAATTGGATAATTTTTGAAGACAATGTGAGCCTGAGGATATTTCTGCTCGAGAGTCTTCAGATATTCGTGCAATTGGCGGCAGTGAGGGCACTCGAAGTCGCTGAACTCGACCATCGTGATCTTTGAGTCCGCGGGACCTTTCGACGGAGAACCCTTCGTCGACAAATCCTTGCGAGCGGCGGCGAACGGATCTTCGCTGGTCTTGTAAAGCTCACCGCGGATGAGATAATTGCCGTCTTTGCTCGCGTAAACGACGCCGGTCTGATTTTGATCCTTATACTTCACTTCGATCCCAACCTCGTAGTAGCCGGGAATCGTCGCGTCCTTGTAGGGCCCAAGTTTGATCTGGAAATCGGGACCCCAACTGAAAAGATTGCGCAGAAATGATTCGATGGTTGTTGAGAGATGCGCCTGGTCGGAAGAACTCGGAGGAGCGGCAGGCGTTTGGGCGCGAGCGGCAACCGTAAGATTCAGAATTGCTGCGAGCACCAGCACAACACGGAGTTTCATCGAAACATTCCTCCTAAAGCGACGCGAAAAAGAATCTCATGACACGAAACGATTGGCGAGCGGGAATCGCCGCCCGACGCTGAACGCCTTGGATGTAATCTTCAGCCCCGGCGCTGCTTGATTGCGCTTGTATTCGTTCTGGTCTACACGCCGCGTGATGCTACGCACAAGTTCAATTGAGTATCCGAAATGGCTCGCGATTTCTTCCGGATCCTTTATGTCCTCGACGTATGCCTTTAAGATCCTGTCCAGGATATCGTAGGGCGGCAGCGTGTCGGAATCTCGCTGATTGGGACGAAGCTCGGCTGATGGCGGTTTCGTCAACGTTTCGGCGGGGATGACTTCCCTTTCGCGATTTCGCAATTTAGCGAGCTCATAGACCATCGTTTTTGGAACATCGGAAATGACCGCAAGGCCGCCAGCCATGTCGCCGTATAAAGTACAATATCCGACGGCAATTTCGGATTTATTGCCAGTGCTCAGAACAAGTGAGCCGAACTTATTCGACAGCGCCATGAGCAGATTGCCACGAATTCGCGCCTGAATATTTTCTTCAGTTGCGTCCACGGGGCGGCCGTCAAACGCGGGGCTGAGGACTTGCAGATATTCGTCGAACACGCCGATTATCGGGAGCACGACGAACTCGACCCCGAGGTTTTCAGCGATCTTTCGCGCGTCGCGCAGGCTGCCTTCCGATGAATATGGCCCAGGCATTCCGACGCCGAGCACGTTCTCAGCGCCCACGGCATCCACGGCGACGGCGACGACCAGCGCGGAATCCACGCCGCCGCTAAGTCCCACGACCACCTTCGAAAATCCACATTTGCGGACATAGTCACGAGTGCCGCAAACCAGAGCCTTGTATGCGGCTTCGAGTTCATCCGAGGTTTCGTGCCGGATATCGCCGGCGAGTGTCTCTGTGTCGAATAAGACGAGATCGTCCTGGAAAGAATGCGCTCGAGCAACGATTGTGCCATCGGGGGCGATTGCAACACTCGAACCATCGAAGACGAGGCTGTCATTGCCACCGACCTGATTGACGTAAACAACCGGCACGTGATGCTGGCGTGCGAGAGCGCGAAGCATATCGAGTCGCAAACCGCGCTTGTCAATCGTGTATGGGGAAGCCGAGATATTCAGAAGGACGCTGCTTCCCTGCCCCACAAGCTCGGCCACGGGATCGCGTTCGTAGAGCCGCTGGGCCCAGAAATTTTTGTCGTTCCAACCATCTTCGCAAATGGTGATGCCAAGCTGTTCAGCGCCGAGACGGATCACCGACTGCGAGTGGGCTGGCTGAAAGTAGCGCGACTCGTCGAAGACGTCATAGGTGGGCAAGAGCATCTTGCGCTGCTTGAAGATGATGCGGCCGTCGGCGATGAGAGCTGCTGTGTTAGCGACGGGCTTGCCCGTGTTGTCTTGGGCCTTGCCGACGTATCCGACGATGCTCGGCATGGGGATGCATTTCGCGAGCTTGGCGAGTTGGGTGTGATTTCGCTCGATGAAAGCCGGGCGTTCGAGGAGATCCTGCGGTGGGTATCCGCAGACGCACAGCTCGGAGAACACGGCGAGATCCGCGCCGCGGGTCTTGGCCTCGCGGGCGATTTCCAGAATACGTGCTGAATTGCCGTCGAAATCGCCAACGGTCGGATTGAACTGGGCAAGGGCAATTTTCATCGGACGTAAATAGAATACGGTGCAACCGCGCCTATATCAAATCGGAGCGGTCAGCCAAACTGCAACATAGAATTGGGAGTTCGGCTTCGCCAGGCAGCGTCCTACGCCGTCTGAAAACTCGGCCGCCTGTCGGCGAGCCCTGCAGGCGTCCCGCGGGCGCGCAACGCAGCTAGACGCAAAACGGGCTCCTGGGCAGATGACCGCCAGGAGCCCGGGAATATCGCGCGCGAGCGCTCCAAACTAGACGCTAAAGGAGCTGCCGCAGCCGCAGGTGCTCTTTACGTTCGGGTTGTTGAACTTAAAGCCCGAACCGTCGATGGATTCGATGTAGTCGATCGAAATGCCGTCGAGGTACATCTCGGACATCTGATCCACGAGAACCTTCAGTCCGTCAAACTCGTACACGTTATCGTTGTTCTCGTTGACCTGATTCTCGAAAGCCATGTGATAGCTGAAACCCGAACAGCCGCCGCCGACTACAGCCACGCGCAGACCCGTCGGAACGGGATTCTGCTGCACCAGGATTTGCTTCACTTTCTCGACTGCTACCGGCGTTAGTTGAACCATGCTTGGTATCCTCCCATTAGCAGAGTCAGGTCGCGGACCTAAACTCGTCAACACCCATTATAGCAGATTGGCAAAATAGGGAAACCGCCTGTTCCCAGTCCGGCTCTATGGTTTGATGCGCTGGCCCGTTGCGGGATCGAAGACGGCGTTGCGCAGGAATTGCTCGGTTGTCCATGGCGGAGGGTCGCCGCCGAGATACTTGTGGAACCATTCGAGGTGCGCTGTGTAGTAGAGCGCCATTTCATACCAACTTGGCCAATGTCCGGCATTTGAATAGACAATCAGGCGCGAGGGCACGTTCATTTTTTGCAGCGATGTGAACATTTGTAGCGACTGCGTATAGGGAACGCGAAAATCCTGCTCGCCGGAAATCACCAGGCAAGGCGTCTTGAAATTCTGAACGAAATAGGACGGCGAGAATTTCGCGTACTGCTGCGAATTCCACGGATCTCCCTTTAAATCCCACTCGGGAAACCATAGCTCCTCGGTTGCTCCCGCCATCGAGCGCAAATCGAATACGCCCATCATCGAGGCGATGGCCTTAAAGCGATCCGTGTGACCTTCGAACCAGTCCATCATGTAGCCGCCGTAGGACCAGCCCATCGCGCCCATGCGATTCGCGTCCACGTAAGGAAGCTTGGCGAGCTCGTCAGTGACCTTCATCAGGTCTTCGAACGGTTCCCCTCCCCAGTCGCCCGATATTTCGGCCGTAAATTCCTGGCCGTAGCCGGTGGAACCGTGAGGATTCGCGAAGGCGACGACGTAGCCCGCTCCGGGATAAACCTGCCAATCGCCGCGAAACGCGTCCTGCCACTGCTGCTGCGGGCCGCCATGAACGTTGAGGATGAGCGGATATTTCTTTGTAGCGTCAAAGCCGTGCGGCTTGACGATGAAGACTTCGATCTTCGCGCCCGCAGCGCCTGTGACCCACATGCGCTCAGCAGGGCGAATGTCCACTTCGTCGGCAACCTTGTCGTTGAAGTGAGAAAGCCGCTTCGGCTGCGAGGTTTTTGCCCCAGAGAGTTCCGCCGAGAAAATCTCGGCAGGCTCGCCAGTTGAGCGATGGATGAAAATAATTTCGCGAGCATCGCGGTCGAGGCCGAACCCGTCAATTGAATTGTCGGAGAGGACCTGGCGGATTCCGCCTGAATCCACCGACACTTGGAAAACGGGTTCGTCGCCTTCAACCGGCGCGCCGAAATACAGAGACTTTGAATCGCCGGCCCATTCAGAATCGTCAACCCAATTGTGGAAAGATTCCGTTAAGACGCGCGACGTCCCGGCCGCACGATCGTAAATGGCGAGCCGAAATAAATCCGATTCGTAGCCCGGCTGCTTCTGCGTGCGGTAGGCGATGTATTTACCGTCAGGCGAATAGCGCGGCGTGCCGTCAAATGCGGGATTTGCAGCGGTGATATTTCGAGCCGGGCCCTCGCTTGCAACAGGCACCAGCCAGACGTCGCCATTCGTCGAAGAGGCGGGGTCGGCATCGTGGTCCGAGACAAATGCAAGCTCTGAGCTATCGGGCGAGAAATCGTATTGCAACGGACCTGAGAGTTGAAACATGGGCGAATCGAAATTGCCCGGAGTTAAGTCACGTATCGCGCCACTGCCCACATCCGCGACCAAAATGTGCGTGCGCGTGCCGTCTTTCCATGAGGTCCAGTGACGATAGAGGAGACTGTCAGCCATGTGCGCTTGAAGCGGGCCTTTGGTCCAGCGATCGGCGATCTTCTTGTTGCAGGCATCGTCTGCGCCGCATTCAGGATAAACGTCGCTCGAAAAAACGATCCATTTGCCGTCAGGCGACCAGAGCGGATCGGCGACGCCCGTAGAGACATGCGTGAACTGCGTCGCTTCACCACCGCCCGAAGGGATGATGTAGATGTTGCTCGAGCCATTGCGGCCGCTGACGAAAGCGATCCGGCTGCCGTCGGGCGAAAAGACAGGAGAAGTCTCGCCAGCGTCGCCGTGGGTAAATTGCCGCGCGTTTGTCCCATTGGCATTCATCAGCCAGACGTGCTCGACGTGCTTAGCTCGCGGAAGGTCATTGGTCGCGACCGTGAAAACAACCGTCGAGCCATCGGGCGAAACATGGAGGTTGGCGAGCGCTCGTACGCGATATAAATCTTCAATCGTAAAGGCGCGCTTATCGGCGCGGCTCGGGATGACGAAACCCAGACAGAACATCACGAGCATCAGCGCTTTTCGATACATGCAAACCTCATTGGCCGGATTGGAGTGCCAGAACAAACACACGATTTAACCACGGTAGGGAGGCCCGCACAATCGCCTCCGGTCTTGGTTCTTGGCCCCCCAGAAAGGGGTGCAAAATTGTCTCGATTAGAATGCATCGCCCTCTTTTGTTTGCAATAAGTTACGGCGATTTTTAATCGTTTTGGTGTCTCGATTAGAAATGCGACGATTGCAGGGCCGAAATGCCCGGGGCTGAAAGCCATAGGAGCTACGATTCCTGCCGCTGGACTGACGTCCAGCTTCCCCCTGCTGAAGCAGAGGGCTCCCACCCTCACTTCCAAACTCGCTGCCACTCCCACTTCGCCTCCTTATACGCGCTCCGGATACAACGCTGAATCAGGGTGCTGCGCCGAGTTCGAGTGCGCTCGCTTCGACTATCCGCATTCGACTTTCAATAAGCCAACGCCTCAAATATAGGCTAGCATGTCGCGTGGAAAAAGGAAGAGCGAGGGTCTGTGGAGTCGCTTGTCGATTTTTGTGGCGAGCGAACTAAGACCCACCGGTGCTGCGCAAGCATCTGACACCGGAAAACCAATTGAAGATGAGTGGCGTAGACAAAATTGACGGAGCGATGTCGAGTGGCGCGGAGCCCGATGTTGCCGACAGCGAGCGGTTGCCGCAACACGGACTTGCGCGATCCATTGCGCTGCATCTGCTTCCTGGTGCGGTAACTACTGCGATCTACATTGCGTGTATACCTGCGGTTACGCGCGCGGGATATCCGCCGCTCGCGGCACTGCTTATCGCCTCCGTGGTCGGGCTGATCCCTATCGAGCTGGGTATCCTCTTTTTTGCGGGCAAGCGAAAAAACGCGCGATGGTCGCTTGACGGAATCGTTCTATACCGCGAGAAATGGCCGATATCGAGATACTTCAAAGTGGTGCCCGCGATTTTTCTGATATGTATCGCCGCAGTCGGGATCTCTGTCCCCATAGATCACCTGTGGGCTCGCGTTGCGTTTTCATGGTTGCCAAATCAATACGTCTTCGTGGGTATCAAGCAATACGCTGGATACGGACATAAAGTGCTTTTGATAACGTTCGTTTCGCGCCTGGTGCTAGGCATGGTGGTTCCGATCTGCGAAGAACTGTATTTCCGCGGGTACCTACTTCCCCGGATATCTCGATTTGGCGGGCGCACGGTATTGCTTGAGTCTGGGCTTTATTCATTGCAAAATTTTGCAGTGCTCTATAGCCTTCCCTCGATATTTCTCGCTTCCCTGCCGATCGTCGCGGCCACATGGATGACGAAGAATTACCGCGTGGGAATGGTGACGCGGATGGTGCTGGGTCTGCTGGGCGGCGTTTTGGGATTGATCGGAGTTATGCATTTTGGGCGGTGAGCCGGATCGAGTGCGCGACTGGCGCGCCGAGATGTAAACGGGATAGAGCCTATTCGTACGAACCGCAGATCCCTCACTTCGTTCGGGATGACAACTTTTTTCTGGTTTGGGGCTCGCGTGCCGATGCCGCAATTTAGGCCCCTTGCGAACGCGGGCAATTTAGTGCGCTAGGTGATTTGAGGATGTGGCGTTTTCACTTAGAATGACGTGCTTATGAAAAAGACAGTGACATTAATTCCCGGCGACGGCATCGGGCCAGAAGTGGCGTCTGCCGTACGGGAAATTCTCGCGGCAACTGGGGTTCAAATCGACTGGGAAGAAATCCCAGCGCGCGCGGACTTTGAGCGGCGCGGACTTGATTTTATTCAGGCGGGCGTGCTCGATTCGGTGCGGCGGAATCGCGTTGCGCTGAAAGGGCCGATGGCGACCGCGATTGCCGGCGGACCGCCAAGCATCAACGTCGCGCTGCGAAAGAATCTTGAGCTCTTCGCCAATGTCCGGCCGGTGAAAAATCTCGAGGGCGTGCGGTCGGTGTTCAAAGACGTGGATATCGTGCTTATTCGCGAGAATACTGAGGACCTGTACGCCGGGCTTGAGCACACGGTGGTGCCGGGTGTCGTCGAGAGCCTGAAGATAATTACCGAGAAGGCCTCGAACCGCATCGCGCGCTTTGCGTTCGAATACGCGCGCAAATACGGCCGCAAAAAGATACATGCCATCCACAAAGCGAACATCATGAAGCTCTCTGATGGGCTATTCCTCACGACGATCCGCAAAGTCGCCCCCGAATACCAAGAGATCGAATACCACGAGCTGATCATCGACAACGCGTGCATGCAAATGGTAATGAACCCGCACCAATTCGACATGCTTCTGCTCACCAATCTTTACGGCGACATCATGAGCGATCTCGCCGCGGGGCTTGTGGGCGGGCTGGGCGTGGTACCGAGCGCGAATGTGGGCGAAGGCATGGCGCTGTTCGAGGCCGTACATGGCACGGCCCCGGACATCGCAGGCAAAGGAATCGCGAATCCGACGGCGCTGCTGATGAGCGCGATTATGATGCTGCGCTACATGGACGAAGAGGAAGCTGCGAAGCGCGCCGAGGCTGCGCTGGCGAGCGTGTATCGCGAAGGGCGCACGCTCACACCGGACGTCGGCGGCAAGGCGACCACGGCGGAATTCACGCAGGCCATAATTCGGGCGATGGAGCGGCCGGCGAAGCCGCAGGCGTGAAGATGGAAAATCGAAAAGGGAAAGTGGCGGGTGATATGGAAGATGCGAGATTTGAATTTCTTTGGTCTCGTAGTCGAAGAGCCGGCGGTACAAGAGGTTGACATCACGGACTCGACATTCCAAAATGAAGCAGGAAATACGGGATAAAAGGCGGTAGGCACGGATTCTCGGAGGCCCAATCGTGGCAGTGATGGACATTGACGTCGTGGCGCACGCGAACGGCGAAGCCGTAAAGCTGGAGCCGATATCGACCGGCACGACGACCAAGCGCAAGCGCAAACCGCACATCGTCGCCGTGATCAACGATATGTGCACGGGCTGCTCCGGTTCGCCTGCCTGCGTGGATTATTGCCCGGTGGCCGAGTGCATGTATTGGGTGGAGGACGAAGATCACCCGCCCTTCGGACATATCCGCGTCGATCCCGTGCTGTGCATCGGATGCAAGTTGTGCACCAGCAAAGGGCCCGATGGCGCATTTCTCGAAGGCTGCCCCTGGGATGCCATCGACATGGTCCCGCTGGCGGAATTCGAAGCGACATACGGGCAGATGCCGTACTGAACGCCCGCTCTCAACACTTCAATTTTTAAACGATATTTTCACGCTTACGTGGGACGCGCGAAAAATCGGTGTGTCTTGCAGGTTCGATCAGCGCTCTTTCGGGTGCAGAAAATAACGGATTAGCGATATTCCGCCGGTGATGGGGATCCAAATGAGATTCTTTAGGAGGCTGCTGCGGCGGTCGAGGCGGTCACGCTCCTCGTCCACCTCGGCCCGGCTTTTAGTGATCAGGACGGTTGCATACTTCAGAAAATCCACACCGCATTTGTCGCACTTGCCGCCGTGCGTCTGCTCGTTCGAGCACGCCGGGCATTTGAAGCGCAGAGTGTTGTGGCAGCGAGTGCAGAACGTTGCTACATCGCGCACCGTCTGGCCACACTTCGGGCATTCCATCCTCACATTCTAATCTGCGAAGGCGCGTGAAACCCCCTGTCCGAAAGGACAGGACACGCGAGAGGATAACGAGCGACCGTCAGGACGAACTGCGGCTGCGAACGCGCTCGAGCGTAAGGCGCGCTTGTTCGCGGACTTGCGGTGATACATCCTCTCCGCCGCGAAGGTAGGGCTCAATGGCTGCAGCGTCTTCCGGTTTGCCAATGAGATAGAGCGCGCGGAGAGCTTCCCAAACAATCTCGTTGCTCGGCGCAATGAAAAGAAGGGTTTGACCGGCGGCGATCGCGGATTTATCGGCCACGGCCCACGCCGTGAGCGTACCGGGAACCGCGACGCGGATTTCGCTCGATGCGCGATCGCCTGAATCAATGTGCCCGACCATCGTGCCTGGATTTAGCGCATCGCCCGGCTTGAGCCGCTCGCGCACCGTGCCGGAAGAAGGCGCAGGCATGGCCAATGGCTGAAGCATTCCAACGATTACCGCATGCCCGGAATCATCGCCAAACCGCACGAGCGACAGCGCGGCGTTCCGCTGAACCATCGGCTGCGGATCCGAAAGCATTTTGCGCAGGGCCTCGTGGAAATCCGCTGAAGTGGTGTCCTGCCCCATGACCCAAGCGTCGGTCACGCGAATTTCCGTGAGCGGATCGCTCGCAAGCGAGATGAGCTGCGGATACCAACGTTGAACGGACGCGTCGTTGCGTTCCATGCGGACTTCGAGCTGCGTCAGCGCGTGCTGGATTTCCCGCGCGTGTTTGTGATCGGAAAGAGATTTGGAGATTTGGTCGTCGGTGAGCGGGCGGCCGAACCACGTGGCATTCCAGAAGAGGAAAGGCATCAGCACGAATAGCAGCGCGACAGCGAGGACTGCGTAGGTCCACTTGCCGCCGAACGACGGGCGCGCCACGCGGCCTGGAGCAGGAGTGCCGGCGTCACTCACGCCAGGCCAACCGCGCGAGCCAAAAGCGTCAGCCCGCGCACAATCGTTGTTGTCGTCCCGGGCATCAGTGGCGGATACGCAATGTAAAGCAGCCAGTAAACGATCACGCCGGTGACCGACACGTAAAGCCACAGCGGAAACGTCCAGCGCGCGATGGCGCGATGCCGCACAAACTGATTGGTCAGCGCGCGATACAGCGCGCTGATCACCAGCGGAACAATGACTACGGCAAGAATTGTGTGCGTCGCGAGAATCGTGAAATATACCGGACGGATCCAGCCGTCACCGCCGAACCTCACGAGACCGATGGTGAAGTGGTAGTAGAGATAACCGCACAGGAAGACGGACGAGCACACGAACGCGATCAACATGCAAGTCTTGTGCGCGAGAACTTTCCCGCTGCGAATCATGAAATAGCCGGCAAGAAGAAATACGGCGCTGGTTCCGTTGAGCGTGGCGTTGACGGCCGGGAGATGGTAGACCCATGGCGCGTGTGCGAGCAAGGCGTCTACTTGGCCTGGGAGCCTGGAGTTGGAGTGGCTGGAGGCGGAGCGACGGGCGGTTTGACCGCCGGAGCAACGGCCGAGGGCGGCTTGGCAGGCGCCGCAGCCACGGGCTTCTTAGCTGAATTTATCTGTGGAAACTTCACCAACCCGGCATCGCGCGCGATGAAAAGAAGCTGCAACGCAAATACGCCGGCCATCAACAGGCCAACTCCCAGCAAGAGAATGCCGTCAATGCCGCTGCCAATCAGCCCGCTTGTGAATGTCCACACGACGCCGGCGAGAGAAAGAACGAGGAAGAACACCGAAACAATAGTGAGCTCGATTTCATTCGTTTTGAAAGTCATCGCTTCGTTACGCGCCTCAATTATAGGTGACATAAGTCTGTTTGCTCAGCGAGGAATTCGATCCACGATCATGAACCCCAGCAACAGCGGAATATAGATAACTGTCGCATGCATGAGCCACTTCGCGCGAGCGTTAGTGCGCGTGCGATCGGCCCACAAGCACATCTGGAACAATGCCAAGCCAAGAATCAACGCGCCGAAGAAATACCCGACCCCGGTAATGCCGGCCACCGACGGCAGCAGGCTCACCGGCACGAGCACAGCCGCCGTGCCGATGATCTGGCGGTACGTGCGATCGCCGCTAGGTTCAACGACGGGAAGCATCTGAATTCCCGCGCGAGCGTAATCCTCGCGGTACATCCACGCGATCGCGAGAAAATGCGGGAACTGCCAGAAGAACAAAATCGCAAAAAGAATCCAACCACCGAGAGAAAGCGAGCCGTGCGCGGCAGCCCATCCGATAAGCGGAGGCAGCGCACCTGGAATCGCGCCGATCAGCGTCGCGAACGACGTCTTCGTCTTCAAGGGCGTGTAGACGCCCAGATAGAGCGCCGAGGTCAACAGCGCGAGAAGTCCGGCCAGAAACGTCGAGAACAGCCCCAAATATACTGTTCCCACCGTGATCAGCGCGGCACCAAACCAAAATGCTTGCGCGGGCTCGATCGCGCCCGAAGGCAACGGGCGCGAAGCCGTCCGGCGCATGTGTTTATCCGATTCCCTTTCTGCAAAATGATTGAGCGCGGCGGTGCCAACTGCAACCATCGTTGTGCCGAGAACGGTGTGAGCGAGAAGCGCCCAATCGAGAGGTCCGCGGGAGCCGGCATAAAATCCGGCCACGGTCGTCATGATGACGAGAAAGGTCACATCCGGCTTCGCGAGATTCACGTAGGCCGATAGCCGCTCGCCCGCCGGAATTATTCCTTCGCGCGCCTGGCTCATCTTCTCCTCATATCGAGGCCTCATGTCGTCGCATCATATCGGGGCGCGCTCGGGCGACCTGCTGACTTCCATCGCGCGAGATGGGCGCAGGATGCGATAGCACGCGAGAGTGACGAGCATACTCGCTGCCAGCGTCAGTGCGCCGACGACGACGTGCGCCACCGTGACCGAGATGAATAGCGGGAGCGGCTGAGGATCATTCCGCGAAGCGTAGAAAACTACCCAGTAGGTCACGCCGCCGAGCAGAATCTGCGTTCCAAATGTGGCGTGGAGAAGGACCATCGCGCGACGCAACGGCCGAAAATCACGGAATCGCTTCTTAATTGCCAAGCCAGTCCAAATCACCATCACCGCTGCCACGCCAGCGCCAACAAGATGCGGAACGATTCCGAACAAGTTGTGACGAAAAGCCGCGCCCAAAATTAATTGAACGACGATGGAAACGGTCGTTGCAACAGCTAGTGTTCGGAGCGCCGGTGACCCCGCATCCTCGCGAACTTCCAAATCGCTTAGCCACCGCGGGCTCGTAAACACCGCGAGGCTTAAAACGGTGATGAAGTAGAGTTGCGCCAGAGTAGCGTGAGCCGAAGAAACGGCCGGTGGTAGATAGAGCAGCACCGTTAAGCCGCCCAGAAGCCCCTGCGCGATCACGAGGCCCAGCGCGGTCCATCCCAGGCGCCGTACCCAGCGACGCGGCTCAACGAGGGACAGCCACACCGCCAGGACGATGGTGAGGGTCCCCACGAGCGTCGCGATCATTCGGTGGCCGTGCTCGTAGAAAATGCCGCCAAACATTGGCGGCATCAGCGACCCGTAAGATAGTGGCCAATCAGGAACCGCAAGGCCGGCGTCATTGCTGGTAACCAGGGCGCCCGCAGTAAGCAAGAGAACCGTGCAGCAGGCAGTGAAGATGGCGAAGCGGTGTACGCCCTGATTCGGTGCGGCTGGCATTCGACCCTGGTTCCTTCCCAACTTTGCCTAGAACCCCAACTTCGGCCCAAAACCCCAACTTCGGCCCAGAACGCGATAGTCTGCTATGAATTACGGGAAGACGCAACAACTGAGTCATCGCGGCAGGGCGGCGGATCCGCGTACCGTCATATTCCTTTGCACGATAAAGAAATAGCGCTCGTCTTCCCGACGTTGAAACCGGGAAGACGAGCCATCAAACATCCTGTGACAGCGAACTAATCGCCTGCCGGAGGCGCCGAAGCGTTAAAGCTAAGGTCAACCGACTTCGATTCCTTCGGGCCCATCGTCACCTGTTGGTCCACAACGCCGTAGTGTTCCTGCCAAGCCTCAATCGTGTAGGTGCCAGGCGGCAGGCCCTTCAGATCGAACTTGCCGTCCTTGGTCGTGACAGCGAAGAACGGATTCTTGAGAACAGCGATGTAGCCCTTCATCCACGGATGCACGTTGCACTTCACCGGGATGGCGACCTCTTGCCGGGCGAAAGAATTGTCAATGGGAGAGGCGCCGGGCGGCTGCGAGGTGTTCCATTCGCGATTGTCTTTCGGCATCGGATGGATGTTGTGCGTGGTCTGATCGTCGTTCTTAACCTCAAGCGTCTGTCCGGCCATTAGCGCGACGACATGGGGTTCGTACATGCAGCCCTGTTGATTCAAAGCGACTGAGTCTTTCGGAGTGTCGAACGAATATTTGCTGAGATCATCCTTGACGTAAACGACGACGTTATCGAGCGCGCCCTTGTCCCCAACGACGACGTCCTGCGGCATCACCGTCTTCGGATTCGCCTTCGAGCAATATGGCTCGGCGCTCATGTTGATCGCCTTGAACGTGGGAGCCGTACCAACGAGCGTTACCGTACCGGTGACTTCACCGACCGTTGACGGATCAATCGTGGCCGATCCGCCTGCCGGAGCGCCCATGGGTTCGGTGGATTCCGGAGTTTCTTTTTTGCCGCAGCCGGCGATCGTTATCACCAGTGCCGAGCCTATTACCAAACTACTTACCAGAGTACGACTACGCCGTATTTTCATTGTGGAATTAATCCTCCTCGTGAACTCGAAATCCATCCCATGACATTCGCTGACATTAACCTACGAATAGAAACCCTTCGACTCGCGCGGCCTGAGGCCACGAATCCTTCGGAATCGAATCTTATTTCCCGCCGCCTGAACCTTTCGTGGCGGCAGGAGTACGGCCTACGAGCGCCGCCTGCTCCTGCGGAGTCAGAGTAAACATATAGCGGACCAGCAGATCGGCCTGATCGCCGGTGTAATGCTGGAGCTCCGGCGGTTGTGGCCCATTGAAAACCCAGTGATCATTCACTCGCTTGAAAAGTCCCGAAGGCATCGCGGTTCCGGGAATAATTTTGGCGGGATCGGTGATCCAGCGTTCGGTCCATGGCGTTTGCAGCCGTTCCTTTGCGAGCAGGAAATTCGGCGCGATCGCGGTCTTGTCGTGAGCCTCGTTGCCCGTGGCATGGCACTTCAAGCACGGCGCGGCTGGATTCGTAAACAGGTTGCGAGCGAGTGTGCGTTCCTCCGCCGTCATTTCCGGTGCTTTCGGAGGAATGTAGGGATCGGGCTGCGACGAGAGCGCCTCGAAAAATAGAACCAGTTTGCGAATCTCGTCATCGGAGAGGGTGAACGTTGGCATCCTCACCTGGAGATAGGAACGCACGCCGTTTCGATTCGTGTCCGTCGTGCTCAACGCAGGATTCGCGAGGAACGCCTTCAACCATTCCGGGTTCACGCGCGCGCCCTCGGTGGTCAGTACCGGCGGCAAATTGGCATGGTTTTCGCCCTGATACATCGGCAAGTCCATTAAGATCGAGCGCTGGCCGATTCCAATTTGGTGGCAGCCGATGCAATTGTATTTCGTGACGATCCACCAGCCGTCCTGAATGTAACGGCGCCGATCCATCGGTCTGTACATGTATTCCGGCGGAAGCGTGGGATCGGTGCTGCCGAGAAGAAACGTGACGAGCGATTCGAGCTCTTCGTTTGAGCGCAAATTCGGCTTGGGCATGCGCAAGGCATCCATCGGATTGGTGTGGTACTTTCCGAGGTCGTAGACGGCCGGATTCATCAATTTCTGCTCGAAGAATCCCTTCGAATCAAACCAGGCCGTCTGCTTGCCGTCGCGCATCGACGGTTTGCCGTCGGGCAGGACACCTCGCTTCGCATCTTCTGTGAACAAAGCGAAATCAAGGCGCTCGATGGGCTTGCTGCCTTCGTTGGTCAGTTCGGTACCGATGCGGCCTTCATCTTCGAGGCCGCTAATCTCATGGCAGCCAGCGCAACCGTAGTGGCGCACGAGATCCTGGCCCTTGGTGCGCAGCGCCGGATCGTCCATGTAAATCGAGTCCGCGTAACTCGCGTCGGAATGCTTCTGCGTCATGAGGTACGTGGCGATGTCGCGAGCGTCCTCAATCGGAAGTCGGAGACTCGGCATGACGGTGGGTTGTTGAATAACGAGTTCATGACCGTCATTGGGGCAACGCGAGTGATCGAGATCAAAGACGTACGGCAAATTGTGTTTGGCGTAGTCTTCGGGACCCAGATCGCGTTTCTCAAACGGGCAATAGGGGCGGGTGCGCTGGCGCGGATTGTGGACCCAGCGGACCAGGTAATCGTAATTATCCTTTTCGCCTACGCGGCTTAGATTCGCGGCGAATGTGCCGCCGATCATGTTCGGGCCATCGCCGATGGAATGGCACGCGAGGCAGCCGCGCGATTCGAAGAGTTCCTTGCCATGCGCGGGATTGCCCATCGGCTGGTGCTCGAGCGCAGGGCTCGTCAAACCTTGCTGCCAGATGAACGCGGCGATCGCAGGTATTTCGTCGTCCGAGGGGAATCGGAATTGCGGCATTTTTGTCGTGGGACGGAATTCATGCGTGTGGCCAAGCCAGTACGGAATCCACTCTTTCCGGAGCTTCATCCGCGCTTCTTTCAAATCAGGGCCGACCTTTTTTACTTCCTGCAACAGCGTGTGGCTGCGACGCTCGTCCTCGACGATCTGCGTGTCGATGCGGCTAACGGTAACGGTGAGATTCGTCGCCTTGGCGTAGAACGCGTTCGCGGCTTGATTGTCAGGGGCGTTGTCGCCGAGTTTTTGGAGTCGCGGAATTTCCAGCTCGTCCTGAGCTTTGTCGCTCGTGAGCTGTGTTATCTGTTGGCGCGCCGAAACGAGCTGCTCGTCTTGATTATCAAAGCCCTGAAAGCGATGGCATCCGATGCAGCCGCGCTGGCGGTAAAGCTGCTTGCCGTTATTCAGCACCGTAGCGTGATCGGTAACCATATCCGCCGAGTGGCACTGCTGGCAGCCGGCATCGTAATTTTCAGAATAATAGAGCGGCCACAGCCAATGTTCGTAACGCCCATGCCCACGGCGAACCGAATCAATAGCGCGGCCATTGCCGCCGTGGCACGGCGAGCATCCAAATTTCTCGAGAGTATGAATCTTCAGCAATTCAGGATCGGGGTGGCTGGTGAACGGCGCGTCGTTGCTCTTCGCCATTCCAAGATCGGCTTTTGTCAAAACAAGTAGCGAAGGCACGAGCTTCTGATCGGTGCCGACGTGACATGACTGGCATCGATCCACGAGTCCCGCGCCGCCAAGATTGTTTATCGAGGCGCCGGAAGGATTCACATTGATCTGAATCAGCGTTTCATCCCAATCGCGAGCGCTGTTCAGCAGTCCTTCGAGAGCGGTGGAATTCAAACCAGGCAAATGGTCTGAGAGATACTGATTGGCCAGAATGCGCGCTGCCTTGGCTGCCCCATCATTTTCGCCGCGCTCAGCGACCAGCGCCGCCCGCTGAGCCATCAGGTTTGTGAACGTGTCATTCAACTCATCGGCGGTGAACTTTTTGTCTTTCTCGATCTGCCCATCGGGGAGCGGCCAATCCACCTTCCAGGGACCCTGCTTCGCCTCATTCAATTCCTTCAGGCGAGATGCCTTCCCGCTCTTATCGCTCGCGGGAGTGATTTCAAGTTCGTAAACGAGGTGCCCGATTTTTCCGCGAGCGTCTTTGAAAGCGTCGCCGATGGCCGCGCGCTGCGTATCGAGGATGCCGATCTGCTGCGCGATCTCATCGTCCTTGGGTTTGGCGGTCTTTTCGAGAGAGTCAGCCTGTTCCGCTAGCTTCTTGTAATCCGGCGAAGAATAAACATCGGCCTCGAGCTTCCTCTGCTGGGAAACATCCTTCTGGAGGTAAGACGAGTAAGCGCTCGCGAAACGCCGCTGGTAAAGGCGCCACGGGCGCAGGCCGTACATCTCGTCCCACATGGACCACGCCACCGTCACCATCAGCAATACCGCCGCGATCATCAATGGAAAGCTGAAAGAACTGCTGGTGATCGGATCGTCCTGCTGCGGGCCTTTGGGCGGAACGTCAGGCAAGCCGAGCCTCCTCGGAAGCGCTACGGTCGATTTTCACTTGAGCCACGTTGCGGGCAGCCCTCAAATACTGAACCACGGAGTCACCCAGATATATTTGATTGTGAAGACGAGCCGCAAAAGGATCTTCACAGGAAGCGAGATCATCAAAATCAAAAACGTGTACATCGTCACAAGCTGCACAAGGCTCATCCGCCGGTACATCTTGCGGCTGAAGTCCGTCATCATGCAAATCTTGTGGACGGCAAGGCCCGCGACGACGAAAAATAGCGCGAGCGGAAATACTCCGAAAATCACGCGCGCCCAAATAGCCGCGTTCGGCTTCGCCGAGGCGGGTAGCATAACGGCGAGCCATGAACCGTTAATCCTGAATACTTCATCGAGATTTCGATTTACGGCGTAATCCACGCGTTCCGCGTCCCACGTTTGACCTGGCCAGAACCACATCCATCCCGGACCGCGGATGAATGTCCCGATGACAATCATCACGACCCACAGGCCGATGAAGCCAACAAGGAACGTCCAAATTGCAAAGCGCCGCTGGTGATAGGTGTAATAACCATTGCCGAGCGGATTCGTATCGATATAAGGAACGGCCATCAATCCAACGATGATCAGCGTCGGCATTACTACGCCGGCGATCCACGGATCGAAATAAACGAGCATTTCTTGCAGGCCAAGGAAATACCAGGGGGCCTTGGCCGGATTCATGGTCACGTTGGGATTCGAAGGTTCCTCGAGCGGAGCGTTCAGCGTCAGCGACCACGCCATGAGAATCACTGTCACGATGATCGCGACCAGAAATTCCATGCGCATCAGATACGGCCACGTATGGACTTCGCGCTCCCACTTGGGATCCCAGGGCTGTGTCTTGCGATATTGACTTTTAGCGGCGGCCGGGTCGGAGCCGAGCACGGCAATCAATCGATCGTTGGCGAGCGCCTGGCGAAATGCGTACCACGTATAAAACGGCACGAGAAACAGAAGCGCCACAATCGGGACGTTGTCCGGCGTTGAGACGACTTCCCAAATTTGATGCCAATCCATCAGTCAGCCTCTCGCGTCAATGACTGCTTCACTTATTGAAGTCCGCTCGGCCTCAAAATCACCGGACGAGGCCCCTTCTCTTCCTTGATCTCGGACTCGAGCATCATCGGCGCAGGGCCGGAGATGCCGCCGTCTTTGCGGACTCGCCAGAAGTGGAGCGCCATGAAAATCGCGGCAATTAACGGAATCGCGATGCAATGCCAAATGTACGCGCGCAGAAGTGCGTTCGCGTCAACAATGGAGCCGCCGAGCAAAGCAAACCGGACGTCGTTGTATGGCGTCATCCCTAACAAAGAGCCGAACGGCCCTTCGTTACCTAAGAGAGGCGTGGCGCGGGCCATATTCGTACCCACCGTGACGGCCCAGAATCCGAGTTGATCGTCGGGCAACAAGTATCCGGTAAACGACAACAGAAGCGTCAGAACCATCAACAGAACGCCGATGCACCAATTGAATTCGCGAGGCCGCTTGTACGAGCCGGTCATGAACACGCGGAACATATGCAGCCAGACGGCAATAATCATCAAGTGCGCGGCCCAGCGGTGCATGTTGCGGAGGAGCTTGCCGAAGGGAACGTCGTTTTCGAGATACAAAATGTCGCGGAAGGCCTGCACCTTCGACGGGTGGTAATAAAACATCAGCAGAACGCCGGTGAAGGTCAGCACGACGAACAAATAGAACGTTATCCCGCCCATTCCCCACGTAAAATTGTAGCGAACGGCGTCGCGATTGACCTTGGCAGGATGGAGGTGAAAGAAAACGTTGCTGAGTACGCTGAGGGCTCGATTGCGCGGTTCTTCATCGTGTTTAACACGAAATATAGAGCGATAAAGCTGAGTTTTTTCCGGCTGCTTCAGCTCTTCGAGTTGATCTTTCGCTTTAGTCTGAACCGTTTCCTTCAGGGCCTTCGCCGAGTCCTGAACCTGATCGAGGACACCGGTCTTGCGGCCATTCCCGCCATTACCGCTCGTCGGGTCCTTCTCGTCAGGCATTAGAACCAACCCCCTCGGTCACTCGTCTGCGCAACCCAATTCATCCGAACTAAACGTTTAAGAATGCTCCCGGATCATTGAAATGGTTCACACCAGCGCGCGGGTCGTCCACGTAAAGACGGCTCGAGTCCACGACAACTTTACCCGTAGGGTCGAGTTGAACGAACGCGCGATCCATTGGGCGCGGCGCCGGCCCTTCGAAATTGACGCCTTCGCTGTCGTAGCCGCTGCCGTGGCACGGGCACTTGAATTTATTTTCCGACGGCTTCCACTCCGGCGTGCATCCCAGATGCGTGCACCGTGCAAAGATCACGAAGAGGCGATCCGGCTCCTTCACCACCCACACGCGGTTGGTCATCAGGAAGCGCTGGTCGATCCCCAAGCTGAAGTCCGAGGGAAAGCCGATGGTGAAAATTGTATTGGGTTCGTAAAGCGCGCGGGGAAAGAAAAACCTGAGGAACATCAGGAAATTGACGCCGAGATAACCCCAAATACACGCCCATACAATACGGCGGCGGCTCTTATTGATTTTCCCGGCCGCTTCCTTGCTTTCCGCAGCGGCTTTGGCGCCGCCAGCGGAGGGTGGAACAGGCGCGGTCTCAGCCTGCGTCACCTTTCCGTCCGTTTGATCTGCCATAGCCCCGTTAGAGTGCGGTCAGACTCCGACGCCTAGAAAACTTCTAATAAGTGCATATCTGCTTGCACTGAATTTATATTCCGACGTTGTAAAAGTGTCAAGCGGATAACGGAAATCGTCCAATATGGCAAGGCCAAAAGTAACGCCAATCCAACTACAAACCAACTACAAGTCAACCGGCGTATCAATTCCCCGCTCGAATCCTGCAGTCTTCAGAACAAGATCCGCCAGCGCGCGAATGAAAACCGGCGAGTCATTGAGCGCGCCCATCATAGTGAACTCTTCGACACCGAACTTCTTAGCCTCTTCACGGGCTTCGATGTTGATTTCGTGAAGCGTTTCGATGTGGTCGGTCACGAACGAAATCGGGATGACCAGCATTCGCTTGACGCCCTCGCGTGCTAGTCGCTCGATCGTTTGAGTGAGCGAAGGCTCTAGCCATTTCTGCGGGCCGACGCGGCTCTGGTAGCACAACATTCGCGGGTTCGCCCAGCCTCCCCGCGCGAGGACAAGGCGCATCGTTTCTTCGATCTGCTGCGGATAGGGATCGCCGGCCTTCACCAGCTTCATCGGCAGACCGTGCGCGCTGAACACCAGAAATACATCGTCCGGCTTCTCCAACGTGGCGAGCTTCTCGTCAATCCGAGCACGCAACGACTCCACGTATAGGGGATGATTGTAAAAGTCTTCGACGAGCCGGCCTTTGCCTGCGAGGCCGTCGCGAGCCTGGCGGTTCCACTCTTTCAGGCTGCTCTTGGTGGTCGCGAAAGAATAGTGCGGATATAAAGGCAGAAGCACGAGATCGTCGTAGGTCTCGCGATTAAGCGCGGCGATTGCTTCGCTCGTAAGCGGATGCCAATAGCGCATCGCTACGATCGTCCTGGCCTGGACCCAGGGACTGAGCGCCTTCTCAAGCGCCGCGCCCTGCTGTTCGGTGAGGCGGCGAATCGGCGAGCCGCCGCCAATTTCTTGATAGTGTTGCGCGACAACTTTTGAGCGCCGCGTAGAAATGAATTTCGCGAGCGCCCGCCTGGCGATCCACGCCATCGGAAAGTCAATGATGTCGGGATCGCAGAAGAGATTGTAAAGAAAAGGCTCGACCGCTGCGGTGGTGTCGGGGCCGCCCAACTGAAACAGGACGATTGCGATCTTCTTCACGATGACCTCAGATTATCAGGGATCGCTCAGACGGCGACGAATGGACAAAAGAGCGGCACACAGAAGCAATCGCTTCGGCGTTATTTGCGGCCGAGCTGAGATTTCAGGCGCTCAATCTCATCCTGAACCTGCGAGAGCCGCCGCGCGATGGTGACTTGATAGCCGAAAAAGACGGCCCAGACAATCATCCAGGCTACGAACAAGCTCTCAAAATTCTTCATCGAATAAACTCCTGAATCACCAAATTCTGCAGATTCATGCCTGCCCCGCCGCCGAAATCTGCCGCTCCGCTTCGATGCGCAGCTCTTCCACTTCGTTGCGGGCGCGCTCGAGTTGATACCGCTGCCGGATGAGAATCGCCATGACGGCAGTGAGCGCGAACCAACACAGGTAAAACACTTTCCGCATCGTGGGATCGAGGCCCGATCCCTGACCGCCGAGAATTACTGGCTGCGGGTGTTGGGTTCGCCAGATACGAATCGAAAAATAAACCAGTGGGACGTCGAGAAAAAGAAAGATGCCATAAATCGCCGAGAACACAGAACGCCGGTCTGGATCGGCAATGAGATCGCGCAGTAGCAGGAAAGAAATATAGAGCAGCCACAGAACGAGGGTTGACGTTAGCCGTGCATCCCACGCCCACCAGATTCCCCAGGCCGGTTTCGCCCAGATCGGACCGGTGATGAGCACCACCGTATTGAACGCGACGCCGACCTCAGCCGCAGCCACCGCGAGACAATCCCAATGCGGCTTGCGGCCGACGAGGTAGCCGATATTGGCGATGAAACAAATCGTGAATGCCATCAGCGCCACCATGCCGCTCGGCGCGTGAAAATAGAAAATCCGCTGAATCGCATGCATCGTCGATTCATCGGGCGCGATGAAAAGCGCCGCGTAGCCTCCGAAGATCATCAACGCGCCCACCGCTACGGCCGGAATCAAGCGTTTTATCAAAATGTCCGCCCTACTCCTGAAGCAAGAAATCCGAAAGCAGCCACGACACCGTAAAAAACATTACGTCAAAACCGACCAGCAATTCGATCCACGTCGATTGCAGTTCCGGCGTGTCCGAGAGCAAACCCGCCGTCGCTTCCACCGCCGCAAGCAAGAGCGGCACCAGTACCGGAAGCAAAAGTAAAGGCAACAAGAGCTCGCGCATTCGCGCCTGGGCTGCGACCGCCGAAAAGACCGTCCCCGTAACCGCCAGCCCGAATGTGCCGAGTGCGAGCACAAACACCAGCCGGCCGATCACCGGCATCAACGCTACATTGTAAAACACCGCGAAAATCGGCAGCAGAAGAACTTCACACGCGCCCAGGAAGATAACGTTCGCCAGAATCTTGCCCAGAAGAATCGCAAACGGACTCACCGGCGCAAGACACAGCGCGTCCAACGTGTCGTTCGCATGCTCTCGCGCAAAAGACGGCTGGAGCATCAGAGAGCCCGCAAATAGCAGTGCGATCCAAAGCAAGCCTGGACCAAAGCGGCGGGATTCCGCGGCCGTAGGATCAAACGCAAAACTGAACATGACGACCACGACGAGCGCGAAAACGAAAGTTGTATTGAGGAGCTCGCGGGCGCGGAATTCTGCGCGAACTTCCTTGACGAGAATTGTCGTGGCGGCGCGCGCTGTATTCATTCAGTTCTCCGCCTGAAGCCGCGCGAGAATAGGAGCTGGATCGCCATCGTGCCCCGAGTCCGCATCGATCTGGCCCGCAGCGATGCGAACCGCTCTCGTGGCCATGCGAAGCACTTCATTCCGCGCGTGAGTACTGACGAGAATCGTGCAGCCATCAATCTGTAAAGCCGCGAGAGCCTCTGCGAACCATTCGCGGCCGGCGACATCGAGTCCTGATGAAGGCTCATCGAGAAGTAGGATGCGTGGCGAATGAACCAATGCGCGCGCAATCGCAAGCCGCTGCCGCATGCCGCGAGAAAACGTGCGTACCAGGCTCGTCGCGCGCGTGCTGAGTCCGCACGCGGCAAGAAGTTCCGTAGATCGAGCGGCCGGCTCGGCCACGCCGTAAAGCCTCGAAAAGAAAATCAAATTTTCCTCGGCGGTTAACTCATCGTAGAGAAGGGTGCTGTGTGCGACCATGCCGATCCTGCTCTTTATTTCCGTTGGGGAATCATCGGCGAAACCGGAAAATCGCACCCGCCCGGAATTTGGCCGAACGAGAAGCGCGGCAGTTCGCAAGAGCGTGGTCTTCCCCGCCCCATTGGGACCGAGGAGCGCAACAAATTCGCCGGGAAAAATTTCGAGAGAGATGCCGCG
>Ga0302325_10006482_pt1 | contig 26286 bp, 19 predicted proteins | sample Palsa_T0_2_FD_201948 | JGI IMG/M metagenome (GOLD analysis project Ga0302325, IMG submission 201948) | Peat permafrost microbial communities from Stordalen Mire near Abisko, Sweden - Palsa_T0_2 | ecosystem: Environmental > Terrestrial > Soil > Palsa > Peat permafrost | place: Sweden: Abisko... | reverse complement strand
CTTTATGCGATTGAACTGAAAGGGCTTGTGCGGTTGCGCTGCACTGCGCAATTGTCGAAATGTCCACGCCTGGTCGTCAGTCGGCAGGCCATTTTATGGAAAATGTCGTCGGGGCGTCACGGGATGCTCACCGGTCTGAATTTTCCGTTTGGAGGGGTCTTATGCCCCCCGCCACGACTGGATTCAGGAGGTGGGCTCATGCAGTCATCACCAAAAATGTGCGGTCCTCTTGGATTGAAAAACGCCCCGGACGCTGAGTTGCGTTTGCGTGCGGACGTCGCGTGAGGTATTCTAAACGAATCGCTGGCGGACGCCCCCTAAACGCGAATCGAACCGGAGAAGGAAACGGAAAGATGAAGGCATCCGTTTTGTTCGGCGCTGGTTGGGAGAACGACTCGTTAGAGGTGCTGTGGCGAGATGCAGAACGTGCCTTCTGCAGAATGTGGCGGGAAAACGCAGACGGCAGTCGGTATGCCTTTATACCCATCGTTTCCGACGCCGAGCATCCGACCCTTGAGAGTGTCAATCGCCTCGCCCATGAATTCGAACTTCGGGAATATCTAGACGGCACGTGGGCATTGCGGCCGTTGGAACTCGTGCGCGACCGCGGCCAGACGATGCTTGTGGTCGATTACAAGGGCGGTGAGCCCCTCGATCGGCTTGTCGGCAAACCCATGCAGATCGGACCTTTTCTCCGATTCGCAGTAGCCCTGTCTGCCGCGCTCCGTCAGCTCCATGGACGAGGGCTCATTCATAAGGATATTAAGTCAGCCAACGCGCTCGTGGACCCCAAGACTGGACATGTCTGGCTCACCGGTTTTGGCATTGCGTCACGTCTGCCCCGCGAGCGCCAATCGCCCGACGCTCCCGAGTTCATCACGGGAACGCTCGCTTACATGGCGCCCGAGCAGACGGGACGAGTGAACCGCTCGATCGATTCCCGGAGCGACCTGTACTCACTTGGAGTCACGTTGTACGAAATGCTGACCGGAAGCCTTCCGTTCGCGGCCTCCGATCCGATGGAATGGATGCACTGTCACATCGCAAGACTACCGGCTACACCCAACGAGCGACTGAGAAGTGTGCCCGTATCGGTCTCTGCGATCACAATGAAGCTGCTCTCCAAGACAGCCGAGGAGAGGTATCAGACGGCGGCTGGAGTAGAGAGCGACCTTCGGCACTGCCTCTCGCAATGGGAGTCCCAGGGGTTAATAAACGAGTTCACCCTCGGCGCTCACGACACTCCGGATCGCCTCATAATCCCGGAGAAGCTGTACGGCAGGGACCGTGAGGTTGAGACCCTGCTCACCGCCTTTGACCGCATAGTTGCCGGTGGTCGGCCCGAGCTGGTGCTGGTCTCCGGATACTCCGGCATCGGAAAATCTGCTGTCGTAAATGAGCTCCACAAGCCGCTTGTGCCTCCACGTGGCTTGTTCGCGTCAGGCAAGTTCGATCAATACAAGCGTGACATTCCGTATGCCACGCTGGCTCAGGCGTTTCAAACACTCATCCGGCCACTTCTGAGCAAGAACGAAGAAGAATTGAGCAAATGGCGCGATGCACTTCGCGAAGCGCTGGAACCTAACGGACTGCTCATCGTCGAGCTCGTCCCGGAATTGAAGCACATCATCGGTGAACAGCCGCCGGTCCCCGAACTGCCACCACAAGAAGCGCAGGGCCGCTTTCAACTGGTCTTCCGACGATTCATCGGCGTATTCGCACGACCTGAGCATCCCCTGGCACTTTTCCTCGATGATTTGCAATGGCTGGACGCCGCCACGCTCGATCTGCTTGAAGACCTGCTGATCCAGACAGATGTGCAACACCTGCTGCTCATCGGAGCGTATCGAGACAACGAGGTCAATGTCACGCACCCGCTGGTACGCAAGCTCAATGCGATCCGTCAGGCCGGAGCGGCCGTCGAAGACATCGTTTTGACGCCGCTCGGCCAGGACGACCTGCGTCAATTGTTGGTGGACTCTCTGCGCTGCGAACCGGGGCGCGCCGCTCCGCTTGTGAAATTAATTCATGAGAAGACCACCGGCAATCCCTTCTTCGCCATTCAATTCATTTCCATGCTCGCAGAGGAAGGCTTGCTTAGCTTCGGCTACAGTGAAGGCCGCTGGTTATGGGACCTGAATCGCATTCACGCCAAAGGCTATACCGATAACGTCGTGGAGCTCATGGTCGGAAAGTTGAGCCGGTTGCCCGTAGACACACAGGAGGCACTCAAGCAGTTCGCCTGCATGGGGAACAACGCCCAGTTCGAGATGCTGGCGATGGCTTATGAGAAGTCGATCGAGGAACTTCACCAACGCCTTTGGGAAGCAGTGCGGACAGGACTTATCTTCCGTTCGGAAGATTCCTATCGTTTCCTGCACGATCGCGTGCAGGAAGCAGCCTATTCCATGATTCCCCAAGAGATCCGTTCCGCGGCGCATCTGCGCATTGGGATGCTTCTAGCTGCGCACACTCCTGCGGCGAAACGTGAGGAGGCGATATTTGAAATCGTCAACCAACTCAACCGCGGCTCCCATCTCCTCACCTCTGTCGAAGACGGCGAGGGGGTCGCAAACCTAAATCTGATCGCGGGCCAGCGCGCGAAAATCTCGACCGCTTACGACTCGGCGCTCAAGTACCTCAGGGCCGGCCGGTCTCTTCTGACAGAAGCGACCTGGGAACGTAACTACCGGCTCACCTTCTCGATCGATTACCTGATGGCCGAGTGCGAACTGCTGACCGCGGAGAAGGGAGCGGCCGAGAATCGGCTCTCATCATTGGCGAAGCGCGCAACAAATCGCCACGATTTCTGTGTTGCCACGCGTTTGCGGCTGACGCTGTACACCACTTTGGATCGAAGTGATCTCGCGGCAGATGTGTTTCTTGACTGGCTCCGCCGCGACGGAACGGTGTGGTCGAACCACCCGACGCGGGAAGACGTGATGCGAGAATACGAACGCATCTGGGAGTTGCTCGGGGGTAGGGCGATCGAAGAGCTGATCGACCTCCCGTTGATCACGGACCCTGATGTCCTCGACACGCTGGATGTCTTCACCGAGATCATGACGCCATCACAGCTTTTCGACGAGCACCTCAATTCACTTGTCATTTGTCGCCTCGTGACTCTCAGCCTCGAGCACGGCAACAGCGACGCCTCGTGTTTTGCCTACGTCTGGCTGGCCATGTTTGCAGGTCCCCGTTTCAGCAATTACAAGGATGGCTTTCGGTTCGGCCAACTTGGCTACGACCTGGTCGAGAAACGCGGATTGAAGCGCTACCAAGCTCGCATTTGGATGAACATGGGCTCGACCGTGCTCCCGTGGGCGAAGCACGTTGCCATCGGACGCGAGCTCGTACGGCACGCGTTCGACGCCGCGTATCGGATCGGCGACCTCACTTTTGCTTCGTATAGTTGGGATCAGCTAGTCACGGTTTGCCTTGCGGCCGGGGACCCACTCGCCGCAGTGCAAACGGAATGCGAGAACGGCCTTGCGTTCGCCAAGCGAGTTCATTTCGGCCTTGTCATCGAGCTCTGCGGAGCGCAACTCGCCCTGATCCTCACGTTGCGTGGGCTTACCCCGGTGTTCGGTTACCTGGATCATGAGGATTATGGCGAGCTCGACACCGAACGTCGCCTGGCGGACAGCCCCAATCTAGTGTTCGCCGAGTTCTACTACTGGACACGCAAGTTACAGGCGCATTTTTTCGCCGGAGACCTCGCTTCGGCGCTCGACGCATCGCTGCGAGCGGAACCGCTGCTCTGGACGTCCGCGGCCATGTTCGAGTCGGCGGAATATCGGCTCTACGGCGCGCTAGTGCACGCCGCGGCCTGGCATCACGCCACTCCGGAACAGAGACCGCGCCATTTCGATTCTGTGCTGAGCCACCACCGACAGCTGGCAGTGTGGGCGGAGGTCAACCCCGAGACCTTCGAAGACCGAGCTGCCCTCGTCGGCGCCGAGATCGCGCGCATCGAAGACCGCGTGCTGGACGCTCAGGAGCTTTACGAGAAGGCCATCAGATCCGCGCGCAAATACAGCTTCATACACAACGAGGCGGTTGCCAACGAGCTTGCGGGACGCTTTTACGCAGTGCGCGGTTTCGAGAAGATTGCGATGACCTATATGCGGGACGCCCGGTACTGCTACCTGCGCTGGGGAGCCGACGGAAAGGTTCGCCAACTTGAGGAGCTTTATCCGCACCTCAGAGTGGACAAGCCGATGCCGGAGTCCACGGCGACGATAGTGACACCCGTCGAGCAGCTCGATTTGGCTACCGTAATCAGAGTCTCGGAAGCGGTGTCTTGCGAGATCGTTTTCGAGAAGCTAATCAACACCCTCATGAGTTCGGCAATCGAACAGGCGGGCGCCGAACGAGGTCTGTTGATTCTTCCGCGAGGCGATATATTTCAAATTGAAGCAGAGGCCACAACCAGCCGTGACAACGTGAATGTGGTCCTGAAACAGGCACCCGTCACCGTCGCAGATCTACCGAGGTCCGTATTTCACCACGTCGTTCGGACAAAAGAAGCCGTTCTCCTGCACGATGCTTCCAGTCAGAACTCGTTTTCAGCGGATAGCTATATTCGCGAGCACCGCTCAAGGTCTGTGCTCTGCCTCCCGCTGCTAAAACAGACCCGACTCCTCGGGCTGCTGTACCTCGAAAACAATCTCATACCTCACGCGTTCACCCCCGCTCGGATGGCCGTTCTCAAGCTGCTTGCTTCGGAGGCGGCGATGTCCATGGAGAACACGCGTCTTTATAGCGATCTCCAAGAGCGCGAAGCGCGCGTTCGCCGCCTCGTTGACTCCAACATCGTCGGAGTGATGATTTGGAACCTCGATGGGCGAATTCTCGAGGCGAATGACGCATTTCTCGGCATGCTGCAGTACGGCCGCGAAGACTTTGTCGCGAATAGGGTGCATTGGACCGACTTGACACCGGTCGAATGGCGCCAACAAGACAAGCGGGCAATGGTCGACCTAAAGGCGACTGGGAAGTTTCAGCCGTACGAGAAGGAGTTCTTCCGCAAGGATGGCACTCGCGTCCCTGTTCTAACGGGTGGTGCGCTGATTGATTCAAGAGGGAACGACGGAGTCGCCTTTGCGCTCGATTTGAGTGAACAGAAGCATGCGGAAGCAGAGATCAGAACGCTTAAGGATCAACTCTATCGTGAAAACCTGGCTCTTCGTGACGAGGTCGAGCGGGCTTCGATGTTCGATGAAATTGTGGGCGCCTCGAAGCCGTTGAAGGATGTTCTTTCCCGGATCGCCAAAGTGGCTTCCACCGACTCCACGGTCTTAATCACTGGGGAGACAGGTACGGGCAAGGAACTCGTCGCCCGCGCAATCCACAGAAAGTCCGCGAGAGCCGAGCGAGCCTTTGTGAGCGTCAACTGCGCCGCAATCCCCCGTGACTTAATCCCTTCGGAGTTATTCGGCCATGAGAAGGGGGCCTTCACGGGAGCCACGCAAAGGAGACTTGGCCGTTTTGAACTCGCCGACGGTGGGACCATTTTTCTCGACGAAGTGGGCGAACTTCTGCCCGATACCCAAGTCGCGTTACTGCGAGTACTGCAGGAGCGGGAATTGGAGCGCGTCGGTGGAGGACAACCTATCCATATCGACGTCCGCGTTATCACAGCGACGAATCGTGACCTGGAAGCCGGGGTAGCCAATGGGACCTTCCGCCAGGACCTCTTCTATCGACTCAATGTGTTCCCTATTGAGGTGCCGCCCCTCCGCGAACGAAAGGACGATCTCCTGCTCCTGGTCGAATATTTCGTCCAACGCTACGGTGTCAAGGCAGGCAAGGAGATCCGCTCGATCGACAAGAAGACGCTGGATATGTTGCAGTCCTACGATTGGCCGGGCAACATCCGCGAGTTGCAGAACGTAATTGAGAGGTCTGTGATTCTGAGCTCTGGTGACGTTTTTTCGGTAGACGAATCGTGGCTTTCCAAGAATTCCGTTTCTCCCGTACCTCCCATCAAAGCTTCGCCACTCGCCAAGGGCCGGGTCGAGCCCCTCAGCGAGCGGGAAATTATCGAGAGGGCATTGGCCGCGACTAGGGGCCGGGTTTCTGGACCGTCAGGAGCGGCGGCGAAGCTCGGAATTAAGGCATCGACTCTCGAGGCGCGCATCAGAGCTCTCAAAATCGACAAACTTCAATTCAAATTTCGCTGAACCAATTCCAGAATTGCGATCGAGTTGCAGAATTCGCAAAATTCGCAAAATTCGCAGGATTAGCGTGATCCGAAAGCTTCGGCCTAAAAGATGGCCTCGCTAAATATCAATTTTTCAAGACGTTACGATTGGCGAGAGAATTGCCCTCACATGAGTCCAATCAAGATGCCGCCAGGACACTTAGAGTGACCTGCAAAATCGAACGCCAAGCAATCGGGATGGATCTCGTGGTTTTGCGCGTCAGTGGGCGGCTCACCGGAGAAGACGTTGGCACTCTTAGGGCCTTGCTTGAAGAAGAAAGAAGCAGTGCATTGACTCTCGACCTCAAAAACGTCCGCTTGGTGGACGAGGAGGCCGTGAAGCTTCTCGCGATCCATGAATCGAGGGGGACCAAAATCGACAACTGCCCGCGGTACATCCGTGAGTGGATCAAACGTGAAGGACAAGCGACATAATGGCAAATTGCAATTTCTTGTTGGTGGCAGTGGGCGATGGGGCCATTATGGCAGCGCATCTTTCGCCGGACGTTCGCCTCGCCTTTCTCTCTTGCCACATGATCTTAGAACGGTCCTCGCCGTCAAGGGTCCGCTTCGCCGCGCCCAACAACGGCGCGCCCTTGACGGCTGCGGGCCGTTCTAAAAGACGCCTCCTAACAAGAGAGAAAGGCTTCCTATTGAATGGCTATAGGAACAGGGACCACTACGCTGCCATAATGGCCCCTTTTCTGACTGCCACCGTCAATTTCTCAGCGGTTGGGGGACAACCAACTGAAAAATCCAACTCAGGAGTCAGTCATGAAAATCAGTTCCGACGATTCAGTCAGTCCCTAGAACGGATTCACGGGATACTCCTTTGGAGCGACGCTGCGCAGAATCAGGATACAAGAAGCGGCACGGCCCGGAAAAAACGAACGCCGCCAAGAAAGCAAAATCGTGGTGCCTGTTGCCAGGCTCACTTGACCCGCGTTTTATTGGGTGGCGCCGCATCGAGATTTCCGGCGCACAAAGAAGCGCAAAAACTAGACTGTTCGGTACCGCGAATCCCGATTGCGGCCTGCGCAGCGAACAAGACTTGGAAGGCGTCACACCTCTTCCAATTCAGGCACGGAGACATAACGATGGCTACGCTGAATTTGGTTGGATCCAGCGCGAAATTCCGCGCTCTGCTCGAAACGGTCGATCTGATCGCGCCGGTGGACTCGGCAGTCTTGATTCAAGGCGAGACGGGCACCGGTAAGGAAGTGATTGCACGAGCGATTCACGAGGCTAGCCCTCGCCGCAAGAATCGCTTCGTAGCTTTGAACTGCGCGGCGATCCCGAGTACTTTGCTGGAAAGCGAGCTCTTCGGCTACGAAAAGGGCGCATTTACCGGAGCCGTAACCCAGACCATTGGTCGCTTTCAAGCAGCAGACCGCGGAACGTTATTCCTGGATGAGATAGGTGATCTTCCGCTGGAACTGCAGCCGAAACTCCTCCGCGCTCTTCAGGAGAAGCAGTTCGAGCGTTTGGGCGGCAGTCAAACAATGATAGTTGACGTGCGCGTCATTGCCGCGGCGAACCAGGACTTAGGGTGCATGGTGCAAGAGCGAAGATTCCGCGCTGATCTCTTTTATCGGCTCAACGTGTTACCGATAACACTCCCGCCCTTGCGCGAACGGCGAAGCGACATTCCACTCCTGGCTAGACATTTCGTCCAAAAGTTCGCCCGACAACAGCGAAAGGTGATCGATGCGATTCCCGATGAGTTGATGGGGGCTCTTATGCACCATGACTGGCCGGGCAACATCCGGGAACTGCAAAATGTCATCGAACGGCGCGTCGTGATGACGACCGGCCTTGTGCTGAGCTGGCAGACGAAGGAGCCTTTGACAGGAGGCGATATCCGGCCCGTCCGCCCGACGGAAGCCGCTGGACCGATGAGGATCAAGACGATGGCGGATGCTGAGCGGGCGCACATTACCGCGACGCTCCGTGAAACCCAGTGGGTGGTGGGCGGACCGCGCGGAGCGGCCGCCCGGCTCGGTCTGCCGAGGACAACCCTGCTAGCCAGAATGCAGCGGCTCGGAATGTCGTCCGAGACATTGCGACGGCGGTCGGGGCGTGCGCCTCGACTGTTTGGGGCAGTGATGCGAGACCTTTATTCACGCTCAGCAGAGGAGGCGGCGACTGTGCAGGTTATGGAACCGGCAGTAGGTTGAGTCGAAGCGTTTCCGGCCAGAACTTCACCTAAAACGGGAGGAGAAACGATACTATCCAAGCGTTCAGTCCTGATTGCTGGCGCTTCTATCAGGGTTAGCTCCGTTTATGCCGAGTGGCTTTGTTAAGGGTTGGAGTGTCGATCAATGCCGAAATTTGGGCGGAGTCTGATGGTGCCGCACTATATCGTGGAGATTGGCCAACGAATCAACGGCGGAGGCGGCTGCACGAAGGCGTATTTCGAGCCTCCGTCTGTGGCAGAAACTCTCGCACAACGGAGGTCCGGTGCAGGTGGTGCTGCGGAGCGCCACGCGGAAGGAGGTCCGGGAGACTTCAGGCGCGGGCATCGTGTCACTATTTGCCGAATTCGTGGTGGATGCGGGCGACATTGTCGATTGGGCGCTCGCTGGGTTAGGCATGGGGAAACCGGCTATCCTCCCGGTCTTGCCCGATGGGGGCGAGTCGAAAGCTTCCGAAGTCGCGCGGCAGGAAATGAGTCTGTGTCTTTCCCTCCGTTCTGGGCTTCTAGGGATTCCGCAATGCAATTCCTCGTTTGGGCTATTTCGCGCATTGTAGTTTCCCTGTCTGATTTGCAAGGGTTCTGGCAAAATCATAAAATGAGGGACCTGTGATCTTGCCGACCGAGCCCGGTATGGGGACCACTTCGGGAGATCTGGACTTCCACTTGATGGTGGACAACCTTCCCATCATGGTCTTTACCCTAACGGCGGACGGCGAGCTTGAGTTCGTCAACCATCCCGCTTTGGAATATTTCGGCAAGAGCGCCGAAGAACTCAAGCACTGGGACACAATCGACATCGTCCACCCCAATGACATCCCGAACGTGGTCGCCTCGCGGCAACACATGATCGAATTCGGGGAACCTCACAGCGTTCAGCAGCGATTGCGCCGTGCCGATGGTGTGTACCGCTGGTTTCAATCGCGCGCACTCCCGTTAAGAGATGCTGACGGTCGAATCGTGCGCTGGTTGGCCGTGCTCTCCGACATCGACGACCTCAAGCATTCCGAGGATGCCGTCCGTCAGGAGACCGATCTCCGGCGGGTTGTCAGCAGCGTACCCGGTTTTGTGCTGACCGTCATTGGCGATAGCCATGTCGAATCTGTCAGCGAGGCGCTTCTATCTTACGCCGGCGCCACATTGAACGAAATTAAAGAGTGGAGGCGGTTCGTCCATCCGGACGATCTGTTGCGTGCCTCTGCTTCGCTGCGCGATGCGATAGGGACCGAAGAGCCCTTGCAGAGCGAATTGCGGATACTGAGCGCCCAGGGGGCATACCGCTGGTTTCAGCTTAACGGAGTCCCCCGCCTGGACCTGCACAGCCGCCGCACTCGCTGGTTTGTGGTGCTGACCGAAATCGAAGACCGCAAGAAGGTAGAGGAGCGCTTGCGCGAAAGCCAGACGTTTCTCCTGGAGGCGCAACGGTTGAGCCACACCGGCAGTTGGAACCACGATCTCGCATCCGGCACGGTGAACATCACTCCGGAAATCGCTCGCATCTTCGCGATCGGGCCGGACGAAGATTCCGCCAAGGCGGATTTCTTCTTCAGCCGCATCCATCCTGAGGATAGGCCTGCTGAACAAGCGAACTACGGGCGGGCCGTTCTTGAAAAGTTCGACTTCGAATCCGACTACCGCATTGTCTTACCGAATGGCTCTGTCCGCTACATTCACAACACCGGCCATCCCAAGCTGAACGACGCCGGCGCGGTCATCGGATTTGTGGGCACCGCGATTGATCTTACCGATCAGGCGATGGCGAGGGCCGATTTGCGGACGTTCATCAGCGGCATTCCGATGTTGGCATGGTCAACGGACCCCAACGGAGCCGTCGATTTCCTCAATCAGCGCTGGCTTGATTACACCGGACTCTCGATGGGGCAAGCGATCGGATTTGCTTGGACGGTCACGCTCCATCCGGAAGACCGCGGCGGGCTGATTTCCTACTGGCAGTCGATAATGATCTCCGGACAAGCCGGAGAGTACGAAGCACGCCTGCGGCGTTTTGACGGAGTCTATCGTTGGTTCCTTTTCCGCGCCAATCCCTGGCGGGATGAATCTGGCCGAATAGTGAAGTGGTACGGCATTAACACTGACATCGAAGACCGCAGACAGGCCGAGGAGAGCCTTCGAGAAAATGAGCGTAACCTTCTGGCGACGATCAATGCAATTCCAACGCCAGCGTGGTCAACTCGCCCCGACGGTCATGTCGTGTTCTTGAATCAGCGCTGGCTTGACTTCGCGGGGATGACAGCAGAGCAGGCCCTGGGATGGGGCTGGAGAACTGTGATTCATCCCGACGACGCCGGCCGGCTCTTGCAGCAGTGGGAATTGTGCCGGGCCTCGGGCACGGCCGCCGAGGTGGAAGCGCGGCATCGCCGCTTCGATGGCGTCTATCGTTGGTTTCTTGTCAGGGCGAATCCGCTGCACGATGAATCGGGTAACGTGGTCAAGTGGTATGGAACGAATATTGATATAGAAGACCGCAAACAGGCAGAAGAGGCCTTGCGCGCGAGCGAACGTAACCTCCGCGCCATCATTAACACGATTCCAACGCTGTCATGGTCTACCCGTCACGATGGGTACGTCGAATTCCTCAGTGAGCGGTGGTTAGGCTTTACCGGCCTCACAGAGGAACAGGCGCTGGGATTCGGCTGGGCCGTGGCAATCTATCCCGAAGACGCTCAACGCCTGTTGGTGTACTGGCAAAATGCACTCGATTCCGGCACTGAGGTGGACGTGGAAGCGCGCCTACGCCGCTTCGATGGCGCTTATCGCTGGTTCCTGTTCCGCGCCAGCCCACTCCGCGATGAAGCCGGCAAGATCGTTAAATGGTATGGGACGAACATCGACATCGAGGATCGTAAGAAGGCGGATGAAGCTCTGCGCGCCAGTGAGCGCAATCTTCGGTCGACCATCAACTCGATTCCTGAACTAACCTGGTCTACAGCTGTCGATGGCTACTGCGACTTCGTAAATCAGCGCTGGTTGGACTTCACCGGATGCACTCTGGAACAGGTGCTGGGCTGGGGTTGGAGACCTTTTATTCACCCTGACGATGAAGATGGTCTGGTGAGATTCTGGCAACACACTTTGCAGTCCGGTGAGGTAGGGGAGGTTGAAGCACGCCTGCGACGGTTCGACGGAGTGTATCGGTGGTTCCTGTTTCGCCCGGTGCCCCTTCGCGATGAGTTGGGCTCCATAGTGAAATGGTACGGGCAGAATATCGATATAGATGACCGAAAAAGCGCAGAGGAGGCCGTTAATCGTAACGAGCGGACTCTCCGTTCGATCATCAACACGATTCCGGTTACAGCTTGGTGCACCCGTCCCGACGGTTACTGCGAGTTCCTCAATCAACGGTGGCTTGATTACGCGGGGATGTCCGCGGAAGAAGCTCGCGGTTGGGGGTGGGGAGCGGCCATTCACCCCGAGGACCGTGCGGAACTGGTTCAATACTGGCAATCGTGCCTCGATACAGGTACTCCGGTGGATACCGAAGCGCGGATGCGGCGGTTCGACGGAAGCTATCGATGGTTTCTGTTTCGCGCCAATCCATTGCGCGATGAGACAGGCGAAATCGTCAACTGGTACGGCACCAACATCGATATTGAAGATCGTAAGCAGGCGAACGAAGCTTTGCGAGCAAGCGAGCGCGATCTCAGCCTCATCATCGAGACAATTCCTGGTTTTGTCTGGTGTGCGGGGCAGAACGGGGAGTTCAATTACCTCAACCAGCGCATCCTCGACTATACAGGCGCCGCGATTGCAGACTGGGCAGAGGGGACCTGGACCGATTTTCTTCATCCGAACGACGTCGAGCCGACAATGCGCGCCTGGTCAAATGCGGTAGCCACAGGCCGGCCCCATGAAATCCAGTGCCGGCTTCGACGAGCAGACGGCGAATATCGTTGGTTCCACATGTTGGGCGAGGCGACGCGCAACCATGAAGGTGCAATCACCCGCTGGTATGGATTGTTGCTCGACATCGATGACCGCAAGAATATGGAGGAGGCACTTCGCAACTCACAAGCCCGGCTTGCGCGCGCAACACAACGAGCAACTTTAGGGGAGCTGTCGGCGTCAATCGCCCACGAGATCAACCAGCCTCTGGCGGCGGTAGTGGCTAACGGTCATGCGTGCTTACGGTTTCTTACGGCAGAGCCTCCGGACGTGGCTGGTGCCCGCGAAGCCGCCGAGAGCATCGTTCAGGACGCTAAGGACGCGGGCGAGGTGGTGCGACGCATCCGGGCGCTTTTCAGACGCACTGCCGTTGAGAAGACGCTCCTCAGTTTGAACGACGTTATCGGGGAAGTGGTCCACTTGCTGGCCGGCGAACTCGCGAAACGTGCGGTGTCAGTTGAGACCGATCTATCCAATGATCTGCCTTTAGTGCCAGGAGACCGTGTACAACTGCAACAATTGATGCTGAACCTCATCTTAAATGGGATGGAGGCGATGGATTCCGTCCATGACCGGCCCCGGGAACTTTTCATTCGTTCTGCTCATGAGAGTCCGGAGAGTGTACGCGTAGCGGTAAGGGATCAGGGTATCGGACTGGAGGATCCCGAGAAGGTATTTGAAGCGTTCGTCACCACCAAGGAAAACGGGATGGGAATGGGCTTGACGATCTGCCGCTCGATTGTGGAGGCACACGCGGGACGCCTGTGGGTGGCTGAGGCACGCGGTCCCGGCGCCACTTTCTGCTTCGAGTTGCCGATTAGAGTGGGTGCGGCTTGAGCTCCGAGGCTCCTATCGTTTTCGTGGTGGACGACGATCGCCGCGTGCGTGAGGCCCTGTCGCGTCTGATTCGGTCGGCCGGACTTGCGGTTGCCACGTTCTCGTCCGCCACGGAATACCTGGAGTCCGAGAAGCCCGATGCCCCTGCCTGCCTGGTGCTCGATCTGCAACTCCCCGGTATCGGCGGCTTGGAACTCCAACAGCAGTTGGCAGATTCGGGCGCGCCGCCCATCGTCTTCATCAGCGGGCACGGCGACATTCCCTCCACCGTGCGCGCCATGAAGGCCGGTGCGATCGAGTTCCTGCCAAAGCCGTTCGGCGATGACGAATTATTGCGCGCGATCGACGCTGCGGTGGCCCACGACCGGGAAGCGCGGCGGCAACGGTCCGAACTGGCGGAATTGCAGCAGCGCTATGCCCTCCTCAGCCCGCGCGAACGGGAAGTGCTCCCATTCGTCGTTGCGGGTTTCGCCAACAAACAGGCGGCCGGAGACCTGGGAATTGCCGAGAATACCATCGCGGTCCACCGCGGGCAAATCATGCGCAAAATGGCGTCGCGGTCGCTCGCCGAGTTGGTGCGAATGGCCGACAAGCTGGGAGTCCCTCCTGCCGGCGAATCCCGATGAGCTTTACACGCATGAGGAAACCCTAAAGGAACTTGGAATTGACCGTCGTGCCGCGCCGCGTCTACTATCGAGTTGAAGATGGTTGAGAGCCGGAAGACGTGGCAAAGTCCCTAGTAGTGGGAGTGGATGATGATACTCGCGTCCGGGAGTCGATTGCCCGCTTAGCGAAGTCGGCCGGGTACGAGCCGAAAGTGTTTCCATCGGCGGAATCTCTATTGGAATCAGGCATTTTGGCGGAAGCGTCCTGCCTGGTTAGCGATGTCCGGATGCCCGGAATCGGCGGACTTGAGTTGCAACACCGCGTCAAGGCCGCGTTTCCCAAACTGCCGGTAATTTTAATCTCGGCACACGTCGACGAGGAAGTACGACGCCGCGCGCTCGCTGAAGGGGCGGTGGAGTTTTTGTACAAGCCATTCGATGGCGAGGAATTACTACGCGCGATCCAGCGCGCGATCGAGCCTCCGAAGCTGTAGTCACGGCTTCCCGAAAAGGCTCGAAACTGACTCTGAATAGCGGAAGGGAAGGTCTGCCTTTTTGAAACCTGGCCCTTCCGCCGAAGCGCGAAGATGGAATCGCAGGCGGTAGCATGTGTTCCAGCACGTGTTGCATCACGTTCGGATCATCGCCAAACCCGATTCGGTAACTTGATTTAAGCGGAGACGGAATCGGAAAAAAGCAACCGCGCAATCGCAATGCTGGCTCGCGCCCTGGGCGTACCCTCGCGTCGATGGCCTGCCCGAGCTTCCGAATGCGAAGGCGAAGGCGGCTAAGGATCGGGATGCCGGCTTGATTGTTATCGGAGTGCATGCTCCGAATTAACGTTTGGGAAGGCCTGGCGGACAGGCTAACTCAGTGTCTAACTCCTGGGAAAGAAGGATGACGATGGCTATTCCGCATTTGATTGGATCCAGCGCAAAGTTCCGAGCTTTGGTCGACGAGATCGGTTTGCTTGCTCCGGTAGATTCGGCCGTACTGATCCAAGGCGAGACGGGCACCGGTAAGGAAGTGATTGCACGAGCAGTTCACGAGGCCAGCCCTCGCCGCAAGAACCGCTTCGTGGCATTAAACTGCGCGGCGATCCCGAGTACTCTGCTGGAGAGCGAGCTCTTCGGCTACGAAAAGGGCGCATTCACTGGCGCGGTGGCACAGACCATAGGGCGCTTTCAAGCGGCAGATCACGGAACTTTATTTCTGGATGAGATAGGCGATCTTCCGCTGGAACTGCAGCCGAAACTTCTTCGCGCTCTTCAGGAGAAGCAGTTTGAGCGTTTGGGCGGCTGTCATACCCTTCAGGTAGACGTGCGAATCATCGCGGCGACCAATCAGGACCTGGGGCGAATGGTGCAAGAGAAAAAATTCCGAGCCGATCTCTATTACAGGCTCAACGTGCTTCCGATAACGCTCCCGCCGTTGCGGGAACGGCGAAGCGACATCCCGCTCTTAGTGGAACACTTTGTCGACAAGTTCACCCGACAGCAGGGCAAGGTAATCGACGCGATCCCCGACGAGCTGATGGCGGCTCTGGTGCGCCGTGACTGGCCGGGCAACATCAGGGAACTGCAAAATGTCATCGAACGCTGCGTCGTCTTCACGACCGGCCCTGTGCTGAACCTGCAGATGATCGAGTCTTTACCGGGAGGAGAGATCCCACCAGTGTGTACAGCATCAGTCGTCGCGCCAGTGAACATCAAGACCATGGCCGATGCCGAGCGAGCGCATATCGTGGAGACGCTTCGTGAAACCAAGTGGGTCGTCGGCGGACCGCGCGGAGCCGCCGCCCGGCTCGGGCTGCCGAGGACAACCTTACTAGCCAGAATGCAGCGACTCGGAATTTCCTCCGAGACGTCGCGAAGCCGGCCAGGACGTTCACTTCGACGGTTTGATGGAGTGATCGCGAGCTTTTCTGGGCGCTCGAACGAGAATGCTGCAGCCGATCTGCGCCTCATGGAGGCGGCAACAGGAGCCTGAATCCTTAGCACCTTAAGACAAAAGGAGAAAACATGTCATCCAAACATTCAGTCCTAATTACTGGCGCTTCCACTGGGATTGGCGCCGTCTACGCAGATCGCTTTGCTAAGCGCGGGCATGATCTTATATTGGTAGCGCGCGACCGCACCCGAATGGAAAGATTGGCGGACCGCCTACGAAGCAACACCGGGGTCTCCATTGATATCCTTCGAGCTGACCTCACGGGCTCTCGCGACCTGGCTCAAGTGGAGGCTCGCCTGGACGATGACGCTCGCATCGGAGTCCTGGTCAATAACGCGGGCGCGAGCTCTGCGGGCAATTTTCTAAATCAGAGTGCCGACGAGGTGACACGAATCATAAGCCTCAACACAACGGCTCTCGCGCGGCTTGCAAGTGCCGTCGCACCGCAGTTTGCCAAGGCCGGCGAGGGCGCGATCATCAACATCAGTTCGGTTGTCGCACTGGCGCCGGAATACGGATCGACTGTTTATGGTGCGACGAAGGCTTTTGTTCTCTTTCTCAGTCAGGGGCTGCACCTCGAACTCGCGCCGAAAGGCGTCTACGTCCAAGCTGTGCTGCCCGCAGCGACGCGGACCGAGATCTGGGAGCGGGCAGGAAAGGATGTGAATTCGCTACCGGCTGTCATGGAAGTTGCCGAGCTGGTGGATGCTGCGCTCGTTGGCTTCGATCGGCGCGAGCCTGTCACGATTCCCTCGCTCGCGAATGCAGAACAGTGGAACGCATTTGAAGCGGCTCGTCAGAGCATGATTCCGAATTTCAATCAAGTGGAGGCTGCTGCCCGCTACCCGGCCGCGGCGTAACTTCTGATCGAATCGCGTTCGTTCTTCCGCCCCTCGCAGGACCAGGCATCCCAGGTTGCCGGGGGTTCGGACCGGGTGTCCGCGAAAAACATTTCGTCTAGGGCAAGACAATGCCGGTGTAAAGCTTTACGGCATCAGTCATTCGAAAGGAGAACAAAAAATGGAAGACCTCACACTAGTCAAATCGAGTTTTTCTGCAATTGTTAACGCGCCGGTTGAGAAGGTCGATATTCCGTCGTGGTGCTTTACGCTATCCGAGTCTGAATACCAATCCTGCTCGCCGGCACACTGCTCCGCCGGTGCAACTACGTCGCCTGATGGCCGGCGCATGTCGATCAACGTCGAGATACTCGGCGGAAGCCTGATTTTACAGCATTACATCGAAGAGGTCGCGCGACCCGATCATCTAAGACTGGTTTCCACGTCAGACGTGTTCACGCCCACGGGTCGCACGAAAATCGGCGTTATCTGGGACTTGGTAGTCAGAAAGGTCGACGACAAAACGTGCGAGTTTACAAATACGGTTCAAACCTGTGCCACGGCGGAATTGTTAGACTTCCTCGGCAGCCAGGGGATACCGCTGGACTTCTTCCGGGGTGCGCGTAAACCGATTTCAGAGGCCCACAACCGCCAGGAGACGCCGATGTTCGCAAAAAGCATCGAACGTCATGCACTACAACGAGGTCGAGATTGACCGGAGGGAACATGGCGCAACTGACTTATGAGAAAGAGATCACCGGACTTGTCCTGATCGATCCGTATAATGACTTCATTTCCGAGGGCGGCAAGATCTGGGATCGCATAAAGGGCGTCGCCGAAGGGAACCAGTGTGTTACTCATATGCAGCAGCTTCTTGAAGCGGCGCGAAAAGCCGGTATTCGGGTTTTCTACGCGATGCATCGGCGATATCATAGTGGCGACTACGAGACCTGGAAGTACATTGCGCCTATCCAGAAGGCGGCATGGTCGCGGAAGTCATTCGAATACGGTACCTGGGGCGGTGAAATCCGGGCCGGCTTCGAACCTCAGCCGGGCGATGTCGTCGCCGCGGAGCATTGGTGTTCCAGCGGCTTTGCCAACACAGATCTGGATATGCAGCTCAAGAAGCACGGCATTCACAAAGTCATCGTCATGGGACTGATCGCGCACACCTGTGTGGAGGCCACCGTTCGCTATGGCGCCGAACTCGGCTATGAGGTCACGGTGGTAAGGGACGCGACCGCGAGCTACTCCGATGAGCACATGCACGCCTCTCTCGAAGTCAATCTCCCAAACTACGCCAGTGCCATCGTTACGACGACTGAAATCGTTGCTGCCATTGCTTCCCCCGCCGGCGTGGAAGTCACTGCCGGGTCCTGATCTGAGAATCGAAACGCGTAGGTTAGCCGATTCTTGTGCGAATGCTGAACACCATTTGAACACCGTTAAGCGTCAACCAGAGGTTCAGAATGAAAACTGGCTAAACTCAATGCCATGTTCTTTCTTGTCAATTGACAGCCGTTTTCGCTGGACGTCGACATTGGCAACGTCGTGTGCAGACTGACTGGTGGTCAGTCTGCAACCCGTGCTGTGGAAGCCTGAACTTTGAGACTGAGAACGGGAATGTGGGCAGCTTGTGCGCCGTTCATTTCGTAGGCGACATTAACGAAACCTGACTGCCGATGACACAGGAGGCCACATCGCCACCGTGCGGCGTCCGGTCGATGATTCCCTGCACTGATGAACTGCCGCAAGAAACCGACGTCGGTTTCGTCACCCTTGGTTACCAACCCAGACGGCTGGGCCGTCTGGGCAATCGGATCGTGTCGCAAGAAAATATTCCGAGAGTTTTGCCCCCGAGGGTTTGTTTTTCGCGCCTCTTGCAGAAAGATGTCGGGAGACGTCCGCAGTCCTGTATGGCTGAGGCGGTTTCGACTCATACGAACAGTTCATTGTAGTAGGAAATCGGATACTGCTCGCCGGGGCAGACCGATGCCGAAATTCCGAGAATCGTTGCTCGTGGGGGATTCAAAGGAACAACGAACGTTCAGGTGGCTCCGCGCTTTATTGAAGCGGGCGAATTTAGCGCAAAGTGAAATTCCGAGAATTGCTGCCCTCCACCGGATTGGGATCGCCGCCATCTGAACATTTATAGATCGCCATCACGCCATCTCCCCATACGGCATATCCACGATCTCTGTGAGCTAGTCTTTCTATCAACGCCGAAGGCGGGCAGATATTCTCGGAATTTCGCCACAGACGTCTTCAAAATGATGCCGGCCGTATGGCGCGCTGCGGATTCCCAAAGCGGGTCGAGGTCGCTTTGCGGAAAAGGACGTACAATCATCAACGGAGACAACCAAAGGTGCCGTCCACTCTTTGTTCTGTGCCGCAATCGTCTGGCTTCTCTTTCGTCCCGCCGCTGTGAAGTACTTTCGCGGCGGCCGAACGGAACAGAGGGGTCCTGATACTCATTCACGGCTACCTGCGTAAACTCAATGGCACGGGCAGACGTCCCGACCGGTCAGGGTTGTTCTAACAACCGCCGACGAATGGGCGTTACGCATTCCTGCCGCAAACTCACGGAGCAATCGAGTGTCTTTCGAAACCCTTCAGCGATTCGGACCTGTTACGAGCCCTCAACGCTGCGCTGCTTGTGAATTGAAGGAGACGGCGTGCTTGCACCCGAGAGGGCGGACCGATAGAATTGGGAGTCGAGCACAAGTCCCGACTCCCGAATTGAGGCATCTGCTATGTTGCCCCCTGTACCAATTGTCTTTGTTGTTGACGACGACATTTCAGTTCGCGAATCGCTGGAATTGTTGATTCGCCACGCAGGCTGGGGTCAGAGATATTTGCGTCCGGGGAGGAATTTCTTGCCCGCCCACGCGTTCTCGCTCCTAGCTGCCTGATCCTCGAGGTTGCCCTTCCTGACCTGAATGGTCTCGATCTGCAGAGGCTCATCGCTTCTGAGCGGACTGAAATGCCGATCATTTTCATCACGGGCTACGGCGACGTGCCTATGACGGTTAAGGCTATGAAGGCCGGGGCCGTTGAGTTCTTGATGAAGCCTTTCGATGATCAAACGCTTTTGAACGCTATTCAGCACGCGTTAGAGCGGAGCCGCCTTGTACTTCGTCGAGAGGCCGAGATAGAGACACTGCGGGGATATTATGCAGTCCTCACGCCCCGCGAACGGGAGGTGCTGGCTCTGGTCGTTTCGGGACTGTCAAATAAACAGGTCGGTGGGGAGCTCGGCATCAGTGAGATCACCGTGAAGGCACACCGAGGCAGGGTTATGCAAAAGATGCAGGCCGACTCTCTGCCCCAACTGGTGAAATTGGCGGCAAAATTGCGCCTGGCATCTGCAGCTAGGGGATGAGACGCCAACCAACGGAACTTCTCCGTTGCCATCTCGTTCCGCCGCTTCCCTGAGCCGCGTCCAGTATTGTCGCGCCCGATAGCCATCCGATTATCGGCGTTCCTGTAGGTGTCGCTGTTTGCATCGAACGATCCCGGCTCACCACTCATTCGGCGCCATGCTGGCGTCAGCGTAGAGCTTTGACCAAATCGCCACTTGGAGTTGCAATGACTTGCACCAGGCCCGATGCATACCATCCACTTCGTCGGCGGAGTGTCTCTTTGCAGCAAGATAGGGCTTCATGGTCTCGTTCATCACCGCAATAAAGGCGATGATGTCTCGCAGCGGAACGTATGGAGTCGAACGTACTCCATCAACCTGGTTCTTCTTCAAGCTCGTATGGCGCAGGCCTATTTCTTGCTGATAGTTCAACCACTCCTGGTCGTACGGTCGAAGACAAGTGTCCAAGATCCACTGTTGGAATCGTAGATTGCTCCTGGCCGAGTAGTCCGGAAGCGCCGCCCCCTCAGGGCTGCGGGAGTGTCTGCTGAGGTTCGGAATGTTGGCGATGATCTGGCCGCGCCAATGATGGACGATCGCTTCGGTCTGGTCGGCGAGGACGTCCCCGGCGAGCAGCAGGAGTCTTCGGTCGTCCTCAGTGAACCCTACCGACTCTTTCAGAGAATCCAACTCTTGCATGGTGACGACTGATGTGGCGATGCCGGGTTCACCATACGTATATCCGGGAATGTCATCCGCGACTCTTTGCATGTTGAATATCCTCCTCGCGTGTTACAGATCAATCTCCAAATCGCCGCCTGGCTGCGAACAGCAGATCAAAGCGCTTCCTTCGGCAGGTGGCTCCAATGGCGCGGGTTGATAGCGAACCGTCCCCCCGATCAACGCGCACTCACAGGTGTGACAAACGCCCGTTCGACACGACCATCGGACGGGGACATCGCACGCCTCAGCGAATTCCAGCAGGCTGTGAAAGGATGAATTCCAAGGGGCCGCGAGCCCACTTCTGGTGAACGAGACCTGTGGACCAGTGCCCGGCACTCCCGGAGGAAGGTGCGCTTGGCGCCGCGCAGAAGCTACGATTCCGGGTCTTATCGAACCCTCAGGGCCAAACACTTCGGTGTGGATGCGAGGCGCCCCGACTTCACGCTCGCTAAGGCCGGCAGAAAAGCTGTGCAGGAATGCCGGCGGCCCACATAAATAGAAATCCGCAGTCAGAGGAACACCGAGCTCGTCGAGCAATGCCATGTTCAGGTGTCCCGCCGTATCGTAATCGAAGCCGAGCTTATCGGCGGGTTCGGGTTGGCTATAGACGACGTGGCTATGCCCGGAGGGCAGTGAGTCCAGAAGCCTCCGCACTTCCTCAGCGAAGGGATGTTCCTTCCGGTTACGCGCGCCGTATAGCCACCACACTGCACGCGCTGGCGAATTCGCTGACAGGGAATGCAGCATGGCCAGCACCGGCGTAGCCCCAATACCAGCGCTGATCAGGACGACCGCTCCATCGCCCTCGCGCAAGGTAAAAGCACCCCTCGGTGCACTCACTTCTAAGATATCGCCGACTTTGATCTCAGAGTGAAGGAACGAACTAGCGGCTCCCCCCAGTTCACGTTTGATACTCACGCGATATCCGTTTGCGCCGGGCGCGCTGGAGACGGAATAGTTTCGCAGCAGTGGTGCGACACCTTGCCCGGTGTGTAGCCGCAAGACCACGAACTGTCCTGGAGCAGCGGGCGGAAGGGCGGCATGGTCTGGCTGCTCGAACGATAGTGAGATTACGCCGGCGCTCTCCCGATCCACCTTTGCGACACGCAAGGAACGAAAGCCTGACCAAGCCGGCGGGGGTCCCGCTGAAGCCGTTAATCCGGCATTTCCCGACTCGGCGCCGCTCTGGTCGAGCAGCGATTGAAAGGAACCTCTCCAACCGGGGCTCAGTGCGGGGACGCGCAGGGCGCGCTCCAGTTGTTGACGAGGATGTCCCGGCAGATACAGCAATGCGTCGATTTCGGCGACCGTCATGAGCTCGGGGCCATCCCCGACCTTGACGATCTCGTCACCTGCACCGACCTCGCCCTCCTCCAGCACACGCAGGTAGAAGCCGGGCCGGTGATGCAAAACGAGCAGGGCAGCCATGCCCGGATTATCCATGCGGATGCCCACCCGATAACACGTCACCCGAGGTTGGGTTACTTCGAAGAGTGCTGCGCCGATCCGGTAGCGATCGCCGACGCAGACCTGGTCGTCGGCTAGTCCTTGCACGGTGAAGTTCTCGCCGAACTGCCCGAGAGTGAAATCCCGTCGGCCGAGCTCGGTCTCCCAGTACGCATACGATTCCGTCTGGTAGACCATCACCGCGCGATGCTCCCCGCCGTGCCCAGCGAGATCCCCTTGGCCGTCGCCCTCAACGTTCAGATGCCGCACCATCACGCGTCCGCTCACCGGCTGTTTCCAGATGCCGGTGTGAACCGTCTCGCCCTTCCACGTAATGTCGCGCGGAAGCCCCACATTCACAGAAACAAGCTGTCCCATGGAATGCTCCTTGCGTCCCCCTGTCTGTAGTTTAGCCAGCCAAAATACAGAGGCTAGGCATTGCGCCGAAACTCCGCGGGCGTCAGGTCCAGACGATTCCGGAACACGCTGGTCATGTGCGATTGGCTCGAAAAACCACAGGCCACGGCAATATCGATGATGCTCGCATTCTTTTGCCTGAGGCACTCTTGAGCGCGGCTGAGGCGCAGGCCCAGCACGTACTGGTGGGGAGTCAAACCGGTTGCCGCACGAAACATCCGCAGGAAATGAGCGCGGCTATAGCCGCTCTCTTCCGCCAGTGCTTCCAAGCTCAGGTCGGCGTCGAGGTTGGCGTCGATTTTTTCTCGCACGCGGTTGAGAATTCGTGCGGGCAACGCCGACACGCGGGATTCCGGCCGCATTCCAGATGACCCTTCGAGCGAGAGATAGCGGGTTGCGAGAGCATGCGCGAGTGAATCCACGTACAGGGTTCCCAGCGGTCGATCGGTCTTAAGCTCTTCCGTGAGCAGTCCTATGATTCGCTGGATCGACTTGTCTTGAATTGCAGAGCGGAATATCGGCCTCGCGGCTGGCGGGCAATCCAATTCTCCCGCGACGTCGCGGGTAAAAGCCTCCGCGAGAGCGCAATGGATCAGCGTGGCGGGCGTGTGCAGCCGAATATCCGGTGCCGGCCCACAGGGAGTGATCATAACCGTGCCTGGCCGATTCATGCCCGCCACAAAGTGGCCTTGGATGGTCCGATACTCGAAACGCGCCGGGGATCCGGCGAACAGCGACATCACATGACGATCAATTGAAGTCGAAGCGCGTTCCCCAGGCTCAGTCTGATGTTCCTCAAGAAGAACGCCTTGCCATGATCGGGAGACACTGGATCGCATAATCCGCGTAGGCCCGGGAGCCAGCGCGAGAAGAGGGGATTCCAGTCTTGTTAATGCAGCATCCTCGGACCCCCTCGCTGCGAGCCGAATCGGAGCGAGGTGTTCATTAACGCACTGAGCCTGCATGGCAATTATCTCCGTTGGAAGTTGTGGTTAGAGATAGCTTCCGCCAGCCTGATTGGCCGGCGGAATTGGCGGATTCCGCCCACCTCTCAGCGCACGGAATCTGTGTGGAGGCGACGTAGACCTCCAAAGCCGAACACGTGAGCGAGGGTGGCGTTCACCATGTAGCACCTATGGCCCCTCTCTTCTGAACTGAGATTACCAGGGCACGGTTGGCGCTTCCATTATATGTTTCTATAGGTCCGCTCTCATTTGAAGTTCACATCTTGGGTCGGAAATAGTAAGGGGCATCGTCGGAGAACCTCAGAGTGTAGGGCGAGCGAGCAAGTTCCGAGCGTAGGGTTGGCGAACCACCCGTTGAGGCTGCGGTCGTGCCCTGGAGCGTGTCTGGTTATCCCCTGCAGTTTCTTGCCGACAAACAGCGGCGCTTCGCTGGGGGTACTTCCCGCAAGGGACCGACTTCTCGAGAATGGCCTCATGATTGATCGTCTGTTCGTTCCTGCGCCGAGGCCCAACCGGACGGGCGGTTTGCGCATCTGCGCGATTTGCCTCTTATCTGGCTGGGCTTCCGGTCGCCACTCCCAATCGAACCATCGATCAATCGATCACTTCGACAACGAAGGATGGTGGGCCTGGTGACAATACGTGGCTGGCACAAACATTGAACGGATGTCTCTGGTGGAGAAGACATTTGGGTTACACCGATTCGACGCCATGGCTTAGGCACGGCAGTTCCGGCCGCTTCATCCCCCAGCGCTTCGTGCAAGGTCTTCTACGGCCGCGATCAATCTCGTTAGCTCGCTCGGGAAGCCGTGCCTGGCCTCAAGATAGGTCGGGCTGTTGTAACTGAGCCAGACATCTCCGGCGGCATCTTCCGAAACCAGTATTTTGAGCGGAAGATCGAGAGCGGAACTCGGCGAGGCGAGCATAATCGGTGTACCCGACCTGGGATTGCCGAATATTAGGAGCTTGGTGTTCGGCATCTGCAACCCGGCCTTTTCAGCCTCTCCGCTATGATCGACCACAGCAAACAACATGATGTTCCGGCTTCTGAGGAGCTCCCGAAGCTTGCTCACCGTTTCGTCAACTGAATGCAGACTTTGCTGCATCACGATTCCGGAACGTAGTGAAATATCCATCTTGCGAGAATAGCCTATGTAAGCAAAGAACTCTTCTATAATCCTCGGATCATTGTGAAATTGTGATCACAATGGCGACATCGAAGCCGTTGCGGTTGCCTCGATCTGGCGGCCATCGAAGTCCCCGCATCATCTCAGCAGAATCGCACTTTTCCGAAAGTTCGCAGCGGATCATTCGCGTAATGTTATTTCCATGAGGCTTGCTCCTGCAAAGACGGAGCAGGAAATGGAGAACGATACGATGACTGCAGTCGAGAACCCTACGCGCACTCAATACCCAGTTCATTACAAAACCGTCCGCGTGAATGACTTGGACATCTTTTACCGCGATGCCGGTCCCGAAGGAGCGCCCGTGATCCTGCTCCTCCACGGTTTCCCCACTTCGTCCAATATGTTTCGCAATTTGATCCCGAGGCTGGCCGGCTCCTTCCGCCTGGTGGCTCCGGACTATCCCGGCTATGGCCAGAGCAGTATGCCGGACCACTCGGCCTTCGAGTACACCTTCGAGAACTACGCCAAGGTCATCGACGCCTTCGTGGAAGCAATCGGGCTCACGGCGTATTCCATGTATGTGATGGACTACGGCGCGCCGGTTGGTTATCGGCTGGCGCTCCTGCATCCGGAGCGGGTTCAGGCGTTGATCGTGCAGAACGGCAATGCTTACGAAGAAGGACTGCTCAAGTTCTGGGACCCCATCAAGACCTACTGGGCAGATCCAACTCCCGAAAACCGCAAGGCGTTGTATTTCCTCGTCGACCCGAAGTCCACGCGCTGGCAATACGAAAACGGTGCGCCGGACACGTCACTGGTGGACCCGACCACATGGCTGGTGGATCAAGTCGGCCTCGATCGGCCCGGGAACCTCGACATCCAGATGGACCTGATGCACTCGTACGGCACGAACGTCCCGCTGTATCCGGAATTCCAGGCGTTCTTCCGAAAGTACCAGCCGCCGACTTTGATCGTGTGGGGCAAGAACGACTTCATCTTCCCCGCAGAGGGCGCGCCACCGTACAAGCGCGACCTGAAGAACGTGGAGACGCACATGCTGGACACCGGGCACTTCGCGTTGGAGACGCACGGCGAAGAGATCGCCGCGCATATTGAGAAGTTCCTTGCCAAGCAGAAGTTGAAGCGCTAGCTCCGCGGAGGAGTTTGGGGGAAGCGGCGCCGGTGCCGGCTCCCCCCCGGAGAGAATGGTTCCATGCCCCATAACTTCGGATCACGAGTGTTTACGCCTGTCATCAAGGCTCTGCAGGAGAAATATGGAAGCCGCCGTCAGTATGCACGCATGGAAGGCGGCCCGGCGTCAAAGGATCGGCTTGGTCCCGATGAGTCCGGGTTCATATCGGAGCGGGACAGCTTCTATATCGCGACGTTAGGGTCGACCGGTTGGCCATACGTGCAACATCGGGGCGGGCCGGCCGGCTTCCTGAAAGTAATTGATAGCGGCACGGTCGCGTTCGCCGATTTTCGCGGCAACAAGCAGTTTATTAGCACAGGGAACCTTATGACCGACAATCGGGCGGCGCTGATCATGGTCGATTACCCACGGCAGGCGCGTTTGAAACTTTTGGGCAGGGTGGAAGTTCTGGACGGAGAGCCGGCCATCGACTGGATCAAACGTCTTCGGGAGCCTGGCTATCAGGCCGTGATCGAACGGGTGTATGTAATCAAGCTTGAAGCGTTCGATTGGAATTGCCAG
>Ga0302325_10006480_pt1 | contig 26292 bp, 22 predicted proteins | sample Palsa_T0_2_FD_201948 | JGI IMG/M metagenome (GOLD analysis project Ga0302325, IMG submission 201948) | Peat permafrost microbial communities from Stordalen Mire near Abisko, Sweden - Palsa_T0_2 | ecosystem: Environmental > Terrestrial > Soil > Palsa > Peat permafrost | place: Sweden: Abisko... | reverse complement strand
CGTTCGCGACCATCATGCTGATCAGCTGCTTGAAGCCCACCTCTGGCTCCCAACCGAGCCTCGTGCGGGCCTTGGTCGAGTCACCGAGCAGCGCGTCCACCTCGGCCGGGCGCATGTACCGCTGATCCTGTTTCACATACGGCTGCCAGTCGTCGATGCCGACCTCGGCGAAGGCGACATCGAGCAGGTCAGAAATAGTGTTCGTCTCGCCCGTGGCGAGGACGTAATCGTCCGGGTCATCCTGTTGCAGCATCAGCCACATGCCCTCGACGAAGTCCCCGGCGAAGCCCCAGTCGCGTCGGGCACTGAGGTTCCCCATGACAAGGGCCTGCTGCAGGCCCAGTTTGATGCGTGCCACCGAGCTGGTGACCTTCCGGGTGACGAACTCGTGTCCACGGCGCGGCGACTCGTGGTTGAAGAGGATGCCGCATGAGCTGTGCAGGCCGTAGCTCTCGCGGTAATTGACGGTCATGTGATGAGCGTAGGCTTTGGCAACTCCGTAGGGGCTGCGGGGATGAAACGGCGTCAGCTCGGTCTGAGGAGTCTCGCGCGCCTGGCCGTAGAGCTCGCTCGTGGACGCCTGGTAATAGCGGATGTTGCCTTTCCCGCCATCTACGATCCGGACAGCCTCGAGCATCCTCAGGGCTCCGAGGCCGGTGACGTTGCCCGTGGTCTCTGGCTGGCGGAACGAGAACGCCACGAAACTGATCGCAGCGAGGTTGTAGACCTCATCCGGCTGGCTGATGTCGAGCGCCTTCACGAGTGAGCTGAGGTCCGTGAGGTCACCCTCGATCAGGTCCACAGCGGGAATCTCGGCCTCGACGATCGCTCGTTTGGGATTGTTCTGACCGCGAATCAGTCCACACACGTGGTAGCCCTTCTCGATCAATAGTTCGGACAGATACATCCCGTCCTGGCCGGTGATGCCAGTGATGAGAGCGCGCTTATGACTAGTCGGCAAAGTCAGGCTCCTGAGGTGTGCGAAACACGTTCATCGGTCGCGTCCGGACAATAGCTCGAAGGGGCGCTCGCTCGTAGCGGCGTCGCTTGGCGTCGGGGTCGGGCTTCGGCGGCATTGTGGAGCCCGGTCCGGGAGCCTCGAGAGGCTCCCAGGGTCGCCGTGAAGGCCAGCCACGACACGTGCCGGTCCGGCCGGCAGCGATCTGACCCGCCACTCGCGCATGCGCCGACCCACCCTTTCGTATAGCTGTCCGCGGGCAGCCGGTCAGGACGCTGACATTCCGCGAATGGCGGTCGGCTCTCGCTGCCCGACGGGGCAAGTTTTCGTCTCGCCGGCCGTTAACGTACTGAACGGGCGGTCCGAACCACGCTGGCGTCGGTGCTTCGTGTGTGCGCCGAAATCCGATGCAAATCTCGTGCTCGCAGCCGCCCAAGACCCTTCACGAGCGGATACGAATGTATCGCGGTTGTAACCGAGCTTGCAGGTCCTCCGGAGCGAAGACTCGACTGATGTCCTCCGAAAATCAATTAATTATTGTACAAATGTATAGGGCGCAATATCTACCCGCGGCTTAGTATTCGTCCTGCGGGTTGGCAATACGCTCCGGGGGGGGCTACCCACGTGAGCCACGCGGGGGATGCAAGTGGAATTCGAAACGCATTTCGGCAAGGGGCCAGCACGCGCGAGCAGGAGCGAATCTTGTAATACGGGGGCCGAACATCGCCGCTGATGGAGCGCGCGCATGGAGGGCCCGATCCAGGCGACTCATCGGAGGCAACTGTATGAGTTCTTACCAACCGAGGCCCAACAGGCTCTATCGGTCTATCTCATCCGCGACACCTTCGTTGATCGCCGACGGTCGCTGAGGGCAACTCGAGCCTTTCGGCGCTCAGTTCCGTGTCAGCAGACACAACCCAGCCGCGAGTTCCGTCCGCCGGGGCTCACCCAGACCTAGACGGTCCAGGCGAACCCCGCGGTAGGTCGATCTTCCCGGCTCGGCGTCCTGGCTGGACGCTCTCTCGCCGTGCTCGCGCGGAGACTGCAGCGGAGCCGGTCCTGTCGGAGGCACAAGTCACTGCTGCTCGACTGCCTGGCCTTGCCGCGACGGCAGACGCGGCCGTGCGTCCACAGACGCTGCTCGCACCGCGAAGCTTGGCCCCGTCGCGCGGGGAGCAAGCCGACCAGAGCATGCAGCGCATCAGGCGGGCTCAACGTGTGCGAGCGGCCCAGTGCGCATCAGCGGCGGCTGTCGACGGGACGTGTCTGATTCTCGCGGTTCTCGCTCTCGCGGCGGGCTTTCCGCAGTGGCACTTGCACCGGCTAACGTTTGTGATTATCGGTCTCATATGGAGCATATTTGGGACGCTCGCTTATCAGCTCCACGGAACCTCCGACATCCACCTTGCGAGTGGCATCGTGGATGAGATCCCCAGCCTCATGCGGTGGTCACTCGGAGCGACGGTTGCGGGCGAGTTTGTTGGAGCACGTATGTCGCTCTCGACGGGGCTTGCCGTGGCAGCAGGCGTGTTCGTGCTCAGCGCAGTCGCGCGTATTGCGGCCAGTGCTGTCTGGCGAGGAATCACCGGGCCGGAGCGCGTTGTGCTGATCGGCAGTGAGAAGATTCTCACCCACTTCCGGCGCAAGCTCGAGCTCGAGCACACGGCCAACGTGGTGCTCGTGGCATCCGTGGAGCCGTCGCAGGGGCTAGCGCCGCTTGACCCTCGAGATCTATTCGACGCAGTAAGAGAGGTGGCATACGCCCTCAACTGCGAGCGCATCGTTGTCGGAGCGGGAGACGTGACGGCCGGTCAGATGCGCGCGATCACGGACGCCGGGCGGCTGGCGCACCTCAAGATGTCCGTGCTGCCGGTTCTCGACGGCGCGATCGGTTCGCGAGCTCGACTGCGACAACTTGCCGAGCTGTCTGTTCTCGAGTTCCATTGCCGCCCGATGTCGCCCGCCGCGGCGCGGGTCAAACGCGTGCTCGACGCGGCACTCAGCGCCCTGCTCCTATGCACATCGTTCCCGCTCTTTCTGATTGTCGGTCTCTGCATCCGGTTGGGTGACGGAGGCCCGGTGTTCTATCGACAGATCCGGGGCGGCCAGGATGGCGAGCCATTCACCATGTACAAGTTCCGGACCATGGTCACCGACGCTGATGCACGTCAGCGAGACGTCGTGGATCTGACAGCGCTGGCGGATCCGATGTACAGCAAGCTCAGGAGCGATCCGCGCGTAACCCGCATCGGGAGACTGCTTCGCGGGAGCAGCCTTGATGAACTTCCTCAGCTCATCAACGTGCTTCGCGGACAGATGAGCTTGGTCGGACCGCGCCCCGAGGACGTGCGTCTGGTGCGGCAATACGATGCCGACGCGCTCGCGGTACGATGCGGCATGAAGCCGGGGATCACGGGCCCGATGCAGGTTCATGGGCGAGGCGAGCTCACGTTCGCCGAGCGGATCGCTCTCGAACGCGAATATCTCGAGAACTACACGCTGCTAAAGGATCTACACATACTGGCGCTGACGGTGGTTTCGCTGTTCGTCCGTCGCTCCGGCGCGTATTGACGCCCGGGGCCTCGGAACGGTCGCAAACCGTGGAGCGAGCAGTTGCCAATCCCACCCGATACCATGTTGCCCCAAGCGACGACCCCGCGAGCCAATCCTCGCTTAGCGAGCGATCGGGGTACATCGTGCGCGGCGGCGCGGTCCGGGCTGAAGATCCTCCACGTGGTCGAGGCATTCTCGACGGGGGTATTTGAGGCGGTACGCCAGGTGGCCAATGCGTCGGAGGCTGCCGGCCACGAAGTGCACGTCGCCCATGCGACGCGACCTTGGACCGCGGAAGACTTCGCGACGATGTTCTCCGACGAGGTCGTTTTCCATCGACTGGCCTGGGGCGTGAAACGTCAACCCCGAGTGCTAATGCGTGGCACCCGCGAGCTCGCCTCGCTCACGAGGGCCGAGCGGTTTGACGTGATCCACTTGCATTCCACGCTTGCCGGCGTGGCCGGGGCGATCGCGGTGCCCTCAGGCGTGCCCACGATCTACACGCCCCACGGGTACGTATTCCTGATGTCCTCGCTACCCCGCCCCGTATCTGTGGCCACCAGGTTCGTCGAGCGACTGGTCGCGCGGCGTGTCTCGGTGATTGGTGCTGTGTCCGCCGCCGAGGCCCGGGAAGCCCAGGGCGTTGGAGCTAGACGCGTCGTCGTGATTCACAACGGTCTTCAGGAGCTGGATGGTCCCACGACGTCGCCAGATCCAAGCGACGATCGACGCCAGGGAGTGGTCGCCGCAGGAAGGATGAGCGCGCAACGGCAGCCCCTGGTCGTGGAGGAGATCTTCCGTGCGCTTCCGGCAGGTACGCCGACGAGCTGGATCGGCGACACGGCCGACGAACATGCGAGCGCCGCACTGCGAAGACTGGGTACGCATCTGACTGGCTGGGTTTCGCGGCGAGACGTTCTCGAGCTGACCCGCAAAGCACGGGTCTACCTCCACTGGACCGCATGGGATGGACACCCTCTGAGCGTGCTCGAAGCGATCAGCATGGGAACCGTCGTCGTCGCGCACGACATCCCGCCTGTGCGCGAGATTCTCGGCACGCAGTCGGTGTGTGCGACGCCGGCCGATGCCGTTGCGTTGATCGAGCGTCTGCTGGTGGACGACGAGCTCTACGCGGCTTTCCAGCGCGACCAGGCCAAAGCCGCGGCGCCGTTCTCGGGACGAGCGATGACCGCGAAGTGGGGGGCACTTTACGAGGACCTGGCAAGCTGCGCCACGCGCGGCATCGACTGACCGGCCAGGTCCAGGCTCCCGCGATGCCGAGCTCGAACCTACGCAACGTGATCATGGTCACGAACAACGCGTTGGAGGACAAGGTTGGGGGCCATGAGCGCTACGTCCGTGAACTTGCGTCGACACTCAGCAGGCGGGGGCTGGACGTTACGATCGTCGCGAAGCGCTTGCACGCCGATTCCACGCCACGCGCGACGTGCGACGACGGGGTCACGATCGAGCGATATGCGGTTCCATCGAAACGTAACCCGGTATACGCACTTGCATTCCTACCATACGTGGCGGCTGGCGTTCTCGCTCGCGTCAGGCGGCGTGTGCCGGGCACTGTGGTGCACGCGCACATGGGCCTCCAAGCGCTGCCGCTGGCGCTCACACAGACCCCGTTCCTGTTCACTTTTCATGCTCCAGTCTGGCGCGAGCTGCTCAGTGAGCGCCAGGGCACCTACGTGTTACCGGCGACCGTACAGGCCTCCGCAGTACGGACCCTCCGCGCCGCTGAGCGCTACGTCGCAAGGCACGCGGCGACCGTCGTTGTCCTCAGCGAGTTCATGCGCGGCGAGCTGGCGCTGCTCGACCGGCAGGTCGCGGAAGGGGCAGCTGTCGTGCCAGGCGGGATCGACACTGAGCGCTTTTCACCGGCTGAGAATGGTGCGCGAGAAGGCGCGGACGGACCATTCTCGCTGTTCACCGCGCGTCGACTGACGCCTCGCACCGGAGTGGACGAGCTCATAAGAGCGATGCCGCCGATCCTGGCCTCGCATCCGGGTGTGCGGCTGTCTGTCGCCGGAATAGGCCCCATGGAGCAGGAGCTACGACGGCTCGTGGCGGATCTGGGACTCGGACACGCCGTTGAGCTTCTCGGCCGGATCTCGGATCAGGAGCTAGTCGATCGCTACCGGCGGGCTACGCTGGTGGTGCTACCGACGCGGGAACTGGAGGGCTTTGGCCTCACAACGGCGGAGGCGCTTGCCTGCGGTGCCGCGGTCGTCGGCACGCCGGCCGGTGCAACTCCCGAGTTGCTGGCACCACTTGACCCGGGGCTGATGACGGCTGACACCTCCGCTGCGGCGATCGCGACCACGGTCGACGGCCTGCTGTCGCAGCCCGATCGGCTCGAGTCGATCCGATCGCGCGCTCGGATGCGCGTGGCGCCCGCAATGAGCTGGGATCGCGTCGCGGACCACTACATGGAGCTTTACGAGCGAGCGTCGCTGCGCCCATAGAGATGGCCGGCCGTACGTGCGGTCTCGAACATCCGTTTACCTGAGCGCCGAATCTGTCGAGCCGAAACGCTTGGGTCGATGACCAGGGCATGCCCCTATCGTCACCTCGTCGCCTCGGCGCGATTCTGTTCATGTTCATTGCTTCCTTTGCTGCGGCCTTCTCGGTCGGAAGAGCAAATGCCGCGACTGCGCAAGCGAACGTGGCCTCCCTCGAGCCGACGACCCTCAGCCTGCTCGAGTCCCAGGCCAATGCCTACGCGAGCACCGAAGGACCGTACGTGAACGGCGTGTGGACAAGTTCCGACAACACCTGCTGGGCGTGCAACAACGGTGGACCAGCCACTGCCGTCGCCACGGCGTACGTATTGGGCGGGCGGACGAATCCAACGCTGCTGACGATGGCGGAGGATACGATCAACACCGCGATCGCGACACGCCAGCTTCCAGATGGGAGCTTTCTCGGACCACCCGGGGACACGCAGCCGGCCGGGGTCGCCACATACTTCTACGGCGTCGAGTTCGGAACCGTCTATCAGCTTATCTCGCCGTATCTCGACCCTGCGACTCGGATCCGCTGGCAGGCCTCGCTGGCGGCCGCAGCGAATTTCCTTGTCTCGTCGAAGGCGTCAACCTTCTACATCAACGGCAACATCAACCTGGGCTTCGCGGAGTTCTTTTACCTCGTCTGGAAGGCGACGGGAGATCCGACGTTTCTACAGGACTACAACAACGAGTGGACGTTTCTCCTCGCACCCCCCCAAAACAGCTTTCCCGGCAAGGGTCTCGTGATCACGAAGGCACCGACTCAGGCCGATGGCTCGGATGGATCCGGCTATCTGACCGAGACCGGCGCGGGCGGCACTGGATTCGACCCGGAATACACGTCGCTACAGCTCGATGTGGCGAGCCGCCTCTTCCTGCTCTCGGGGGATCCACGAGCGCTTCGACTGGCCAACCTAGAGGTGAACATGCTGCTCCCGCTCGTGAACTCCTCGATGCGCCTCGATACCAGCAACGGCACGCGGCACACGCAGAGTGATCGCTATGTTGGTCTACTGAGCTCTGCGTTCTCCGTGCTCAGTCTGTTTGGCGGGCGTGCCGACCTTGCCGCTGACGCAGCCTCCGAGATCGTCGCCGAGACGACGGATTTCGCGGCGCCGCCGCTGGACAACCCGGTGATGCACAGGGCGCTGGGCAACGACATCGCGGTCCAGGCGCTGGCCGAGTCGATGTACTCCTCGCCGCCGACTCTAGCCCCGGTCAGCATCTCGCCGCTGCACGGGCCGGCCGTGGCGGCTGCGGGACCCACCAGGGAGCGTCGCACCGGCCTGCGGTGCCGCAGAATAGCGAGGACGAAGGTCAGCCATCATCGCCACAGCAAGCGGAGAAACTCGAGTTGCGCGCCGCGCAAGCACCGCCACGCACGTCATAGGCGAAAGGCCCGGTAGGGGCCCCAAACGCGTAACCGTTCAGTCGTCGGGGCCTTTGGCGCGGCAGGATTCGCGTACGAGCTCGAAGCCGCCGTCGATTGATCCGCCGAAATCGCGGGCGCAGCGGCGGGCAGAGGCGCGCGCGAAGGCGAAAGAGCTGATGCGGCGCGACGGGGAGCGCCGCAAGGCCGGTGGGCAGCTCGGGCATCTCACCGCCTGAGGCCCCAGGGACTGAACGGTTACGCAAACGCCAGCCCGCCAGCAGGCGTGGCGGCCAGGGGTTGCCAGCTAGGGTGAGCCGAGTCGCGGTTCGGCCTCGACAACTTCTGGGGCCGCCGCAATTCTCAAGGGCCTGATCGGCACTGGTGCATCGCAAGGTCCTAACCTAACCCCGACCGAGTCCTCAAGTCTGCATCAGGTCGTCGATTGCCTCGACGGGTTCGAAGATCACTACAATCTGACAGCCAGGCCGTTCCAGTGGACATCCACCCGCCACGAGCTCGAAGCGCTCATCGCCCGCGCCGCCGAATACGAACGCCGACCCAAACTCACGCGGTCCGAGCCATGCGATATGTCCCTACCGCGGACGCGGTTGAGCTGCGGCGGTTCGATGCGGGAGGAGGCGAGCGCCCTTGTGCCTAAGCTGCTCTGGCCGGCCATCACCCATCCGGACCTCGAACCCTACGAGCCCGTGGACCATGACTAGCCCAGGGGCGCAGGCGCCCCTTATCTTCTGTTCCAAGAGCGCTTGGAACCCGCCAGTACGCCGCGAGCACGCTTGGGCCACGATCGCCGCCGAGCTCGGGCACCCCGTCACCTTCCTTGAGGCTCCGCTCGACATCCGCCAGCTACGGCGTCAAGGTCGCAACTGGTTGGTCGGCCTAGGAGGCGGACGAGCGGAAACGGTCGCGAATTCGCTCGTGGTAAGGCAGCGGAGCACGGTCGTTCCGGGTCACCGCAATGGCCTGGCGGCGGCAGTCGACTCTCGCCTCCTGCGTTCCAGCCTCGTCGGATCGACCTCGGCGCTCTCCGCCGCGTCGATCGTCTGCTGCTGGCCGTGGGATTGGCCCGCGGTGGCGGCCGTCCCGGCGCGGCGCCGAATCTTCGACATGGCCGACGACTGGGGGGAGCTACTGCCCGGGCGCCGAGCGCGGTTCGCGAAACTATACCGCCGCATCGCCGCCGAGGCAGACGAGATTATCGTCGTCAACCCGGCGCTTGCCGAGCGCTTTCCGGGCCGCGAGCCCACCGTGATTCGCAATGGCGTGACGCAGAGAATGCTCGACGCACCAAGCGCGGCCGTCTCGGAACGCACACTGATCTACGTGGGGACATTCTCGCCGCGCTTCGATGCTCAGCTCTTGCGGCGCGTGCTCGAGATCCTGCCCGATTGGCGCCTGGACCTGGTCGGCGAATGCAAGTACCCCGGACTAGGTAGCGCGCCCAGCCGCGAGCTGCTGCGCCTGCTGGACCTATCGCCTCGGGTTGTCTGGCACGGTCCGCTGTCGCGGGAGCAGCTAATCGGCATGTTGGATCGAGGCGCAGTCGCTGTCGTACCCAACCGGAGCGAGCACTCGCTCGGGCAGGACTCGATGAAGCTATACGACTACGCCGCGCGCGGGCGTCCGATCGTGAGCACTCCGTGGCGCACCGGCTTGGCAGCTATCGGGCCTCCGCACCTGGCGATCGCAGCGTCCGCCGAAGAGTTCGCGGCGGCGATTCTCGCAGCTTCCGCCGAACCGGCCGCGTTCGGCAAACAGCGGCGTCACTGGGCGGCTGGTCACACGTGGAACGCGCGCTGGCCGTCCTGGGCCGCGGCCACCTTTGGCGACGCCTGTTGCGAGCTGCATGGCGCGCCTCGCGCGCCATGATAGATCGCTCCGGCTCGACGACCGCCGATCGGGCTGGCAGCACGCTACGGACTTGGCCATTTGCTCCAGACCGGGCCACAATCTCTATCCAAATGACCAGGTCGCGACACCTATGCTTCGCTATTATTATAACCCGTCACAGTGCGGCTGGCGGGACTTCTCGAGTGGCTCGCGCGACGTAGCGAGTGGCGGGAAGCCACGACGGAAATTCAACGGGTGAGGGCATTGCAGATAGAAACGGTCGGTATGCACGACAGCGGTTGTCACGGTTACACATGGTGCGCAGCCTACGGCCTGCCGGATTGGCCCCCCAATGGCATCCGATCATAAGCACGAAAATGCGGGCGTGAAGTTCCCCGTGCTACGGTGGAAGGGAACGGGTCCTGAGCGACTGCCTGACGGTGCGCTTCTCGAGTCAACGAATGCCGACGCGGAGACGGGTGGTCACGTGTCTTTGCTGGCAGTCGCGGCGCCGAGGGTCGATGAGCCGCAACGGTCAATCCCCCCAATGCCGTCCGCTGGATCTGGAGTGGCCGGCGTTGACAATCGGAGCGAAGATGTGAGCTCATTAAGCATCAGGGCAGCGGCGATCTGTCTCACCATTGCGCTTCTCGCAGCGGCAGGGGCGTATGCCGTCGGCAGGAAACTCCCCGCTACGTTTCAATCCTCCGGCACCGTCAGGATCGCTGTCTCTTCACAGCAGGGTACGTCTGATCCTGTCATTCTCGGCGCCAACGACCTCGCGTCGCAATATGCACAGTTGGTTTCTTCAGTCCCCGTCACCGCGCTAGCGGCGAAGAGCCTGCGCGTGCCTGCGGCCAGCCTGACCGGGAAGATCAGCGGCAGCACGGTTGCGGCTCAGAATCTCATACAGATAACGGCGTCAGCTCGGTCCCCGACCCAAGCCGAGGCGCGGGCGCATGCGGCGACAAATGCGTTCGCGCAATACGTGACCCAAATCGACAACCAGCAGGCTGCGGATTACGCCGCGCGAGTCAGCAGTGGCGTCATGCAGCTAGATGCCGAAATCGCAAGACTGAAGGCTCACCCCACGCAGAACGCGATGCAGATTGCGCAGCTAATTGGCCAACGTGCTCTTCTGTTAAGCGACGTCGCTCAAAACAATGCGAGCAGCGAACCTAGTTTGCAAATAATTGACGCACGGACCGTCGCGTCGCAGACGGCGCCGAAGCCGAAACTTTACGCACTAGTTGCGTTAGTACTCGTGCTGATCGTCGCGGGACGTCTTGCGTTCGTACTGAGCCGGCAAGCCAGTCCCGCCGCGCTCAGAGGCGGTTCGGAGTCTCGCGCCGCGTAACGGAGTAGTGGCCGGAATGACCGCGCAGCTTTCCGACAACGGCGTGCGCATACGGCTGGTGGTGCTGCTCGTCGGGTGCCTTCTTTTAGTCGCCTCCGTGTCGGGCGTCCTGAACGCCGAGCTCTTCGTGCGGCCGAGCACGACGAAGTACCTGGTGACTGTGGGAGGGGCCGCGTTCGTGGCCCTTCTCGCGATGGCTCGTGCGCCGCTACGGCTTCTAGTCGGGTTAGCGCTCATCGTTGCGCCGTTCGATGATGTCGTGACGTTCGCAGGCATCCAGATCTCTGCACTGCTCGTCGTCGATGTGCTGGCCATCCTTGTGTGGTCATCACGGGCTCGAGACCCAGGAAGCGCATCGCTGAGACCGATGGCGGTGATCTTTGTTCTGCTCCTAATTCCGGCCGTCGCAGGTTCCAACAATATTGGTCACGAACTTTCTTGGCTGATCGTCACGGTTGCCACTGGTTGCATGACCTATCTCGTTGCGCGGGAACCGGGAGGACCTGTCTGGGTTGGGGCGATGCTGGCCATTAGTGCCGTCATCCAAGCAGCGTTGGCGATCTGGGAATTCCATACTGGACACCAGCTCAGTCTGTACCAAGCCTCGGCAAGTGTGGCTGTCTCAGACAACTACTTCTTCCAGGTCGGTCGCTTGTTCCGGCCGTCCGGAGGCTTGGCCGATCCAATCGGCCTCGGCAACGTTCTTGCGCTCTGCGTTCCGATGATGATCGCGCTGGCCTTTACTGTGAGGCGTAGGTACTTGGCCGTCGTGATTCTTGCCAGCGCGGGACTGGCGTCCTTGGCGCTTCTCTTGTCGCTTTCGCGCGCTAGTCTTCTGGCCGTTGTGGCCGGCGCGGTTGTCGTCCTGGTATTGCTGCCTGGTCGTGCGCGTGTCGGGGCCTTGGTGGTGATCGCTGTGGTTGCAATAGGCGTGACCGTTGCCGGTATCGGACTGGGCGGATCACAACTCAAGCAGCGCGTCGCCTCGACGTTTAGCCCCACGTCATCTCATGTAAGAACCCACCTCGGAGATATAACGCGGGAGCGCGAGTGGACGGCGTCTCTGAAGATTGCGGAGGCTAACATCCTCACGGGCGTCGGTTTCGGGAATGTGGTACAGAGCTTTCCTAAGTATGGCGTGCCCGCAAATCGCGTGGACAATACCCAGGACATTTATCTTGACTTCTTTGCGGGCGGTGGCATTCTTGCCTTACTGGCGTTGGTTGGGATAATCGGAGCCTCCTTTCACGATTTGGCACGGGCGTTCCCGGTGGAGAGGGTGTGGGTCGCCGGGGCAACCGGTGCCCTCATAGCGACGGTAATTGCAGGGGTGACAGATGTTGAGCTGCTTTACGTTCAAGTGAGCGCGATGGTTGCCGCATTAGTTGGGGTGATCGCTGCCTTGGGCGCAACTGCGTCCGGCGTTCGTCGCTCATGAGGATAGTTTTGGCCACCACCGCGCCAAAGGTCGGCGGAACTACTCGTAACGCGTTCGACTTGGCGGCCGGCGCGCGGAGGCTCGGTCACGAGATTGTCGTCGCGTCGCGTCGGGACGCGACGGAGGTGCGTGAGGCGGCGATCGAGCGCAAGTTGCCATGGCAAACCCTAGAGCGGTCGGTACTCGCGCCGGCAGATGTTTGGCACCTGCATCTGCACAACACACTTGACACGCGCGCGCTGCCGCTGCTGGCGGTCCGACGGGCAGCGGCCGGTGGCACCATAATTATGACTGAGCACCTTCCGCGAGCTCCACGAACTGACATGACTCTCATGGCGAACTTGCCGAACGGCCGACGTGGCATGCGGAAGCCCGGGGCGGCGGTCCTCAAGCCGGCACTGAAGCGAGGCCAGTACCGCATCGCCGATGCCGTGATCGCCGTCAGTCACGGTTCGGCAGACTTCATGAGCCGACGGTGGGCCGCGGAGCCGAAATGGATAACGACGATTCACAACGGGGTTGAGGTGCCGGCAACGCCGGCGCCGCCGAGGTCCTGGTCTGGTCCGATGGTGGTAGTTGCGGTCGGGGTTCTCCACTGGCTAAAGGGTTTTGACGTCCTGCTGGCGGCGGCGGCGAGAGCCCGCGCGCCGTGGAGTCTTCGCATCGTGGGCGACGGTCCAGACCGTCACGTCCTGGAGAGCCAGGCATCTGGACTGCCATCGGATCGCCAGGTGGAGTTTGCCGGCTGGCAGAGCGATGCCGCGCGAGCGTCCCTGGATGGAGATGTACTGTGTGCCCCATCCAGGGCAGAAGCTGCAGCCCCTTATGTCGTTCTTGAGGCCATGGCCTGTGCACGACCGGTAATCGCGTCCGACGTGGATGGCGCCGACGAAGCGATTCGCCACGGCGAGAATGGCCTGCTGGTTCCGCCGGATGACCCAGAACGCCTGGCGCAAGCGATCGACGAGCTGGCGCTGGACGCCGAGCTACGGGCGCGGATGGGGCGGGCCGGACACGCACGCGCCGCATCGGAATTCGCCCTGGGCGGCATGGTCCAAGATACGCTCGCGCTCTATCGCCGGGGACGTGCCTAGGCGTGATGGTGTTCAAAGGCCGCCAGTCGGAGCCACGCAGGCATTCAACACATGCCGACTTCGGGACCGCGTCAGCTCTCGATCATGTCGCCGGAGCCGAATTACACGTCGGAAGCGTGCGGACGACCTTCGCCGGAACGCCTGCCGCGATAACCGACGCGGGGATCTCGCCCACGACTACCGCGTTTGCCCCGACGGTCGTGCAGTCACCAACACTCGCGCCCGCAGTCACGACCACACCGGCAGCGATCCACGCTCTGGACCCAATCGTAACGGGCGCCGTTCTGAATGCTTGGCGCGCATCGGCGGGGCCATGGTTGGCATCATGGATGCTCACACGTTCGCCAATCAGCGTGCCGGAGCCGATGCTCACGTTACTCCTAGCAACAATCACGGCGTCTCTTCCGACATACACATCATCACCGATCACCAGTTCCCCGAGAACCTCGATCCGAGCACCTGGCTCGATGACGCATCGGGATCCAGTCCGCATGGAGGCACGAGGGCCCAGCCGTAGCTTCTCCCCTCTGCACAACTTGGACCCGGGCCCAACGCTGAGGTGCCCTTCAATAGACGTGAGGGCGCTGTAGTGGACCACACTATTTTCTCCCACCTCGACGAGACCAGTCCGGCGCACGCGACGCCAAGTCCCAACCGAGACCTGCGAACCCCGGTCAGCCACGATGCGACCACGGAAGAAAATGAAACGTAATGGCCACGAGGCTAGATAACGGATGGAGCGGCGGGCTGTGGATTCCAGCGATGCAAAGTCTGCCCTGGTCACGTGTCGGAGACGCATCGCCCTCAAGGAGTCGCCAGCATGCACGGCCTGACCGCAGATCGACACTTACAGACGGTGCCGTACAGATACGCTACGCGCTGTCCGGCTTCGGGCTTCCGTCTATTGCTCTGGGGCAGATAGATAGTCGATTCCAGTATGTCGGACATCGTTTGCGCGACGGTAGCAAATCTGGGGCGCCGCGCCATAGTGCGACCCCTACGCTGCCGCGATGAGTAAGCAGAACCCGCGTCCGACTGCGGGCGCCAAGCGTCTGGACCGCCTCATCGAGGCGACTAGCCTGGCAAACCTGACGGGTGCCGAGCGTCTGGACCGCCTCATCGAGGCGACTAGCCTGGCAAACCTGACGGGCGCCGAGCGTCTGGACCGCCTCATCGAAGCAACCAGGCCGTCAGGGCTGAAGGTCGAGGAACAGCCTGATGCGCAGGGTCCGCCTGATCCAAGCTCGCCAAGCCCCTCGATCCCCAAGCTCGAGACGCATCCCGATCAACCGCGACCTCAATTCCAGCGGGTGGCCGGCTCGGCTTTCAACCTTGTGACGCAATTCGGGTTGACGACAATGATCTCGGGGCTGACAGCGATCGTGATCACCCGCCTGCTCGGTCCGTCAAGCTTCGGGCAGTACGCCGCAGCGCTCGCGACCTGGTCGGTGCTCGGTGCGAGCGCCGACTTCGGGTTTACGTTGATGCTCTCGCGCGACATGGCCCGCAATGACGCAGCTAGGCATCGGGCAATGCTGCGGAGCGCCTACGAGGTGGCCACCGCTTGGTCGCTGGTCCTAGCGCTGATCATGGTGGGCCTTGCCTCCACCGCGGGGTTCGCTTCCGTCCGAGGTGTCGAGTTGTTGGTGCTGACGCCGAGCATGATCGCGAACGGACTAAATCCGGCGCGTGCGTTCTTCACGGTCACCTATCAAACTCGCCGGTTACTCGGAATCGATGTCGGTTTTGCGATGGTCGTAGCCTTGGTTATGGTGCTGCTCGCGGCTAGCGGAATGGGGGCCATTGCGGTCACGATTGCGGTGAGCTCCGGATCTCTCATCAAAAATCTTGTAGTCACGTACGTCGCTGCCCGGATGATCGAGCCGACCGACACGGGACGTTATGGTCGGCGAGAACTAGTGCGTCGCGCTGCTCCGCTTGGTCTGCTCGCAATTATGACGAAGGTCTACTTCATGATCGACCTTGTTCTTCTTGGGTGGCTCATCGCCGGTCCAGCGCTTGGCGATTACGCGGCGGCGTCGAAGCTGCTGACCGTCCTCGCCAGCGTGGCTGGTATCGTGATGAGCGGCGCACTCCCGGCACTCGCGACACACGTGAATCAGCGCGAAGAACTTGAGCGACTCGTCGCTCGTGTGTGGCACTGGTTGATCATTGGTGCGGTGCCCATGTTCGTCGCCGTGGCCCTCTTCGCTCCCTTGATCGTGCGCTTGACGATAGGCGCGAAGTACGGCGGTACGGTGCCGCTGCTGCGCATTCTGTGCTTAGCCGGCATCGTGAGCATAGTCACTAATGTGGCAGGGGTTCTGATGATCGCACTTCACAAGAACCGGGCATTGCTCACACAGAGCGCAGTAGCTATCGTCGTCAATGTCGCGGGCAACCTGATCCTTGTGCCCCGCGTTGGCGTCTCGGCCGCGGCATGGATGACGTTGGCGACCGAGATGTTGGTGTGCTCGGCGGGACTTTTCAGCTTGCGCCGCGAGGTGAGCTTCCGCGGTTGCGCACGTGTCAGCGCGCGTCCGGCCGGGGCTGTGGTAGGCGCGACCGCTGTCGCCCTTGCGCTCGGTCGATGGCCACTGCCGGCGATGCTCGTGGGAAGTGCGGCATTCCTGTTGCTGAGTACGGGCCTGAAGGCCTGGCCTTCGGAGTTCCGCGTCGCGCGGTTGCGGTCCGCCGACTAGCCGCTCACGATTTGTGTGTTCCGTGCCCGTGACCCCGGGGCCGCCGGCACTGGGCCTTTGCGCGCGATTCGGGCTTGGCACACTTGACGGGCGAAGGCGGTTCTCCTAAATTAGTAACGGCGAGAAGAGCCATTGCATAGTTGCCGATGATCTGGTCCTGATCGTTGTTGACGCGTGTGTAGTAGCGGAAGTCGGTTTCGGCCAGCGAGAGCTGCTTGCGGACAAGCGGCAGGAGGTCAGGCCGGTCGGCGAACGCGAGGACGGGGAGGGAGGCCGACACGAAGGGACCGCTGACGTTCGGCGTCGGATGACGAGAACCGCCGCCGGTCTGAATGGTCAGCGTGTGAATGTTGGTTCTGGTCAGAAGTTGGTCGACTAGAAGATTGAGCAGCCGAAGCGCTCGAGGCGCGTGGGACACCGCGTACATCTCAGCGTCGTAGTCCGCTTGGAGAATCGTGTAGTGCGTGTCAAAGCCGGGGCTCCCGGCGCCTTTCTCCGCCAGATATGCCGCTCCCCCGACTCCGCGTCTCTTCGTCGGCGTCGTCGTGTAAATGAGACCGAAGCCGGGCCACGCGGGTCCCGGCTGCAACGTGAACGCCCACGAGCGGTTATACGCAGCAAACAAGGCTCGGTCGCCGGTAGCCCGCCATGCGAGATACAGGCCCAAAGTTCTCTGCAGGTTGATGTTTCCGTTTACGTATTCGTAGATGCTTTTTACCATCCAACGGCCGGCCCGGTCGAGGGCTGTCACCCACCGGGTCCGCTGCGCGCGATCTAAGACAGGCCGCAGCACGAGGAACGCAGTTCCCAGTGATACAAGTTCGGCGCCGGTCGAGATCCCTTCCCCGGTGACTGGAGGACCGAACGCCCCATCGGGCTCCTGGTGGTCGACCAACGCCGTGTCGAACGTTTGAATTGCCCAGTGCCTGTCTGGGCCGCCGGACACGGCACGGCTGACAAGCGCTGCTACCGTTCCTAATTCCGTGCCAGTGCGCCAGACGACATACCCCGGATGCCAGACCCCAGCAACAAACTCGTGCCGGGCGAGCTGATCGAGTACAGAGGCGAACAGCGCGGTGCTCCGCGACCTGAACCTAGATTGAACTCTCGATTCTTCTGACGCTGACGGCTTGGCCAACGTACCTATCTTCTCGGCGCGCAGCGGCGCAGACCTTCGCGAAGAATGATTGGTGGTGCCACAGGCACACAACACCAGCGTGACTGTTGCGATCAACGCCGTGCGCGACCTACGTATCATAGGAGTGAACCGATCGTGTGATAACGAGGTCGCCGGAGAACGGAGCGCAGAACCCTATGCTAGCGAAGGATGGGTCGCGCGGTCCTCGGAGCTGCGTTATGTCGACGGCCCTTGGCTGACACCGAGCCCGACGATGTAGGCTTTCTGCTTCGTGTCGGCTCACCCTTGACGCACCTCAGCCAGTAACCGCTGGATTGACGCTGCCGATGAGACCCAACTCCAGCGGCGGCCGTGCGCGGCTGCGGCGGCCGAGGCCTGCTCGCGAATCGTGGGGTCCTCGAGCAGGTCGATGAGCCGCGCGACCATCGCTGGGTCGCGTGGCGCCTTCCACCCGGTGACTCCGTCGATGATCGTCTCGGGTAGGCCGCCCTCGTCCGCGACGATGACGGGGCACCCGCATGCTTGCGCCTCGAGCGCGGCCAGTCCGAGAGGCTCTCGTCGTGCCAGGTAGAGGGTCGCGTGGGACGTCGCGTATAGCTCGCCGAGCTCAGCATCGCTGATCGCGATCCGAAGGTCGATCTCGACGCCGACTTCTGCGGCGAGAGCCCGAAGCCGAGCCTCCTCGGCGGGGTCCGGCCGTGGGGCAACAATCACGAGCGGTCGACGCCTGGCGGTCATCGCCAGCGAGCGCAGCGCGAGGTCATGGCCCTTCCCTTGCACCAGCATGCCAACCGACAACAGATTAGGCGCCGGGTGTCCACCGCGCGAGCCCGAAAGCAAGGATTCGGCGACGCCCAGCGTGACCACGTCAGCCGTGCGGTGGTAGACGCGATCGATCTCCGAGGCTGTGTAGCGCGAGTTCGTGGCCACGCGGGCAACCCGGCTGGCCGCCAGTCGGTCGAGACGTCTCTGCGCCTCGTATAAAGGCGCGTAGATCGTGGACGTCGACTGATTGCGGCTCGCTTGGCCCGCGGCTTCCGTATCGACTCGGCGTGTCTCGTCACAAAAGTAGAGCGCTCGTGGAATTCGTCCCAAGACCACTGTTGGACTTTGGAGGTAGCGACACGGATTGAGATATACGACCTCGGCCCCGCTCCCGCGAATCGCGCCGGCGGCCCTGCGCCAGGCGAGCACGAGCGCGCCAAGGTCAAGGTAGCGAAGCGGCGGCCGAACTACGCGCGATCGAAATGGGGCCCTCTGACGCAGGGGCACGACGATTGCATTCGACGTTATCGGCGTCGCGGTCTCAAGGCAGACCTCGACCATGTCGCACGTCATGTGTGCCATATGGTTGGACAGTCGCCGCCGGGCCCCACCCCGCTGAAGATTGTGGACAATCGCCACCCTCATTCAGGGCTCGCTTACCGGGGGCGCTTCATCTGCGATCCCGACCGGCAGCCAATTCAGCAGTTCTCAGGATCGTGTAGTCCTCCATGTACCACCTTCGCTCCGAGACCAGCTTTACCTCACGCACCGGCAACACTCCGAGCACGTCATCGTGGTCTGAGGCGCTACGCATGGCCAGTAGCCTGTGAAATGCATCCGGGCCAATGGGGTCGAGGATCCTTGCGACGGAGATATGCGCCGTCTTGTTCTGATGCAGCGACGAGAAAGGCATCGCTTCAGATAGGTGCGAGCGCAACTGGTCGGTCGTGCCATACCCCTGAAACGCGATCGTCCCATCGGGTGCGACAAAGAATCCTCGGTAGGCGATCTGGAATGACCGTGAGTCTGACACCGCCACGGCGAAGCAGTCGGCGACCTGATCAAGGGGAAACGGCGGCTCCGGCTCTCCAGGTCTACGGACAATGTGAGATTCCCAGTGCAGCAGCGGTAGATTCACGCGGTAGACCCGGGCCGACTGCGGCAGGATGCTGAGGATCTCGTCGACTCGGCTACCAAGTGCGCTCTGCAGTGCCGATGGAATCTGCAGGCCTACCAGACAGGTCAAGACGTCGAATGACCGTGTCCGCAGTCTCGGCGACGCGAGGTCGAAGTATTGCCTCGATCCCTCAAGCTGCGTCTCGTCGAAATCGTCGCACGCCGAGGTTCGAGCGTTTATTTGGTCATACACGAGCTGCGCCTGCGCAGCCGCGTCGCCGTCCACCACATCGATCGTGCCAGCAGAGCTACTCACAGGTGGACCGTCAATCATGACCTTCGCGGTCACTACGCACTCTCGCGAGGCGCGGCCGTCGTCCTCCACGCGCTGGGGAGGTTCCGAGAAATCTCGATCTCGTCGAACCTAGAGCTCTCCCGGGGTCCGTGGTCACGTGCCCACGCCGCCATACGGCCGACGCCAGCCTCGAGAGAGGTCATCTTGTGGTCACCAAATACTGAGCGCGTCCGCGAGTGGTCAGAAAAAGCGTGCTTGACCTCGTCGCGAGCCGGAAAGTACCGTACCTGGTGGCCCGGCGAGCCCAGCGCATCGCACACGATGGCCGCAAGCTGATTGACAGAGTACGGGACGTCAGCTCCGACGTTAAACGTCTCCTGGTGAGCGGCTTCGACTCGCGGCGACGTCGCGATCGCCGGGATAATGTCGCCCACGTAGCTAAACGCGCGCGTCTGCTCACCGTCACCGAAAATCGATATCGGGTCTCCGGACATGATCTGATTCATGAATATCCCAAGCACGTTCCGGTACCGATCACCTATGTTCTGAAGCTCGCCATATACGTTATGGGGCCGAAAGATAACGTAAGGCAGGCCAAACATCCGATAGGTAACGGCGAGCTCACGCTCTACCGCATATTTGGCTATGCCGTAGCTGTCTTCAGGCTCTGGACGCATCGACTCGGTCATCGGCGTTTGTCCGGATCCGTATACCGCGATCGACGATGTGAACACGAAACACTCCACATCATTGTTCACCGACGCGTTGATCAGGTTGACGCTGCCCACGACGTTATTCATGTAGTTGAAACGCTTGATGAAGTGGCTCAAACCCTCCGCCGCGTACGCAGCGCAGTGATAGACGTTGGTAAACTTCCCATCCGTGAACAGATCGTTGATCAGCTCGGCATCAATGATCGAGCCGCGCACCAGGGTTGCGCGAGCATCCACGTTGTCTTCGAAGCCTCCGCTCAGATCATCAAGAACCGTGACAGAGTCGCCCTGCTCAAGTAGATATCGAGTCAGATGGGCGCCAATAAAGCCGGCACCGCCCGTTACGAGGCTTCTTGCCACGACAGCTCCAGGTTAATTGCCACGCAAAGTGGGCATTCTAGCAAATCGCATCCACGCCGACCAGCGCGGCGCCTGCACACGGGCACTCTGGGCCGGGGACTCTGGTGCGGGCACGGTATCATCCAGCGGCGTGCCAACTCCCCGCCACCCTGCATGAGAATAGCCATCATCACTGAGGGGACGGAAGGGGTTGGATCTACCTACTTTCGGGCGCTGCAACACGTAAGGCGACTCGAACAGCGGGGAGCGACGGTGGACCTCTACGTCCCGGACACCGTCGAGCGGCGCCTGCCGGGTCAAGTCGGCAGAGCTCTCTATTTCGCCGAGCACACCTTGAGGTACCTCAGGCGCGGGTTTGCGTTGCGCAGGCGGCTGCCCGACTACGACGCGGTGCTCGTTCAGCGCGGGGGGTATCCGATGGGACCGGCATGGATTCTGAAGGCGTTGCAGCAGTTTCCCGGGCGCGTCGTGTTTGACTTGGACGACAACGTCTTCGTTACGTCGCCGCGGCTGGCTACGAAGTCCCCGGCCACGAGGTGGCTGTATGGATCCCAGCAGGCGCGTTACCTGCTGCGCCGCGCGGACGCGGTAGTAGTCAGCGTGCCCGAGTTGGACGAGTCACTTCCTGGTCGGCGCGCAGACTTCGTGCTCCCGAGCGTTCCTGACGTCTCCGAGTATCCCACGGTGACGCATCGAGCCGACCTGCCGATGCGTGTTGGCTGGGTGGGCAATCCGGGCAATCTGATTTATCTTGACTTCCTGCGCGACGTGTTCGAACGTCTGCGGAGCGAGAATGTCGCTCTGCTCGAGGTACTGTGTCCGGAGCCTTGGGACGGGCCAGCTATGCATCGTCCCTGGCGGCGGGAGGAAGAGGTCGGGGCGCTTGCAACTTATGACGTAGGCATTATGCCGTTGCTCGACACGCCGTACACTCGCGGCAAGGCGGGGCTGAAGATGCTGCTGTACATGGGAGTTGGAAGCGCGGTGATCACGAACCCTGTCGGGATAAACGTGGAGCTCGTGCAGAGGTCCGGTGCCGGCATCCTCGCCGACTCAGCTGAGGAGTGGGAGGCAGCACTCCGACGGCTTGCGAGCGATGTCGGGCTTCGCAAGAGCATGGGGCGTGCTGGACAGGAGTTCATGCGCTCATACGCCAACATGGATGTTCAAGCTGACACGCTGATGAGCGCTCTCCGCGGCGATACGAATCACGGGTAAACGTTTCGGGGCCTTTTGGTCGGCTTGACGACTCGATATCATGGATGCCGCAGGGCAGGTTTGTCATCGTAGGTTTCATCAAGCGTGGCCTCCGGGGGTAGCAATGGCGGGCGCATGGCCGAATCTCATTGTCATCGGGGCGATGAAAGCTGGGACGACCGCGCTCCATAGCGCCCTGGATCAGCACCCTCAGATCCAGATGTCGCGGACGAAGGAGCTGAACTTCTTCTGCTCGTCCGAGGACCTGTCGGCCGCTCGCGCGCAGCTCCTCCGCAATTCGCTCCAGTGGCAGCGCGGCCCCGACTGGTACCGCCGCCAATTCGATGCGTCCGTGTGCGTGCGCGGGGAGTCCTCGCCGACCTACACCTCGCCTGAGCACCATGGAGTCGCCCGCCGGATGTTCTCGGTGATACCCGAGGCCAAGCTGATCCTCGTGGTGCGGGACCCGATAGCACGGAGCATCTCGCAGTATTGCCACAACGTGCTTGAGGGCGTGGAGCGTCGGCCGATCGATGAGGCCCTGTCCGACACGAGCTCGGGCTATCTCATCCGCAGCCAGTACCACCTGTGCCTGCGTCCCTTCCTGGAGTTCTACGACACCTCCCAGATCAAGGTGCTCACCCAGGAGCGGATGTCGAGCGACCTGCGGGGCGTCCTACGCGAGACGTACCAATTCCTCGGCGTCGATCTCGATTTCTGGGACGAAAGTGGCGCCGGTGCCGTCTACGAGACAGCTTCGCGCAAGCAGCAGACGGCGGCGATCGCCGGGCTGCGGAAGTCCGTCGTCGCCTCCCGGATCATTGAGCGCCTTTCCCCGCAAGCACGGGCCGCGATCAAGCGGGCGCTCAGCAGGTCGGTGCCGCCCGGCGCTCTGCCGAGCGTCATCACGCCCGCCACACGGGCGATCATGGACGATTTCTTGCGCGCCGACGCCGCCGAGTTCGCGGCGTTCTGTGGTGCCAACCTCTTCCCACCCGCGGGCCCCGAAGGCACTGCGCCCGCAGTCGCGGCGTAAGGCCGAGCCGCCTGCCCCCTACGGCTCCACCAATCCCCGCCTGATCGCATATCGCACCAGCTCGACCCGGTCGCGCATCCCCAGCTTCCTCAGCACGTTCGCTCGGTGCGATTCCACGGTCTTCTCGGAGAGATGCAGGAGCTCGGCGATCTGGGCGTTGGTATGGGCTTCGGCGATCAGCTTGACGACCTCCTCCTCACGCGGGGTCAAGGGGATCGCCGGACCCGTGGAGTCGTCGGCCATCCACTCGCGGATGATCGATCGCTCGGCGGCGTTGGTGAGGAACGCCTCGCCGCGTCCGACCGCGCGGACGGCGCCGACTAGGGCGTGGTCGGCTTCGCGCTTGAGGACGTAGCCCGACGCCCCGGCCTTGAGCGCCTCGAACAGATATCGCTCGTCGTCGTGCATCGAGAGCATCAGCACGCGCACGTCGGGCAGATGCGCTCGAATCCCGCGCGCGGCTTGGAGGCCGGTCATGCGGGGCATCCCGACATCGAGGATGCAGAGGTCGGGGTGGGACGCGAGGGCCTGCTCGATCGCCTCGATGCCGTCGGCCGCCTCGGCGACGACGCTGAGGTCCGACTGGTTCTCGAGCAGAAGCTTGATTCCCGCGCGGACGATGCCGTGGTCGTCGGCTACCAGGATGCGCATGCTCATCGGGAGATCGCCAGCTCCACTCGAGTTCCCTGTTTTTCGCCCGACCAGATTGAAAGCTGGCCGCCTGCGAGCAGCGCTCGCTCGCGCATCCCGGACAGGCCGAGGCCACCGTTGCGCGAGGTGGCGAAGCCGTGCCCGTCGTCGCTGATCCGAAGGATCGTCCGGCCGATGAAGGACAGCTCGACGTCCACCTTGTGCGCGCCCGAGTGCTGGGCGATGTTGGACAGGCTCTCCTGCATCACGCGATAGATCACGAGCTGCTGCTCGGGGCTCAGCTTTGGCACGGTCCCGCGCGAGTTGAAAGTGGTGCGAATGCCGGTCTGGTCGGAGAAGTCGCGGATCTGGCTCTGCAGCGCCGGCAGCAGCCCGTGGTCATCGAGCACCGAGGGACGGAGCTGGCGGGCGAGCACGAGCAGCTCCTCCATCGCCTGCGCCGACAGACGCTTGGTCTCCGTCAGCTCTCCTCGCAACTCGGGCGGGGCGTGCTCGATCGACGCCTGTAGCCGCAGCGACACGGCGGTCAGCGCCTGGTTGACCTCGTCGTGGAGGTCCTGAGCGATCCGGCGGCGCTCCCGTTCCTGGGCGCGGATGACGGCGCGGCCGGCCTCCCGGCGCTCGGTCTCGAGGCGGGCGATCATGCGCCGGAAGGCTCCGTGCAGACGCTCCACCTCCGCGCTGGCGACCGGTGGCTCGATCGCATCCTGGTGTACAGAGGCGAGGTCGACGGTCTCCATCGTCGAGATCATGCGGTCGAGCGGCGCGAAGCGCCGCCGCAGGAGGAGCCAGTTCCCGAGTAGTGTCGCAACGACCGCGAGCACGAGCACGAGCACCTCGCGGCGCTTGGCGAGCGCCCCGAAGTGGACATCGACCGCAACTGTGGCGACGAGAACCGTCCCCGCGACGAGCAGGAGATTTACGGTCAGAACTTGGACGAGGAGAGAGCGCGACTTCATTTGGGCCGAGGATGGGGTCCAGACCTGATATCGGCCAAACAGCGCCCGGCCGATACCCCTTGTGCAAGGCCTTACAGAAACTTTCCCGCACAGCACGGGCAGGGCGTTGCGACGACATCGATTGGGCCTGATTACCGGGGCGCCCCTGCGGCAAGGGGCGCCCCGCTCCTCTTAGGGCAGTCTCGGCCGGGTGTGCAGTGCTGGTGGCGAAGCAAGCCGCCGGCACTACACGCGGCGGGTTCGACTGCCGTCGGCTCAGACTGTGAGCTGCGCCGCCTTGCCACCCGTCCAGGCGATCGTCTGCTGCGACTCGGCTGCCAGCCCTAGGAACGCGGCGACGACCGCGGGGTCGAACTGGGTGCCAGAGCAGCGTCGGAGCTCGGCACGCGCGTCGGCGTACGGCATCCCCTTGCGGTAGGCACGGTCGGTGACCATCGCGTCGAACGCGTCGCATACGGCGACGATGCGCGCGCCGAGCGGAATGTCCGCGCCGGCAAGCTGGTCAGGGTATCCGGCTCCGTCCCAGCGCTCATGGCTGGCGCGGACGAGCCTGCCGACGGGGGCGAGCGCCGGGCTGGCGGCGAGGATGCGCTGGCCGATGATGCTGTGCAATCGCATCGTGTCCCATTCGTCGTCGGTCAGTGGGCCGGGTTTGAACAGGATTGCATCGGGGACGGCGACTTTGCCGACGTCATGCAGTTCCGCGGCGCGCACGACCTCGTCGACCTGCTCGTTGGAGAGATGTAGCTCGAGGGCGACGTCGCGCGCGAGCCGGGCGACATCGTCGGTGTGGTAGCCGAGCGCCTTGGAGCGCTCTGCGAGGGTGCGCAGGAGCACGTCGCACATCTGCGCACCGACGCTTGCCCGACCTCCAGCCTTCTGCGCGTACATGCGAAGGTCTGCGAAGTGCATCGCGTCGGAGACGGTGCGGCCGTCATCCGGGAGTATTGCCAAGCCGTGCGCGACTGTGATCTGATAGTCCTCGCCCGCTTCGGATAGGGCGGCGCTCACGTTCGTGATGCGGTACTCGAGGTTGGCGTCGGCCGGAAGCAGGACGCAGAACTCGTCGCCGCCGAGGCGGTACGCGCTCGCGAAGCCATCGACCGTGGCGGCGAGGCTGCGGGCGAGCCGGCGTAGCAACTCGTCGCCGGCGGGATGTCCGAACGTGTCGTTGTAGGACTTGAAGCCGTTCAGGTCGTAGATCACGAACGCTGCGGATTGGCGGACGCCGGAGTCTGCGATTGAAGCGAGCGCGCTCTCGAGGTCCAGGAGGAGTTGGCGGCGGTTGGGCAGGCCGGTCAGCGCGTCGGTGAGCGACTCGCTGGTTACTTCGCGGGTCAGAGCTTGCGCCTCCTCGAACACCTGCCAGGTGCGGATCACGCCGCAGACGACCGTGGTTGCGATCAGTCCGAGCTCAATCGGGTTGATGCCCGCGAACGCGCCGTAGAACAGCATCAGCACGACCGCCGCGGCGCACACCGCCAACGGGAACAGCTGATGGCCAGTGACTCTGCGCTGACGCGGTCCCCTGTCGCCGCCTCGCACCCAGGACGCGACGGCCAGCAGCACGGATGCGATTGCCCATCCACTGTGCGTCCATCGGAAGGAGATGTGGACGTCGGCCACGCGTGCGAGCAGGAAGTGGACGTCGGCCAACCCGAAGAACGCCAGTCCGAGAATCATGAAGCGCGAGGACCGCCCAGCAGGCCAGCCCGCGATCGCGACCAGCGTCACGAGCAGGCCGAGCAACGCAAGGTCGGCCAGCGGGTAGGCGAGCGTGACGGCTACGGCGGGCACGCTCCTGTATGGCATCTCCAGTAGCGGATCCACGACGACCGCGGCCATCAGCGCGGCGACGGTGAGGAAGCTGGTGAGCCCGTCGAGCCGTCTGCCGCTAAGAACCGAATTGCGACCCGTCGCCAGCTGCCACACCGCCGCGCAGGCCAACGGGTAGAAGCCCAGGTGCCCGATGTCGGCCGCTGAGCGGAACGGCGTGCCGGCGGCGCGAGTGGCGATGGCAAGGCAAACCTGCCCTAGGGTGAAGGACATCAGCGCGGAGCTCATCAGCAGCCATCCCCCGCGCTCATTTCGGAGCATGAAGCCGCGCCAAAGGCACAGCGCCGCCGCCAGGCCAGCGGCCGCCGTGAAGGCCCACGCGCGCGTCGGCGTCCCCACCAACGTCCCGTACAAGAGGAGCACGCTGATGAACACCAGGACCGGCATC
>Ga0302325_10006479_pt1 | contig 26298 bp, 18 predicted proteins | sample Palsa_T0_2_FD_201948 | JGI IMG/M metagenome (GOLD analysis project Ga0302325, IMG submission 201948) | Peat permafrost microbial communities from Stordalen Mire near Abisko, Sweden - Palsa_T0_2 | ecosystem: Environmental > Terrestrial > Soil > Palsa > Peat permafrost | place: Sweden: Abisko... | reverse complement strand
CGAAGGTAGTGTTCGATACACATTTTCGGAACGATCAAGCCGAATCCCATCGCCAGGATGATCAGAAACGCCGTAGTCCCATCGGCGAGAATTTGGACAACGAGATCCTGCGGCGTTTTGGCGCCCAGCGTGACGAGGTCGACCATTCCGCCGGCCATTCGGAACAGGAATACGCCGGGGATCAGTGAGACAACCGACGAGAAGGCGAGCCCCGCAAAAGGCAGTCGCAGGTAATCGGCGATGGGCGTCATGAGAACTCCGACCAGGAAGCAGGCGACGAACGCTCCGGCTACCACACTGGTATGGGCCACCGAGATCGCAACCCAGTGAGAGGCATGTGCGAGCATTCCGATCAGGACGGGAACCGGCAACATCCGCCAGGGCATGGCGAAGAAAGTGCCATAAGCGGCGACAGCGATGGCAGCGGCAACGACGTCATACGCGATTGGCACTGAGAAAGAGGGGCCTGAAGCCGGCAGACGAACGCCACCCAAGGCAAGCCCGATGAGCAGTCCCGCGCAGATCATGGCGGTGATCAGGCTCGCATAGGCGATGCGCGACGCTCCCAGCGCGATGCGCCCGCGGGCAAGATCGATTCCGCCATTGAGAAAATGAGGCCCGGGGACCAGCACCATACACGGGCAAACCGCGACGAGCCGAAGCACGGAACTCAGCTGCAACCGGACGAAGATGGCGCCGATGACACCCGCAAGAAGCGCGGCGCAAAACGGCTGGACGAACAGGTTGCGGCTCCTGGCCGCCAACCATCGGCGTAAGCAGGCGCCGGCCCCGGCGCTGCATGCGATCACGACCAGACTAAGCAAATGCGATACGCCGAAAATGACCCCGAGGGCGGCGGCGCCGGCTGCGGCCATCGAGGCGAAGCGCGCAATCGAAACTGGTGGGAAGCGAGCGATTGATTCAAACGCCGACCTCGCCGCGGCCGCGTCCATGCGTCCGTCGCAAACCTGCTCGATGACGTCCGTCGTCGCAACCACCTTGTTCATGTCCACGCCCGTGGGCGACGCCGCGACGGTTTCGAAATAGGGGCTCAAGTCATCCTCAACTCGTACCGTCAACTCGTCCCAATGTGGAAAGACGGTTCCCCGGATCCCCGTTCTGCCGGCGAGCTGCTCTGCGGCTGACACCGTTCTTTGCGTGCTCTGGCCATTCTCGAAGAGAAGTCTGGCACTGAGCGATATCAGATCGAGGATGTCCTTCGCCTCAGCTGGGTCCAGGCGCCGGGTCGCGGAGACGCCCGGCGGATGTTGCTGAGCGTCCGCGGCGTTCATCATTTTCCCGTCTTCGCGCGTCATGTTAAGGCAGCTTCTTCTGCGCGATCCGGTACGAAATGAGTCTCCGCGCCTGGCTTGAAGATCACATAAGCCCGCTTCCATGGCTCGTCGTTGATCAAACGCCATTTGTGGCCTGAGCCGGTGTGGTCCTCCGCCAGCAATACCTCGCCCGGATGGATCGTGAATGTTTCGCCGCCCTTGGTGGTAACGGGAATAGCCATGGTATTTCTCCAGGTTCGTTATTGAGCTGATGCGACGTAGGGCCTGACCATCTTGGCCGGATCGACCACGCGGTCGAATTCCGCCTCCGATACAAAACCAAGTTGCAACGCGGCGGCCTTTAACGTGAGATCGTTGTCCATGGCGTGATGCGCGATTTTCGACGCTTTGTCGTATCCGATGACCGGCGCCAGCGCTGTCACGAGCATGAGCGAGCGATCGACATATTCCTTGATCTTCTTCAGATTGGGTTTCGTGCCCTCGACCAGGAACTTTCGAAAATTTGCGCAGCCGTCGGTCATGATGGTGACGGAGTGGGCGAGGTTGAAAATGATCAATGGCTTGTAAACGTTCATCTCGAGGTACCCACCGGCGCCGCCAAAGCCCACGGCGACGTCGTTGGCCATGACTTGTGCGGCGATCATGGTCAGCGCCTCGGCCTGCGTCGGGTTCACCTTGCCCGGCATGATCGAAGAGCCGGGCTCGTTTTCCGGGATCGACAGCTCGGCGAAGCCGGCGCGCGGCCCGCAGGACATCAGTCGGATGTCATTGCCGATCTTGTACAGGGAGACGGCCAGCGTGCGCAATGTCCCGGAAAGCTGCACCAAAGCGTCGTGAGACCCCTGCACGGTGAACTTGTTTGGGGCGCTGACAAACGGCAGCGCGGTGAGACGGGCGATCTCGGCCGCCACCGCCTCGGCAAAGCCTGGCGCCGCGTTGATGCCTGTGCCCACGGCGGTGCCGCCCAGGGCGAGGCGGTAGACGCCTTTCAGCGCGTCGTCGATCCTGTCCAGATCGTCCGCAAGCACGCCCGCGTATCCGGACCATTCCTGTCCCAGGGTGAGCGGCGTGGCATCCTGCATGTGGGTGCGGCCGATCTTGACGATGTCCTTCCACTCCACGGCCTTGGCCGCGATCGCGTCGTGCAACGCCTTCACCGCCGGAACCAGCCGGTTCTTCACATTCATCGCCGCGGCGATATACATCGCCGAGGGAAACGAGTCATTTGAGGACTGGGACATATTCACGTGATCGTTCGGGTGAACCGGCTTCTTGCTTCCGAGCGGCGTACCGGCCAATTGACAGCACCGGTTCGAGATGACTTCGTTCACATTCATGTTGAACTGCGTGCCGCTGCCGGTCATCCAGACATGGAGCGGGAACATGTCGCGATGTTGTCCGGCTAGAATCTCGTCGCAAACCCGAACGATCACCCTGTAAGCTTCATCCTTGAGACGCCCCCCGGCGTGGTTCGCGTTGGCCGCCGCCTTTTTGAGGATGGCATACGCGGCGATCATCTCGCACGGGATGAGGTCCGTGCCGATGCTGAAGTGCTCAAGCGACCGTTGGGTTTGGGCTCCCCAAAGTTTGTCGGAGGGAACCTGCACCTCCCCGAGGCTATCCGATTCCGTCCGGATCGATTTACCTTCGGCTTTGATCGAGGTCGGGGGGATTTCCGCGATTGTGCTCATAGGAATGCCTCGGCTTGAGAACTCCTGCGAAATGCCTCTGGACGGTGGAGTTTAATTACGGGCACAGTACTCGCCAAGGCAACATCCGTACCAGATCTTAAATTGGAGCGGGAAACGACCGGGGTCTGGGAATCCGGGCCCAATCTCTCCGTCTCGGGCAAGTTCGTTGAGTGGCCGGAAGTTTTCTTGTCCGATTGGGTGGAAGTTTACCGAGTCCGCATCGGCTTTCTTCGGGTTCGTCCTTCTGACGGACGCATCTCCCAGGGCAATCGCATGTTCGACGCCGTCGCCGTTTAGCCGCGACTCGGAGGGTACTCCCGCAGAGGAGCGCGTCGGGTAGCGCCGAAAATGACGATTTACCTGATGCCCGCGCTCCTCTCCGGCATGAGTTCATGCCTCCGAGTCGCGGCTAAACGGAGAGACTGCGAACATGTGATTGCCCTGACGCATCTGCAGACTCGCCGCTCAGCCCAGATCTCTTCCGTTGCGCTGGTATCTCGATTGCTGCAAAGAGCTTGCAGGGCAAATCAATGAAGGAGGCTTTATGTCACAAAAACGCATCGCCGAGGTTCTGGTCGAAACGCTGATCGCTGCCGGCGTCAAGCGGGTCTACGGCGTCGTGGGGGACTCGCTGAACGCGATTCTCGAATCGATCGGCAAACACAAGGGGATTGAGTGGAAGTTGGAATACCCCGGGCGACAGGTCGTTACACTGTCTGGTGACGGCGGCCTGGCGATGCTCATGGGCGATTTGCTGACCTTGCGACAATCGAATCTTCCCGTGAAAATGGTGGTGTTCAACAACAGCGCGCTCAGCTTCGTCGAACTGGAAATGAAGGCAGCCGGCGTTTTGGAAAACGGCACGACGCTGGTGAATCCCAATTTTGCGGACCTGGCCAACAGCGCGGGAATCCATGGCATCCGCGTTGAGGATCCCGCGGAATTAAAGCCGGCCATGGAGGAAGCTTTTTGCCACGATGGGCCGGCGCTGATCGACGTGGTGGTCAACCGCATGGAGCTGTCGATGCCCCCCACCATCAATCGGGAGCAGGCGGCTGGCTTCAGCGTGTGGGCGCTGAAAGCCGTCTTAAATGGACGCGGTAGTGAACTGGTCGATTTGGCCAAGAGCAATCTTTTGCGCTAGGGGATGGAAGGGACCACGATGGACCCGGCTGCTGTATTGAATCGCCTGCAATTCGCGTTCACCATCATTTATCACTACATCTTTCCCCAGATCACCATGGGGCTCACGCTGTTGATCTTCCTTCTGAAGACGATGGCGCTCCTGACCGGCGATGAAACCGCCAATCGAGCCGTGCGGTTCTGGATGAAGATTCTGGGGGTGACGTTCCTGATGGGGGTGGTCACGGGCATCCCAATGGAATTTCAATTTGGCACCAACTGGTCGCGATTCTCCGCGCTGGCCGGGGGAGTCATCGGTCAGACTTTGGCGATGGAAGGAATGTTCGCCTTCTTTCTGGAGTCTGCCTTCCTCTACCTGCTTTTGTACGGCGAAAAACGGCTCGGCAAGTTCGGTCATTGGGTGGTGTCGCTCCTGGTCTTTGCCGGCGCCTGGCTCAGCGGATATTTCATCGTCTGCACCAACGCTTGGATGCAACATCCGGTCGCGTATCGAATCCTGCCCGATCATCGGATTGTGCTGACCTCTCTTTCGGGCCTTCTCAACAATCCCTGGGCCATGGTCCAGTATGCGCACGTCGCGATCGGAACAGTCATCACCGGAAGTTTTCTGATGGCCTGCCTGTCGAGCTTTTATCTGCTTCGCGATCAACACGTCGATGTCGCGCGCAGATGCCTTGCGCTGTCCGTGGTCGTGGGATTCATCGCCAGTTGCCTGGCGGCGATGCCCACGGGCGATCTCACCGCCAAGCAGGTTTACAAATATCAACCCGCCGCCTTCGCGGCGATGGAAGGTCATTTTTACACTCAGGACTCGGCGGGACTGGTGGTCATGGGCCAGCCGAACATGCAAACCATGACCCTGGATAATCCGATCACCATTCCCCACGCCCTCTCTTTCCTGACCCATCAGCGATGGAACGCGCAAGTGATCGGATTGACCGCTTTTCCGCCCGAGCAGCGGCCAGACTTTGTTCCGCCGTTATACTACGCCTATCACATCATGGTCGGACTGGGAACGATCTTCATTGCGATCATGGGACTCAGCGTTCTGTTTCTCCTGTTGGGAAAACTTCGCCGGCAGCGGTGGTTGCTTTGGGCACTTTTATTGGCGGTTCCACTCCCGTTTATCGCGAACACGGCGGGCTGGACGACCGCCGAACTGGGCCGCCAGCCTTGGATCATCTATCAAATCATGCGAACCAGCGATGGCTACTCGCAGAATGTCTCCACGGGCAACATCTGGTTCACGTTGCTCGGATTCATGGGGTTGTATCTCTTTCTGTCGTTCGTCTATTTCTTCCTGCTGGTTCGCATCATCAGCGCAGGACCCGAACCCGCGCCGCAGTCGACGGCCCTGCCCGTGGAGATGAGGTGACCGATGGAAACTCTTTGGTTTTGCCTCTTTTGGGAAATTCTGGCCACCTTTGTCGTATTGAGCGGTACGGATATCGGTGTTGGCATGCTCCACTTCCTGGTCGGGCGCACCGACGGGCAACGCAGCCAAATCATCCGATCGATCCACGAGGTCTGGAAGCCCAATCAAGTCTGGCTGGTCGTGATCGGCGGCATCATGTTCGTCGCCTTTCCCGCCCTGCTCGCCGAGTCGCTGAGCGGCTTTTACCTGGCAATCATGTTGGTGCTGTGGCTGCTCATTGGCCGCGGGCTGGGAATTGAATTGCGCGACCGCATTGACGACCCCATGTGGGCTAGGTTCTGGGATGTCGCTTTCTCACTCTCCAGTGTGTTGCTTGCCGTCTGCCTCGGAGCAGCCCTGGGAAATTTCGTGCGCGGCGTGCCGCTTGACGAAACGGGCCGCGTTTTCTTCGAAGCGTTCTGGACCAATTTCAGACTCGGTTCCGACACCGGCATTCTGGATTGGTTCACCGTCCTGGTCGGAATCACCGCCGTCATCGCTTTGACCCACCACGGAGCGCTCTGGCTCAGCCATTTCACCGACGGCCCGGTTCAAGAGCGATCCGCACGGCTGGCGGATCGATCATGGCTGATGCTGGTTATTGCCCTGGGGGTCTGCGTTCTGTTAACCACCGTGTTTCAGCCGCAGCTTCGCGCCAATTTGGTCGCACACCCATGGGGAGTTATTCTGCTCCTGGGCGCCGGTGCGGCGCTGGCCTGGTGCAGATCACTGCGGCGACGCGGACGGACCCTGAAGGCATATATTGCTTCCGGACTTTCGCTCTACGCGATACTCAACTGCACGGCATTCGCGCTTTATCCTTATGTCCTCCCGGCGCGCATCCCCGAACACGGTCTCACCGCTTTCAAGGCGGCTGCGCCCCGCGAGAGCCTCCAACTGGCGCTTTGCTGGTGGATTCCCGCAGCGCTGCTGGTGGCGTGCTACTTTGCATACGTGTATTGCAAGATGCCGTCAAAGTTTCTTCTCGACGTCGCGGAATAACGATTCAACATGACTTTGTCGTGACGGAGGCACATGCTCCTCAAACACAACCACCCAATCTGGCGCGGGGTTGCTCAATGTGTCTCCGGCGTTATTGCCGTCGCATTCATCACCCTCGTCTGCTTTCGGCTCCACCTCCGGCTCCCGACGCCGACGTGCCTGTACCTGCTGACCATTATATTGCTGTCCCTGCGAGGTGACTTTCTGCCATCGGCCGTCGTTTCATTCGTCGCCGTGGGATGTCTGGACTACTATTTTATACCACCGCTGTTTTCCTTCACCGTGACCGGTCCGACCGATGTCGTGGCCCTCATTACTTTTTTGATGGTCTCGGCCATTATTACTCAGTTGGTCTCGAGAGTGCGCAAGTTGATGCAGGAAAAGCTGCAACAAAGCGAGGCCTATTTATCCGAGGCGCAACGATTGAGTCACACCGGCAGCTTCGGCTGGCGGATTTCGGGCGGCGAGCTTCTCACCGGCGAGCTGCTCTGGTCGGAGGAAACTTTTCGAATCTTCCAATGCGACAGTGCGATGAAACCGACGATCGGGTTTGTTGTCGAACGCACGCATCCGCAAGACACACTCCTCGTGAAACAGACCATTGAGCGGGCGGTAAAGGATGGGAAGGATTTTGATTTCGAACATCGATTGCTGATGCCGGATGGATCAGTCAAGCATGTCCATGTCGTGGCGCATGCCAAGGCCGATAAACCGAACCAACTCGAGTTTGTTGGCGCCGTAATGGACGTCACGAACGCAAAGAAGGCCCAGGAAAAGCTGCGCGAGGGCGAGCGTCGCTACGCGATTACATTATCGAGCATCGGGGACGCGGTGATCGCCACCGACGACCACGCCCGGGTCACATTCGTTAACCGCGTGGCCGAGACGCTCACCGGATGGCAATCTTCAGACGCTATTGGCCGGCCAATTACCGAGGTGTTCCACATAATCAACGAGGACACTCGCCAGGTGGTCGAAGATCCGGCCGCGAAGGTGCTCCGCCTCGGCACCGTCGTTGGATTGGCCAATCACACGGCGCTGCTCGCCCGGGATGGCCGGGAACTGCCGATCGACGACTGCGGTTCGCCGATCATCGAAGACGACGGCAAAATTACCGGAGTCGTCCTGGTGTTCCGCGACATGACCCAGCGCCGCAGGGCGGAAGAATCGGAACTACTGCGCCGCAGCAATGAACGCCTCAAACGGGCTGAGGAGGCGCTACGCAAGAGCGAGCAACGGTTTCGAACTTTCGTGGATCATGCCGCAGATGCCTTCTTCCTGTTCGACGACGAAAACATGGTCGTGGACGTGAATCGTCAGGCCTGCCAAACCCTGGGGTACACACGGGAAGAGTTGCTCGGGATGACGCCGCTCGACTTCGACCCCGACGTCACTCCCGCCTTTCTCGATGAGAACAAGAGCAAGGTCGACGATGGAATATTCATGACCTTCGAGTCTCGACACCGCCGCAAGGACGGCACGGTCTTCCCGGTCGAGGTCAGGGGCCTGGCATTTTGGGCAGATGGCCGGCGATTCCGGGTGGCCTCGGCTCGAGATATCACCGAGCGCAGGCTTACCGAAGAAGCGCTGCGCGAAAGTGAGGAGCGGTTCCGCGGGACGTTCGAGAACGCGGCCGTCGGAATCGCTCACTGCGACCCGAGCGGCCGCTACCTCCGCGTCAACCAGAAGTATTGCGATATCCTCCGCTATCCACGCGAGGAATTGCTCGGCATGAGCTTCCATCAGGTGGTCTTGCGCGATCACCTGGATGCAAGTGTCGATAAGTTTAACCAGCTCGTCCAGGGGAAGATTTCGAGCTATTCAGATGAAAAGCGAAGTATTCGGAAAAATGGCGAGCTTGTGTGGACTGACGTCAGCGTCTCGCTCCAGAGGGATGGCAAGGGAAATCCCGTTCATACCATCGCGTTCTTGCAGGACCTCTCAGAGCGCAAACGGCTGGAGGGACAACTGCGGGAGAGCGAGCACCGCTGGCGCAGCCTGACCGAGGCGCTGCCGCAACTGGTTTGGACGGCTCTGCCCGACGGCGCCTGCGATTACTTCAGCACGCAGTGGACCCAATACACCGGGGTGCCGACGAACCAGCTATTGGGCTGGCAGTGGATGACAACACTCCACCCCGACGACCGGGAACCCACTCGACAATTCTGGCTCGACTCCGTGGCGGGCATCCATGCCTACGACGTGGAATACCGGGTCCGCAGGTTGGATGGAGAATATCGCTGGTTTAAAACGCGCGGCGCCCCCATCCGGGAGACCGACGGTCGCATATTCAAATGGTTCGGCTCCTGCACGGACATTACTGATGGCAAACGCGCCGCCGAGGAGCTGCGCCTGGCCAAAGAGGTCGCTGAGTCGGCCAACCGCGCCAAGGACGAATTCCTGGCCAACGTCAGCCACGAGATCCGCACACCGATGAACGCAATCATGGGCCTGACGTCGCTGGTTTTGGGAACAAATCTCAACGACGGTCAGCGACAGTCGCTTGCGACGGTGAAATCGGCTGCCAATAACCTGCTGGGCATCATCAACGACCTGCTGGATTTCTCCAAGATCGAAGCCGGCAAACTGGAGCTTGATCTGGGCGAGTTCTCCCTCCGCGCGGCGCTGGGCGATACGCTCCGCGCGCTGGCCGTCCGCGCGCATCAGAAAGGATTGGAACTGGCCTCGAATGTGCATTCCGACGTACCCGATGCATTGATCGGCGACGCCGGGCGCTTGCGACAAGTCCTCTTGAACCTCGTCGGAAACGCCATCAAATTCACTGAGAAGGGTGAGGTCGTGGTACAGGTAAGCACCATCTCCGATGCCGCTTCAAAGGTGGATGAAGTCCATCTTCTTTTCGCAATTCGGGACACGGGTGTCGGCATCCCAAAAGAAAAGCAGGCGACGATCTTCCGCGCCTTCGAGCAGGAAGATTCTTCAACCACACGCAAATACGGCGGCACCGGGCTAGGACTGACAATCTCCGCGCAGTTGGCCGCGCTGATGGGCGGGAAGATAGAGGTCGATAGCCAGCCAGGCCAGGGGAGCACATTCAGTTTCACCGCGCGATTCGGCCGGTCGGCAAAAGCCGTGGCGGCGGGCAACGGCGAGTCGTCCGATCTGCTTGACAACCTGCGGGTGCTCATCGTGGATGACAACGCCACCAACCGCCAAATCCTCGAAGAATGGCTGCGCAATTGGCGGATGCGACCCACGGCAGTTGGCGACGGAGCGGCCGCCGTGGATGCCTTGCGTGAGGCGGTTCAAGCAGGCGCGCCGTACTCGCTCGTGCTTCTTGACGGGCGGATGCCTGATGGGGATGGGCCGGCGGTTGCCCTGCGAATCCGCCAGCACGTCGGGATCTCACCCACGCGCATTATCCTGCTTCCGTCCGAAGATAGCAGCGTCGATATTGCACGCTCTCGGGAGATTGGAATCAACGCATACTTGCTCAAGCCGGTGCAACAGTCGCAGCTTCTTGAAACGATCAGTCAGGTCATGGGTCGCACCACCCCGGACGCCGCGCCGGCAAAGATGGCCGCATCAAACCCAGGGTCAAGGGCATTCCCCGCGCCTGCCACGCCGCTGCACATCCTGGTGGCCGAGGATAACGAATTCAATGTGATTTTGTTGAAGCAGCTCTTCGACCTGCGGGGTCACAGCGCCCGCATCGCAAGCGATGGCCGGGAGGCGGTCGCGCTGGCAAACCAGGGCACGTTCGACCTGCTGCTCCTGGACATCCATTTGCCGGAGATGGACGGCTTTGCGGTGGCGCAGGCGATTCGCGAGCAGGAATGTGCCAGCGGAAATCACTTGCCGATCATCGCGTTCACGGCGCGCTCCGGCAAGGCGGATCGCGAACGATGCCTTGCCGCCGGCATGGATGATTTCCTGTCCAAGCCGGTCCAGGCGGAGGCATTGTGGGAGGTGATCGATCGCGCGGTTGCGCCCCGCAAGCCGCCGGACGATCAGGACGCACCTCTGCTCGACCCCAGGACAATCCTGGCCACCTGCGGGGGCGAAGCCGCCATTCTGGCGAGGATTTGCCAGGTATTCCGAGCGAGCGTGCCGGATCAGATCGCACGCGTCCGCTCCGCCTTCTCGCAAGAGGATGCGCCGCGTCTGCGTGAGGCTGCTCATTTGTTGCGTGGTACGTTGTCTGCCTTCTCAACCGTTGCCGGCACGACAGCATCGAATTTGGAAGATGAAGCGGCCCGTGGTCGAATCGACGGGTGCAAACCATTGGTCGAGCGACTGGAAGCGATCTGCTGCGAACTCGTCGAACAAACGCGCAACCTTTCCCTGGAGCGTCTCCGCGTATGACGGTCCGCTATCGGCCTGTTCGCTTCCCTGCTGTAATCCGTTGCATGGCCGCACTCGCAGAATTGATTCCCGAAGCCAAATCGCTTTCCAGCGTTGACAAGCTTCGCCTCATTCAACTGCTCGCTGAGGAACTGGCGAGTGATGAGAGCAGCGATATCAAAGCCGACCACTCCTACGCGGCCTGGTCGCCCGACTCCGCCTTCAACGCCGCTGATGTCATGCTTCAAGCACTGGCAACAACTTACCGACTGCCTGCTGCCCACTGCGTGCTGGCGTAGATAAAATCGCTCGCCAATGACCCGCGTTGACCGCGAGCGGCCTGCGGTGAGTTCGTCGAATCGGAACTCGATCGGCTTGATGTGGTGGCCGCAGCTTCCCCTCAAAATCAGTGCAGCGTATTGCCTTCCCTGAGCTTGCCGAAGGGGCTGGCAGATTGAAAACGCTCGCATTTCATTGGCATCGGCAGGCACCCCGCCAGCAGCTAACTCGCCCGCGCGGTTTCAATCGGGTATGCTTTGGGGGCCTAGGCCCAAAAGGAAGGAAAGACATGGTTCAAGTCGTAGCCGCAACTTTCAAGGATGGCGTCTTCAAGCCGGATCAGCGCCCCGCTCTCTCGGAGAGCACGCGGGTGCGCCTCGTCGTGGAGACGATTGATGGCGACGAAACAGATCAGGGCGGACGCCGCGACGAATCATGGGCAACCCTCCAGCGCCTTTGGGATACGTCCAGCTTCAACTCCGGTGGCGAGCGTAATGACGACAAACATCAGACCGAGCAGGGTCGCGGCTGCCGCCGACATGGTGAGATAGAAATTCGCCCATCGCTCTAGTTCGTTCATTCTTTCATAAGTAGTGAGCATCGGATCACGCTCTAGGCTACCACGAATTGGTGAAAGGCGGGGATTGCGAGATCGGTATCGCCCGGGGCCAGGCGGAACACTCTGTTGCTGGTCTTTGAGAACACCTGCTGTTGATCAGCCGGGTTCGGAAGCACGTCTTCGACGATCTGCACGTGCTCTTTGATGCCGTACGGGACCGCGCCGTAGTCGGACCCGAACACCACCCGGTCCACGCCGCACATTTCAACCGCGGCTCCCAGTCCGATTGGACTGAACCCCATGCAGTCGACCAGGATGTTGGTCTTGAAGTAGTCGGATGGCGGCCGCTGGTTTTTGTAAGGCCTGCCGGCCGGCGGGTTGTGGACCCCGTGATAGTTGAGGTGCCAGGTGAAGTCGAGGCGTCCAAGGACGGACGCGAGTTCGCCGCCCACGTGGACGATCAGCACCTGAAGCTTCGGGTGGCGATCGAACAGACCGGAACCGATCATCCGCGCGCCGTTGACGGTCGAGTCGAAGGGCCGGCCAACCGCCTCGTTGAGGCGATATTGCATCAGCGCCTCGTGCCCGATCGACAGCATCGGCGGGTGAATGTGAATCACGATGTCGTTTGCTTCCGCAAGCTCCCACAGCCATTCAGCTTTGGGGCTGTCGAGGAAGGTGCGTTCCGCACCGTCGCCGTAGCTGGACGCCACCGCAATCGCCTTGGCGCCGCCCTGATTGATCATCTTCTCGACGATCGGCCGACAACTCTCTTCGAGCGCGTGCGCGTTGGCCATCAGCGCGAACTCGCCGGGATAGCGATCCATGATCTCCAGGTATTCATCGTTCAAGAACTTGAGGGCCTCGACGGTGCTGACTTGAAGCATATCCCGCGCAAACCACTCCACCTCGCCGCCATTGCTGGCAAGGCTGAGGGTGACGCCCTCTGCGCGCTGCCTGGTCATGGCGTAGTCCAGATCGTAAAACTCGCGGTAGCCGATCAAGTCCTGAGCGTTGGTCTGCGGGAATTCTTGTTTCGGGTCGTAAAAGCCTCGCTCCGCCATCTTGGCTGCAAGCTTGGGTCCGATCGGGTGCCGATGGGTATCGATGATTGCCCGGTGTTCCATTCCGTTCGGCGGTGTGATGGTGACTCCTTTTGTCGCTATGGTTCTCATTCGATTACCTCTAATAAGTGGGCACTGATCCGGAGGACAACGAAAAAGCCGACGCAAAGAACACTCCGCGGTGTCCAGTTACGTCGGCTTACTCATTAACGGGTCTTCCGGCTTCGGCCGGATTGCCCTTTACTTAGTCTTCCGAAGATTATCATTCTCTGCCTGAAGCAGATGCATTACTTCCGGTTACCGTATCAAGCGCGCAGTGATGTGAGAACCCACGAAATCCCCGATGGCGATTTAGTGTTGGTTCGACAAAGTATGTCCGACCCGCACGTCTCCCTGTAGTTCGAGGGCTTTGATCATTGCCGATCCATTCGCTTCCCCCCAGCCTTGATTTACCGCCGATTTGATTGTTTCGCGAATTGCGTGCGGCGGCATGGCAAAGGCGGCGTGATGGAGTTTTACCACACGCGGTGGACGCCGTGGGCGTCGAAGATCGAATCGACTGAGATGAGCGTCAGGTCGTGCCTGAGGCACTGCGCGGCGTGGCACAAGCGCAACTGAATGGCTCGCGCGATAACCGGGGCATGACAAAAGTGGCGACGAAACGAGATGAGCTTGCCTGTCTGAATGACGCCTGCTGTTACGCCAGCGGCTCCGCCATCGTGCGCATCTGGATTTCGATGATGCGTGATCCCGGTGACTGTGTGCATGCCAGCAGCACGGCGGACGCCACATCGGATGCTTCGAGCATTTTGGAATCGGTTACACCTTGTTCCGTTCTTCCGCGGCCGAGTGCGAATTCCGTTTTCACGCCGCCGGGGCAGATCACACCGACCTTGATGCCGCTGGTGCGCAGTTCCTTGTCGAGCGCTTGTGCGAATCCCACCTGGGCGAACTTCGTCGCGCAGTAGACCGCCTGCCCAGCAAAACCATATTTACCGGCCATGGACGAGATCATGAGCACGAGGCCTTCCCGTTGTTTCAGCATCACCGGCACCGCGTGCCGCGTGAACAGGAAGGTCGATCGCATGTTCGTGTTCATCAACTCGTCATATTCCTCGGCGGAGGTCTCGACCAGGTTCTTGTAATTGCCGGCGCCGGCATTGTTGATCAGGATGTCGATGCGACCGAAGTTGCGGACAGCGGAGTCGATGGTTTGCCGGGCGGTTGTTTCCTGCCGGGCGTCGCCGGTGACGATGGCGGCCTCCGATCCGAGCGAGCGGATTTCCGCCGCCAGGGCTTCGAGCCGATCCTCGCGCCGGGCCGTCAACACGAGACGGGCGCCTTCCCGTGCAAGGGCACGGGCGGATTCCCGGCCGATTCCGGCGCTGGCTCCGGTGATGAGCGCGACTTTTCCGTTGAGTTTTTGCGACATGGGAATTCTCCTGAATGAGAGCGGTGTTCGAGATAGTGTAGCGGACCGGCGTTCGAGCATGGCCACTAAAGTGGCCACGCCGGCGGTCGGGGTGACACCGCAACGCGACAATTGCTTTACGTGTGTCCGATCTGCACATTTCCTTGGCGTTCGAGGGCTTTGATCATCGCCGATGCATTCTCTTCGCCCCAGCCCTGGTTCACTGCCGATTTGATCGTCTCGCGAATCGCAGCGGCGGCGGGGATCGGGGAATTCAAATCCTGCGCGAAGCGGTCGATCAGATTGGCGTCCTTCAACAGATGCTTCAGCGCGAAGTTCGTGCTGAAGTCCCGTTTCATCAACGCAGCGCCGACACCCGACAGAATTGGAGAGCGGAAGTCAGCCACCTTCAGGACGCCCAGCACGTCTTCCGGTTTGAGCCCGGCTTTGGTGGCCAGCACCATGGCTTCACCCAATGCCTGCAATTGCGACGCGACGATGAGATTGCCAACAAGTTTCATGGCGCTGCCTTTGCCGCAATCGCCCATGTAATGAACGGTTTCACCCATGGCCTGCAGGATCGGATGAACGCGATCAAACACCTCGCGTTTTCCACCGGCAAGCACCCATAGCCCGCCACTGGCGGCTTCGTCCCGGCTTCCGAACACGGGGACGTCCATGAACTCGACTCCTTTCTTCGCGTACGCCTCTGCCTGCCTGCGGCTGGTTTCCGGGTTTACCGTTGAGTTGTCGAGCACGATTTGCCCGAAACTGACCGATGACAAAACACCCCCTGGCCCGAAGACAACTTCTTCGATCGCGCGATCGTCGCTGAGGCAGTACATGACCACTTCCGCGTTTTTCACGGCGGCGGCGATACTCGGCGCAGCTTTGGCGCCACGCTTGACCAGCTGCGTGCCCTGATCGGGATTGCGGCTCCAGGTGGTCAGGTCATATCCCGCCTTCAAGAGGGTCCCCGCGATTCCGCCGCCCATCACTCCCAAGCCGATAAATGCAATTCGTTTCATGTCAATTTCCTCCGGCAACTTTCGCGGTTTTCATCCGTGCGTATCCGCGCTCCATCCACCGCCCAGCGCTTTGATCAGGTGAACACTGGCGGCCATTTGTTGGTTGACGTCCTGCGATAGCGTCAACTGATTGCCCAGCAGCGTTCGTTCCGCGTCGATGACGATCAGGTAATTGACCAATCCCTGTTTGTACTGCACGCGAGCGATTTTGAGATAGTTCTGGGAGGCATCGACCGCCGCTCGCATGCGATCAACTTCGTCGCTGACGGCGTGCAAATCGGTCAGCGCGTCCTCGACGTCGCCGTAGGCGATCAGCACTTGATTCAGGTACGCTGCCACCGACTGCTGATACTCCGCCTTGACCGCGGCGAGATTGGCCTCCAGCCGGCCGCCCTCGAAGATCGGGGCCGAGATGCTTGGCCCGATCGAAGCGACATTGCTCTTCCAGTCGAGGAGATGTTCGGCGCTGGCGCTTTCGAATCCAGCCGTGCCGGTCAGTGTGAATGTCGGGTAGAAATCGGCGGTGGCCACGCCCACTTGTGCGTTGAATGCGATGACGTTCTGCTCGGCCTCGGCCACGTCGGGCCGGCTGGTGAGCAGTTGGCCTGGTAATCCTGCGGGCACGATCGGCGCCGCGGCCTCAAGCAGCGGTTTGGGCAATACGAAAAATGTCGACGCTGGACGGCCGCACAAGATCGCCAGGGCGTGTTCTTCGTCAGCACGCGCGCGTTGCAGGTCACGCAACTGGGCCAGGGTCGCTTCGAGTTGAGCCTGGGCCTGATACAAATCCAGAGGAGCCACGAGGCCGTTTTTTAATTGCGCGGAAACGAGCCGCACCTGGTCGGAGTAGGCCGTGACCGTTTGCTGATAGATCTGCTCCTGAGCATCCAGCGCGCGCAGGGCATAGTAGTCCGTGGCAACGTCGGTCGTGACGGTGAGGCGCACGACAGCGAGGTCGTCGGCAGTAGCCGCGGCTTGGGCGTTGGATGATTCGACCGATCGCCGCACGCGGCCCCATACATCGATCTCATAGGTCAAATCAAAAGGAATCTGCCAGTCGTTGTAGGTCGCCGAACTGCCTATCGGTTGTCCGGTAGCTGCGTTGGGTTGATTGGCCGACGTATGCAAGCGAGTGTAGCTTGGATCGCCGGTGACCGTCGGGAGCAGGAAGCTGGCGGCAACCTTGGCCAGGGCGCGGGCTTGATCGACACGGGCGACGGCCTGCCGCAGATCCTGGTTCGACTCATTCGCCGTCGTAATAAGTCCAGCCAGTTCGTCGTCGTGGTAGAGACGCCACCATTCCGCGGTGATCGGCGCCGCGGGCTGTGTCGCGGGCAGCGACTTGAACGCCACGGGTTCCGCCACCTTGGGCCGGGAATAATTCGGTCCGACCTCGCAACCGGCCAGTATCAACGCCAGTGACACAACTGCACCACGAAAGATGTTAACTTTATGGCCCATGTTGTTCCTCGACCGGTGTCACGACTTGCCCATCCTGAAGAGACACGTCCGGCTGTTCGACAACCGTCTCGCCACCCCTGAGGCCCGCCTGGATATCAAGGGTGTCGCCAAAATCGCGGCCGACGGTCACTTTTTGAAGGTGCAACTTATTCCCCGGACCAACCAACATGACCTGGGTGCCGTCGGTGTTGAAGATCAGCGCGGTTGCCGGGATGTTCCAGCGCTGTCCCGCCGGCCTGCCCTTGAACGCCACATAGACAAATTCTCCCGGGAGCATGCCATGGGCAGAATTGGGAATGTCCACTTCCGTCAGGAGCGTACGTGTGCCGGGATCCAGCGCATTGGCCGTGCGTGCAACAGTGGCCACTACCGGCGTCGTCAGCCCTCCACGGATGGTTACTTCCGCCGCCTGTCCCGTCTTGATATTTCTTGCATAAACCTGCGGGAGGCTCACGAACACTCGAAGCGTATCGATCTGTGAGACCTCGAAGAGTCCGGTGGCTGCGCCGCTGACGCTGGTTGGCGCGACGCTGATATTATTGGTGGGACTTCCCGCCGTGATCAAAGCGCCGACGTCGACGTTTCGCTGAGTGATGATCCCGTCGAAGGGGGCGATCACGCGCTCGAAGGCGGTCACCGCTTCATATTGCCGCACGTTGGCGGCGTTGGAATCAACGGTTGCCTGTGCCGCGGCCACCGAGGCCTGCGCGGTGGCATATCCCGCGACGGATTGATCGACGGCCTCTTTGGCGACCGCTTCCTCCTGGTCCGCCCCCTTGTAGCGGACCATCGTCACTCTGGCCAGTTCGAGGTTGGCCTTCTGCAAGTCCAGTTGCTTGTAGGCCTGCTGCAGGTTGGCTTGCGCCTGGCTCAATTGTTGATCGAGTTCCGGCGATTGAATTTCCGCCAATAGCTGCCCGGCTTTTACCCGGTCGCCGATGTCCACGTAGCGCTTGATGAGATAACCGCTGACACGCGCATAAATGATCGAGTCCTGGATGGCCTGCGTGCTACCGGGCAGAGACCAAACGACCAGCGCGGATACAACCGGGTGAACGACTACTACCGGGGGCGGCGTACTCACCGCGGCGGAGGCGTCGGAAGCCAGCGCGCGATCGTGCTCAAACCGGTAAACCATTCCCGATACGAGGAAAACGATAAAAACCGCGAGAACGATGAGTGCGACCACGAGAATGGTTCGTGTTCGAGCCGGGCGAAGAGCCTTTGCGGAAGCATCATTCAATTGGCGCTCGTTTGATTTAGACTTGGAAGGATAGGATTGCACGGTCGTCGCGTCCATGATCACCCCTCCTGCTTGTCGTCGAAGCTCTTGGGAGCCTCACGGCGCATCAGGCTGTACATGACCGGGACAAAGAAAAGCGTGTAAACGGTTGCGATGGTCAGGCCGCCGATCACGGCGCGCCCCAGCGGCGCGTTCTGCTCGCCGCCATCGCCCAGGGCCAGGCTCATCGGCACCATGCCGATCAGCATGGCCAGCGCCGTCATGAGCACCGGTCGTAACCGCGTGCGACCGGCGATCAGGGCCGCGGCCCGGGCGTCGCGACTACCGAACGCCGCCATGCGCTGCTCGTTGGCGAACGTCACCATCAGAATGCTGTTGGACGTGGCGATGCCAATCGACATGATGCAACCCATCAGCGCGGGCACGCTGATCGTGGTGTGCGTGATGAACAAGGCCCAAAGAATGCCCGCCAGCGCCCCGGGGAGAGCCATCAGGATAATCAGTGGATCCGTCCAGGACTGGAAATTCACGACCATCAGGAAGTAAACCAGCAGGATGGCAAAGCCGATCCCCAGGCCCATCTGGAAGAACGATTGGTTCATGCTCTGCACCTGGCCGCGCACAGTGATGGTGCTGGCCTTGGAAATCGTGGCGTTGTACTTGGCGATAATCTTGCTGACGGCGTCGGAGACCGAGCCAAGGTCGGTGCCCTGCACGTTGGCATCCACGTCGAACACGGGCTGCACGTTGTAATGATTCAGAGACAGCGGCGTGGTGGTTCGGCTGACCGTAGCGAGATTGCTCAGGAGCTGGGGGGTGACCTGGCCCGCCAACGAAATGGGGGTGCGATTCAACTGGTCCATCGAACTCACCTCGTATTGCGGCGTTTGCACGACCACCTGGTAGCTGACCCCGTTCTTATAATTCAGCCAGAAGTTGGTCGTGGCCGTCCCGCTGCCCGTCAGCGAGATGGACAGGCTATTGGCAATGTTGCTCTCGGTGAGGCCGGTTTGCTCGGCCACAGCGCGGTCGGTGTCGATCGCGATGCGCGGAGATTGGGTGATCTGCTGCACGTGAACATCCACCGCCCCGGGCACGCCGGTCAAATCTTTGGCAATCTGCTGGGCAATCGCATAGTTGGCGTCCGATTCCTGGATCGGTCCGCTCACCTGGATGTCGATCGGAGCGGGAAGCCCGAAATTGAGGATCTGGCTCACGATGTCCGCGGGCTGGGTGAATAACTGGAGCTTGGGGAACCGCTGCGGAAATTCCGCGCGAATCGTCTTGAGGTAATCGGCCGTAGGATGATGGTTCTCATTGAGCGCCACCAGAATCTCGCCATCGGAGGGGCCGGCCGTGACGCTGTCGCTGCGGGCCAGGTTGATGTTGTTCGGCAACCCGATGTTGTCGTCGATCACGCTCAGCTCTTTGGCCGGGATCACCTGCCGGATGTAGTCCTCGACCTGCTGGAAGTAGACCTCGGATTGCTCGATGCGCGTGCCTGGCGGGCAGCGCACGTGGAGGCGGAGTTGGCCGGCGTCCACGGAGGGGAAGAAATCGCGGCCAACGAACGGATATAGCAAGAGTGAAGACAGTGCGAACGCCAGCAGAGCCCCCGTCGTCATGCCACGATGTTCCAGGGCCCAGTCGAGGGCGCCTTGGTAGCCATCTGCGAACTTTTCAAATTCCGCCTCGAAGTGGTCGCCGATCCAGCGAAAGATGGATCGCCGGCTCGGGGGCGGAGCCTTCATTTGCCGCTCCTCCGCGGCCAGCAGATACAAGACCATCGTCGGGACGAGCGTCCGCGACAGGAAATAGCTGGCCAACATCGCGAAGACCACGGCCAGCGCCAGCGGCGCGAACAGGTACCCGCCCACCCCGCCGAGGAACAGGATCGGAATGAAAACAATGCAGATCGAAAGCGTGGCGACAAACGCCGGCGTGGCGACCTCCGCGGCGGCGTCGAGGATCGCCTGTCGCAGCGGCCGGCCCATATGCAGATGGCGGTAATCGTTCTCGATCTCGACCGTCGCATCGTCCACGAGAATCCCGACCGCCAGCGCCAAGCCGCCCAGCGTCATGATGTTCAGCGTCTGATGCAGTGCATTCAGCACGCAGATTGAAACAAGGATCGACAGCGGGATGGAAGTGGCGACGATCAACGTGCTCCGCCAGGACCGCAGAAATAGCAGGATCATCACTCCGGTGAGGCACGCGGCGATCACGCCCTCGCGAACCACTCCCGAAATGGAGGAGCGGACGAAGATGCTCTGATCGAACAGAAAATCTATGTTGAGGCTCTTGGGCAGGCCGGCTTGGATTCTCGGCATCAGTTGCCGAACGTTCTTTACCACCGTCAGGGTCGAAACGCTGCCGCTGGTCAAGATCGGCAGCAACCCCGACGGCCGCCCGTCCCGGCGGACGAGATTTGTTTGCGGCGTGTACCCATCATGGACGAATGCCACATCTCGTAGATAAACCGTCGCCCCGTTCACATAGCGGAGCGGGATTTTGTTCAGCTCCGCCAGCACCTCGGGGCTGCTGTTGATCGCCACGTCATATTCGATGGACCCCATTTTCACCGTGCCGGCCGACTCAATGATGTTCTGCGCGAGAATGGCGTTGCTGACCTCCTCCGGCGAAATTCCGCGCGAATAGAGTGCGTCGGGGTCCAAATTAACGTTGACGACTCGCGTCTTCCCGCCGTATGGAACCGGCACGGCTGCGCCCTGCACGGCTACCAGCTGCGTGCGGATGAAATTATTTCCCAGGTCGCTGATCTCCTGCTGGGAAAGCGTTTTGCTTCCCAGGCTCAGCTGGATCACCGGCACGTCGGCGGCGTTGTAGCGGATGATCAGCGGTGGCGTGATTCCGGGCGGCAGCGGCTTGATCAAGGTCTGACAGAGTGCCGTCACCTCCGCCACCGCGGCGTTCACGTCCGCGCCAGGCTGGAAATAGATCTTGATCACGCTGGTCCCCCGCAGCGACTGCGACTCCATGTGCTCGATGTTGTTGACCGTCGTCGTCAGGGCCCGCTCGACGATCGTCGTAATTCGATCCTGCATCTCCGTCGGCGAAAGCCCGCCGTAGGTCCAGATGACACTGACGACCGGAATGTCGATGGCTGGGAAGATGTCTGTCTGCATCGTGACGATCGACACGATGCCCAGCACGGCAATGAGCAGCGCGACCACCACAAAGGTGTATGGTCGGCGAAGGGCTAGTCGGACGATCCACATGGTTCGAGTTCCTGTGCGGCGATCATGGGTCGAGCAACGGCAAGCCGGTGTCGTGGTCGATCTCTCGCCGAACGGGTCTGGGCGAAGTGGTCAACACCAGTTCCACAGTGGGGCGAACGATCGCCTCGAAGAGGTGCCCGCCGCGAGCGGAGCCGTCCCGCAAACCAAGGGCGGCATGGACGTGGAAGAACGGCTCATTGTCGTACAGCGCGAGGTTCCCGTTCAGCGACAGGAGTTCGGCCTGCTGGTTCTGCTGGTTGCGCAGGTAGGCATTTTTCTCCGGATCGAAGTAGCCGATCACCGCGCTGCTCAGGGCACCGATGCCGGTGAGATGTCCGGCCACCAGCTCATATTTTTTGGCGAACGCCACCAGGCCCTTCATTACCTCCTGCCCGGTGTGGAACGCGAGGAGGTACGCCGGCGCTTCTCCGGCACTCAGCAAAGCGGCATCGGGCAAATCAGGCGAGTCGGCAAATCCGCTCGCGCCCTCAACAGCCGGGCCCGCCGCCAGCAAAGTCGCGGCCGAGGACGCCGTCACCGCGGCCAGCGAGGCCTTTACGAAAAAGCACCGCCGACTCATCGGAAGCGTTTCTAAAGTAAACATGTTCGCTCCTTTCCAAGCTTCGATCCGAACTCTTCCGTCATTTGCAAATGTCATGCCCATCAGCGCAGAGTGCCCGTAGCCTCACATTGACAGATTGCCCGGACTCAATTCTGGCCCATTGGGAAGGTTTGCTAACACCGATGTTTGAGCGGCGTGCCTGCCGGTGGGTCGCGGACATGGGCTCGCGAATTGGCCCGGATGTTGCTCTGGGGGGTTAGGCAAGGCCATCCACGGCCCAAAAGACCAGGTGAGGATTTATGAATCAGACCATCACACGTTCAACTCTTCCCCGCGATCACCGCATCCAAATCCTTCCGAATGCCATGGCCGCGATCTGGAGCCGCACAAGCATGTTGAAAGAGTTCTGGGAGGTCGTGCAGGCGGTGGGAAACTGGCCCGGGGCTGCGATCACGCGGGATCGCAGCGGGCTATGTCTCACGCTCAATGGCGTCAACCTTGGCCACCTGGATTGGGACGGACGGCTCGTTCTCCCATTCGGGCCGGAAATGCAGAACGAACTCGTGGCCGAAAAAATGGCCAATCGCGAGCCCGATTACCCCAACGGAGGGCATGCCATCATTGATGTTCGCACGGCAGATGATGTCGATCGCGCGCTCTGGCTGCTTCGATTCGCCTACTTGAGCGGGGCTTCGAAGCAGGACACCTGCAGAATGGCCGCGGCGCAGCGGCCACGTGCTCAATTCTGACCGTCGCATGTATGCCCACAGAGGTTTGTCATGTACACGATCTTCCCAAACCGCCAGTCGAGTCATTTGTCTCCGCTCGGTTACGTCCTTGCATTCCTCTGGCTCCTCCTGGGGTTGGCCGTGAGCGGGTGTGCAGCGCAGAGCGACCCACCGGACCCATCGGTCCAAGCCCCAGGCTGGGTGAATGACGATCTGGTGACCTACTGGCCCGTCGCATTGGAGTCGACGGCCGGGCACATTGAGGTATACCAGCCCCAGCCCCAGAAGATGAACGGTGACACGCTCACCGCACGAGCCGCGGTGTCGCTGGTTCGCCCCGGGTCGTCGGCTCCTGTGTTCGGCGCGGCCTGGTTCACGGCCCATTTCATCACAGACCGCGACACGCGGACGGTCACGCTCTATGAGGTGACGGTCAACAACGTTCGCCTTCCCGGGTCAACAGCCGCGGAGCAGCAGAACTTTGCCGGCGACATCGGCGGGCAATTATCGACGATGCAGGTGATGTTTCCGTTGGATCAATTGATGGCCAGTCTCGACACGGCCCGCCAGGAGCGCGTTGAGGCGAAGCAAATCGCGACGACTCCGCCGCGCATCCTGCTCACCACGACGCCAACCACGCTGATCTCGGTCAACGGAGCTCCGAAGCTGCAACCCTTGGATACGCAGCCCGGCGTATCGCGGGTCACAAACACACCCTTCATCCTGCTATTTGATTCCACCGGGCGGCGCTACTACCTGAAGGCCGGCTCACGCTGGGTCAGTGCAGCGGACATCCCGGGCCCATGGGAAGATGTGGCCAGCGTTCCGCCCGCGATTGCGAGTAGCGGCGCCGACCTCGCGACCCCGGCCACGCAACCGTCCGCGCCCGCGGCGCCAACGGCCATCGATCTGTCGCCGGCCGCGGCAGATGCACGAATCATCGTCGCCACCGATCCCACGGAACTGGTTGTCACGAATGGCAATCCGCAGTTCACGCCCATCCCCGGCGGCGCCGGTGGAGAGCTTCTCTATGCGACCAACACCGCGTCGAACCTCTTTCTCGACCAGGCGGATCACAACTATTACGTGCTTCTCTCCGGCCGATGGTATGCGGCGACGTCGCTCCAGGGACCCTGGCAATACGTCGCCGCCGACCACTTGCCACCGGCGTTCGCTCAGATTCCCGCCGATTCGCCCGTGGCCGACGCGTTGACATTTGTCGCCGGAACAACCCAAGCGCGCGAGGCCGTGCTGGACGCCGGCATCCCGCAGACCGCGGACATCCGCCGTGATGCAGGCGCCGATTTGACTGTCGCATACGACGGTGATCCGCGGTTCCAGGATGTTCCCGAAAGCCCGGGCGTCTCGTATGCACTCAATACGCCCGAGGAAGTGTTTCTCGTAAACGGGCGGTATTACTGCTGTCACCAGGGCGCTTGGTACGAGTCGGCAATTGCGACTGGCCCGTGGACGGTGTGCGCCTCGGTGCCACCAGCGATCTACACGCTGCCGCCGAGCTGCCCGGACTACAACGCGCGGTACGTCTATGTCTATGATTACTATCCCGATTACGTCGTCTGCGGCTATCTGCCTGGGTACACCGGAACATACGTCGACGGGCCGACCATCGTCTACGGAACCGGCTACACGTATTCCGGTTGGTATGGCACGACCTACTTTCCCCCGCCCTGCACCTGGGGCTTCGCCGCATATTATGATCCGTTCGCATGCGCCTGGGGATTCGACGCCTGCCTGTACTGGGGCGGGGCCGACTGGTTCGTGCACCCCTGGCGCGAAGGTTGGTGGCGTGATCACCCCCGTGAGCGCTGGGGCTGGCACCAATGGTGGGGTCCGGCCGGCTACGTCCACTCGCATCAGATACACGATCACCTGGTTGACGCCCGGTTGGGCGGTGCCTTCCGGGTCGATGGAAGCCGTTCGGGCCTGGCAGCGCGTCTGCCCGGAATGGACGACCGCGGACCCGGATGGAACAACCTCTACTCCCGCGGCGGCAATGCCAGCCGAAACCTGTCACCCGCGCGACTCCAGTCGTCCATGACCGCCAGAGTCGTCAACGCCCCACGGGACAATGTCTTTGCCGGCAGCGATGGTGGTGTGTTCCGCCAGTCCAACGACGGCTGGCAAGAATATCATGGCGGTGGCGACGCATGGTCCGGAATCGATCGAGTGCCCAACGCAGGGCCGACCTACCGTCCGGAAGTGGATGCGAACCGTTACGGCGGCGGGTTTGCCGGGCCCGATGCGGGGCTCGACCAGGATTTCGCGGCCCGCTCCCGCGGCGATTTCCGATCCTCCACCATTCACAGCTTCAGCGGCGGTGGGTTCCGCGGCGGTGGAGGATTCCATGGAGGTGGCGGCCGACGCTGAGTGACGACACGCTTTTTGAATTCGACTCATTACCAATCCATTTACTGAGGAAATCTGATCATGAAGACGAAGCGGCTTGGAAATTCAGATTTGTTCATCACACCCGTCGGATACGGGTCCTGGGCCATCGGCGGCGCCGGTTGGCAATTCGCCTGGGGAAAACAAAACGACGACGATTCGATCGCTGCGATTCACCGCGCTCTGGAATTGGGCGTCAACTGGATCGACACCGCGGCGGTGTACGGCCTCGGCCACTCGGAAGAGATCGTGGCCCAGGCGCTGCAGCGTTGGCGCGGGCCGCGGCCGTATGTGTTCACCAAATGTGGCCTTCGCTGGGACGCCCAAGGGCAAACTCATAAGGTGTTGACCGCCGCTTCCATCCGCCAGGAATGCGAAGACAGTCTGCGCCGGCTCAAGGTGGACGCGATCGACCTTTACCAGATTCACTGGCCGGTCGACGACGTGGTTAAACTGGAAGAGGGGTGGGAAACCATGGCCCGCTTACAGAGAGAAGGCAAGGCTCGATGGATCGGCGTTTCAAACTTCAACGTGGAACAGATGAAGCAGGCGCAAGCCATTTCATCGATCACCTCTTTGCAGCCGCCGTATTCTCTTGTGCACCCCGATGTGGAGCGGGACGCGCTTCCCTTCTGCAAGGAGGAAGGAATCGGCGTGATCGTCTATTCGCCAATGGCCTCGGGCCTGCTGACCGGCGCCATGACTCGGGAACGCATCGCCAAACTGCCCGAAGATGATTGGCGCAAAGGCCATCCCGATTTCAATGAGCCGAGGCTGTCGACCAATCTGGCATTGGTCAGGCGTCTGCGCGACATCGGCAAGCTGCATGGCTACACGCCGGGAGCGGTTGCCGTGGCTTGGGCGTTGCGCAATCCTGCCGTGACCGGCGCGATCGTCGGCGCCCGCAGGCCGGAGCAGGTGGGCGATGTGGTTGCAGCCGCGGAATTTGAACTGACTCCATCCGATCTCGCTGAGATCGAATCTGTCCCCGAACTCGCTGGGAGGTTCCAATGAAAATCGGATTTATCGGATTGGGAACCATGGGCAGCCGCATGGCGGCAAACCTGCTCAAACATGGCCATTCCCTCGTCGTCTTTAACCGGACTCGCGCCAAGGCGGACGCTTTGCTGGCCGATGGCGCGAAATGGGCCGACTCGCCGGCCGAACTGGCCGAACAAGTCGAAGTCATCTTCACCATGCTCGCTCGACCCGACACGGTCGAAGAAGCGGCCCTGGGCAAGGATGGTTTCCTTTCACGCCTGGCCAAGGGCCGCATCTGGGTCGATTGCAGCACAGTTGACCCCGCGTTCTCCAGAAAAATGGCCGCCGAAGCGCAGGCGCGCGGCATCCGGTTTCTCGGCGCCCCGGTGACAGGCTCCAAAATCCCGGCCGCGCAGGCAAAGCTTGTCGTTTGGGTCGGCGGCGAAGCGGTCGACTTGGAAGCCTGTCGGCCTTTGCTGCAATGTAT
>Ga0302325_10006477_pt1 | contig 26299 bp, 30 predicted proteins | sample Palsa_T0_2_FD_201948 | JGI IMG/M metagenome (GOLD analysis project Ga0302325, IMG submission 201948) | Peat permafrost microbial communities from Stordalen Mire near Abisko, Sweden - Palsa_T0_2 | ecosystem: Environmental > Terrestrial > Soil > Palsa > Peat permafrost | place: Sweden: Abisko... | reverse complement strand
ACTTCACCTCCGCGCCGCTCAGGCGGGCGGGCTTGTGGATGATGGCCTTGGCGATCACGCGGTGAAGCTCCGCCACGCGAGGAAGCAGCACCTCGAAAGCGCCGCACTTGGGGCACCGACGAACATCGACGCCGACCAGGACGACGTTCGGCAGCCCGGACTCGACGTAGAGGTGGTTCTCCGTCGTCGTCTTCGTCTCCTCCTCGTGACAGGTGCGGCACTTCTTGGGCTGCTTGCTCATGACCGAATCCTCCAGGCCGTGACGACGACCAGCTCGACCTCGCTCACGTCCTCGTCCGTTCCGGGCAACTTCGCGGGCTCCGGGTCAAAGGTGACGACGAAGCACATGCGCGGTGTTATCCACGCGGTAACGCCACGAGCCGTTCTCCCACTCTCCTTCGCGGACCGTCCCACCGCGCAAGATGTTGATCGCATCAGGGTCACCGAGGTCGTCCTTCTTCATCTCGCGTCGAGCGTGGTTGCTGACGACGAAGATGCCTTCTTCGAGAAGGCGGCGGATGTACGTCCGAGCATCCGTCGCCTTCAGAGGCATCTCGGGAAGGTAGCGATGGTTGTCCTTTTGTCAACCTGAGGCCTTTGTCCACATCGCCGCGGAGGGCGGGACGACACGGGGCGTTCGGCCTCCCCACGTCCTGAACATGCCGCCAAGCGAGATGTCCTTGCCGACGGCGTTCACGCGGAGTGAAGAATCCAGCCCCTTCGTCGAAAAGCTCCACGGCGCGGTCCAGCGCTACACGGGGGGGACGGCGCCGCTCGGTCATCCACCCCTCGAGGTGCATTGGGGTCCTGGGACGCGTTGCCCAGCAGGTTCGCGGCGACCTAACTGGCGCGGTCGCGCCCTTTATGGCCCTCGACAGACGCTTGGCCCGGTCCTATTCCCCGGCCGCATCCGCTGCTGCGTCGACACCGACTGCCGCTGCCGCTTCTACCCCCGCGTCCGCGGCACCGCCATCGGCGGCCTGCGCCACCGCTACGACGGGGCAGTTGACATCCGCGATGTCCGCAGCGGCGACAGGCGCCTGGGTGCCCGTCGCCCAGTTGCTCACGGCAGCGAACGACGAATCCTTGTAGGCGGTGACCACCCAGAGCGGACTGTACGCCGGGGAGACCGGCAAGAAGGAGACCACGTTGTGGGTCTGCAACGTCCCCGGCTCCATCATGAAGCCCGAGGGGGGCCCGCTCATGGCGTTGCTTGAAGACGGGTCAATGTTGAAGGTGACCAGGATTGGCGCCGTCGGCACGGCGCCGCCCGAGGTGGTCACGAGCGCGCGCTCATCGAATGAAAAGTAGTTGACGATCTGGTCCCTGTACCAGCCGCGCACCAGAGCCGACGACTCCGACGTGTAGCGCAGCATGGCGGTCGATCCCGCCGGCACCACGGGGCAATTGACCAGCATGTCGGTGGGCGTGACCGGGAAGCCGGCCGCCGTGATCTCCGCAAGACTTGTGATCGAGTTGGCGACGTAGTCACTCGGCACGGTGACCATGTTGACGCGCCAGAAGTCGTTGTACCCGGGGTCGCCGGGCAGGACGTCGATCACGTGGAGCTGGCCTGCGACCTCCGTGCCGCCAGCAAAAAAGGCGTAGATCGGGACTGGGGCCGTCGGTAGCACATCGAAGTTGTAATAGGTCACGTCCTCGCCGTCTGGGCCGAAGCCGTGAGTGATGAACGGGCCCTGGTCGCACGCGATGGGCGCGTTCGCGGCGGGCAAGGACGCGTTCGCGCTCCGCTTGAATAGGTGAGCGAACGCGTCGCTGAACCGATCGACGCTGACGACGGGCGCGGTATCCGGGTTCCTGGCCCCGGCGTCCGTGCCAACCGCGCTCGCTTCGGCGCTCGTTCCACCGGCGTCGTTCGTCGTGGGTGCCGCTGAATTGTTGTTGCTACACGCAACAAGGGCCAACGGTCCGACGACACGTAGCGCATGAATTTTCCATGACATGAATCACCTCTCAACGGGAACAAAGAAAAACGCGAGACGCAGAAGTCCTGGGCGAAGGTCGCCCTGGCCCGCGGGAGGTACGCATTTCGGGCGTCGGCCGTTACTGCGCCCGGTCGATTTTCCATCCTTCGGGTTGGGAATCCACCGCGGCGGGACAGAAGGTTCTTCTGAGGGTGGCGAGGGCGATCGATGCGCTAACGGCGGCGGCGACCATCTCCAACCAGGGGCGGCCGCCCGCGCTGGAGCTGACGATCGCCTCACCGTCGTACCTGGCGGCCATCGTTCTGCCGGCCGTAGTGGCCCGACTGCCGAAAGCTCGGGTCCGCATGCTGGAGTTTGTTCCTGCACAACTGCGCGCAAGTATCGGCGCTCACCGCCGCGAGCCGATGATTGCGCGCGTGTAGAGGCGCGCTGCTCAGCGCCGCTCACACGTGCGATCGCTTCAATTCCGTGTCAGCGCGAGCAGGTCGTCCACGGACCACTGATCGCTGGCGTGGGTGCCATAGTGGCTGGCAACGACCCTTCCGTCGGGAGAAACCAAGAAATCCGCGGGCAATCCCAACGGGCCGCCCTCAGGGCGACCTTTGGGCTTGTCTTTCGCCGAGTTGGCCTTGAAAAGCGTGGGCCACACCTTGGGGTTCAAGATAGGGTGCCACCGTCAGCAGAGCTCCGGCCTTCGCCATCAGCGCCGCGGCCAGACGCCCCGCCAGGTGCGCTTGCCGCGCGCCGTCGTCCGCGAACGCATCGAAGATGCCGAAAGTCGACGCATCGAAGCGCAGGGCGAACCAGAACGGCGTGCCGGTCTCCTGTTGGACGATCGCGAGCCCGGATCTCAGGAGCTCTTCGACTTCTGGCTCTTGGCCTGCCTTCGCGCGCAACCGAACGAAGAGTCCAACCTTCACCATGAGAGCACCTCCTTGCGTCGTAACGTGTAGTTTGACGGCGGCTCAAAAGAGTCCGGCAATCGACATTCCCCCGTCGACCGGCAGGGTCTGGCCCGTCACGTACGACGAGGCCGGCGAGCAGAGAAACGCGATGACAGCCGCGACCTCCGGCGCCTCGGCGACCCGTCCGAGCGGTGTGCGCGCCACGATGGCATCATGAAACTCAGGCTTCGCAAGGCCGTCCTCGGTGAGGGGTGTACGCGTGAACCACGGGGCCACCGCGTTGACCCGGATCCGATTGCGCGCCCACTCCACGGCCAGGCCCCCCGTGAGTTGGTGAAGGCCCGCCTTAAGAGCCCCGTAGACGGCAGTACCGCTCACGTTGACGACCCCAGCGATCGAGCCCACGTTGACCACCGCAGCGTCGAGCCCCTTGGACAGCAAGGGAAAGAGGACGCGAGAGACGTGAAGTGCGGACGTGAAATTCCGTGAGACGAGATCGTCGACCTCGCTCTCCGTATAGTCGGCGAAGGGCTTGCGAAGGCCTGCCCCGACGTTGTTAACGAGGATGTCGAGCGCGCCCCACCGGGACGACACCTCGCTCGCCAGTGTGGCGCGTCCTTCGACGCTCGTCACGTCACTGACCACGGCATCACCGTCCCGTCCGTTGCGTCTCCACTCTCCGCGCGTCGCCTCGACCCCCTGAGGATCGCGCGCGACCACAAGCACGCTCGCCCCCAGGTCGAGCAGTGTGTCGGCGGTGGCGCGCCCGATTCCCTTCGTCCCGCCGGTGACGACCGCGCGCTTGCCTCGCAGGGACCATCTCGCGTCCATGGTGGTTTCCTCCTCGAGCGCTCAGGTTCCGTCCAGGTGCGCCGCGTCAATCGCGGAAAGGATCTGCGCCGTACTCGGCCGGACCCTGAAGTCGGGATCGGAATGAGCCCAGCGGACGATGCCCTTTCGGTCGATCAGGAAGAGCGCCGGGATGGCCATCTCGTGGTGTGTCTTGCCTGAGTAGCTCTCCAGGTCCACACCGAACCCCTTCATCTTCGCCAGTTCGTCGTCCCCTACCTTCTTGACGACGTGGAACGCCCCGATGATCGCCGCGTCGCTGTCGCTGAGGACGGGGAATGGGATCGCGTAAGTCGCCTTGATCTTGGCCTCCGCCTCGGGCCTGTCGACGCTCACGGCGACTGGGGTGACGCCACGTCGTTGGTATTCGGCAAACGCGGTGGTCATCGCGTGGATTTCCCCGTTGCAAAACGGGCACCAGCCGCCGCGATAGAACGCGAGCAGGATGGGACCCTTCGCGTACAGGGACGATAACGTGACATCCCTGCCCTCGAGATCAACCCCGTGGACGTCAGGAACCCGCGTTCCCGTCGGTATTCCGGTATTCGGTGCGAGCACTCCCACGCGATCCGCCGCGGGATTGGCCGGCTCCTTGAACGTTGGCATGGCCGCGGATGCACTGGCGGCCGCCGAGGCCGACGTGGCGAGCGCCGTGCTTGATGCGGCCGTCGGCGACGCCCCGTCGCCGGATGGCCTGGAGCAGCCGGCGAGCGCCGCGACAAGAGCCGCCAGGGCCGGAGCAATCCGCACGGCGGTCACGACCGCGTCCCGCGAAGGGCGTCGAGAATGGCCGCCGGCTCCAGCCGCCGGGTGTAGTCGGGGTCAACGTGTGCGAGCCACACGAGGCCGCTCCGGCTGACCACGAACGTGCCCGGCATGGGAAGCTCCCACGAGTTATCGCCGTTGAACTTGGGGATCGGGTTGCCGAAGGCCTCCTGCAGTCGTTTGAGCACATCGCTTAGCGTGAAAACGAGACCGTACTCGCGCGCAACGTGGTTGTGCGCGTCTGTCAGCACGGGAAAGGTCAGACCCTTCTTCTGCACGTCGGAGAGTGCGTAGTCGACTGTCTGTGGAGAGATGGCGACGAGCTCGGCACCCATGAGCCGGATCGCCGGAAGGATCCTTTCGTAGGCGCGAAGTTGGAGATCGCAGAACGGACACCATCCTCCGCGATAGAATGTGACGACCACCGGACCCTTCTGGAGCAGCATGGAGAGGGTGACCGCAACTCCGCGCGGGTCGGGCAGCGAAAAGTCGGGGGCCTTTTCCCCGACCTTGAGCGCTCTGCTGGCGATGCCGGACTCGGCGAGCTTGCGGAGCTCCGCGCCGAGCGCAGTGACGACTTCGGACGGAGCGTTCTTCGCCATCGCCGTCGTGAACTCGGCGATGCGGTCGGTCAGGCTGGTCGCGCTCATGTCGGTGGTCATGATCGGCTCCGTCGGCGAGGTGAGAGGGCTTCGTCCAGCCAGCGTTCGACTCGACGGAGCTGATGTTTGAGCAGGTCGTGCGATCGCATCGTGTGCGCCACGAGCATCGTGCCCTGCACGGCAGCCACCAGATCCGCAGCCAATGCCCGCGACTCCCTCGGGGTGCACCCGAGCGCGCGGAACTGCTCGTTGGCCCAGGCGATGTACACGGCAAGGAGCCGCGTACCGGCTTTCGCGAGCGGAGCGTCGGGCCCCAGCTTTTCGAGCTCCTGACACAAGCTCCCGTGAGGGCACCCGAACTGGATGACGCTGTCGGCGGCATCCAGAGGAGCGCGCACGAGACAGCGAAGACGGAGCTTCGGGTCGTGATGTGCCGCGGCCCACAACGCGAACCGCTCACGCAAGGCCGCTTCGTGCGACGCGATCACCGCTTCGGCCAACGCTTCCTTCGTCTTGAAGTAGTAGTAGACGTTGCCGAGCGGCACCTTGGCACGCCCCGCGACGTCGGCCAGCGTCGTCCGGTGGAAGCCCTGCACGTGCAGGAGGCGCGTGGCAGCCCGAACGAGCTCCGCGCGCTTGTCGTCGGAGGCGTAGGGCGCGAGCATGTGAGTTAGATAGCTAAGTCAATGCTGGGACGACGTCAAGGCTGGAAAGAGAGAAGAGAGTGTCCGCCGGGGAAAGCGGACGGGCCCATCTGGCACCGCAACGCCGGGGGTCGAGTGAGTCATCCGACTTTTCGCGCTGAACGTGTCCTGCCCTCTTGGGCCGAGCACGGATCCCACCGACATCCGTCCGTCCAGGAGGGACGAACCTATCTCGGGCCGGCTCCTTGCCCGCTGTGTCAGATGAGCGCTCTACTCCCGAGCCGGCGGCTCGGTTTCAGTCAGAGGCTCGGTCAGCCGCCCAATGAGCGTGCGCGATTGAGCCACCGCGCGAACATGGCGCCGCCGATCCCCAGGGGAATCGCTGGCGCCGCGTGACCCACGATCACGTGCCCCAGGTCGGTCCAAGGGCATCCCCAGTGAAGGACGACGTGGCCCCAGGTCGCGGCGGCCACGCCGGCCACCGCACCCACGAGCCCGGGCGACGCGAGGATTCGACCTCGCTGCCCGTAGACGAGCAATACGAGCACGGGGATCCCGATGATCGTGGCGCCGGCGTCGCACACGAGCGCGTATCGAACGAACTCGCCGCTCGGCGTGGGTGTCGTGTTGGGCACAAGGAGTGCGATGATGGCGGTTGCTACAACCGGAACCGACAATGACCAGAGGATCCGCCGCGCCGACGGGCCGAGCATGAGCGACCCGCGTGCGAGAGCGACGACTGTGGAAAGTGCCGCGGCGAGCGCGAGTTCGGCAAGCACCACCCACGAGGCGGAGAACGGAAGCGTGCTCCAGTTGTCGCGGCGTCCAACATGGTAGGCGTTGAGCACGATCCAGCCCATTCCGACGCTCGCCACCACGCTGAGCGCGAGGGGTTTCGGAAGTTTCTTCGCGAGCCGCGGCGCATCGGCCAACACGCGCGCGCGAAGAGACGCGGGCAGAATCGCAGCGGGCGGAGGCGGGAGCTTGTCGGGATTCATGTGCCTTCCGCCTCGGCCTGAGCGCGGATGCCCGAGCCTTCGAGGTCCCAGTCGCGCCCGATCGCCCTGCGCAGCGAGGCGTATGCCCGGTGCGCGCGCACCTTGACTGCCGTCTCCGTCGTCCCGAGTACGGCAGCCGCCTCCGCGACGGTGAGGTGCTCTTGCTTGATCAGGCGGAACGCCGTGGCCTGGGTCTCGGGCATCGCCGCAAGCAGATCCTCGATGCGCGTAGCAAGCTGGCGAGCGACGGAGATCTCGTCGGCCGAAGGTCCCTGCGCCGGGATCCCTGCGTCGCTCTTGCGCTCGCCGTCATCGCCGAACGCATCGAGGCTCGGGCCTTCACGCCGCCGGCGACGTATGTTGTCGAGGAACAACCGACGCCCGATCGCGAACATCCAGGGCAGGACCCGCGCACCGCGCCGATAGGTTCCTCGCGCGCCGTGGACTCGGAGGAAGGTCTCGTGGGAGAGGTCTTCGGCCAGCGTACGGTCGCGGCAGAGACGGACGAGGAAGGCGTAGAGTGGGGGCGCGGCCAGATCGTAGATGCGGGCGAGCTCGGCGTCGTCGCCGTCGGCAAAACGCCCCATCGCGTCTTCGAGGTCCCCGGACACCGTGAGACGGTTGCCTATCAGGAGCCGCCCCGCCAGCCAAATCGGACCCGGTCGAGGAGGTGACCGGCGATGGCCCCCAAGACGCTGAGCCCCGGCACCCAAAGGAGATGCCGAAGCAAGACGTGGGGGAGCTCGAGCGACGTGCAAGTCAGGCTGCACGCAAGCGAGACCCATGCGCCGGCCGCCGCCCCGAGCGCGGCACCGTTCAGGCCTGCTTGCATCGGATCGCGGGGCGGAGCAAGCGCCAAGAAGGCGATCAATGAGGCGCACGCAAGCCCGAGCCCCACGTGCCCATCGGAGGGCGCGTCGGGAAGCGTGACCTGCGAAGACGGCGCGCTCGCCGCGATGGCGAGAAGCAAGAGCGCCACCGGGCCCACGAGCACGCTCAGTAGAAGCTGCTCGAATGGGGGGCCGAACATGCCCCCTTTTCGCACGACCGCAGCCGTCGTGAGGACGGCTGCGCAGATCCCAGGCAAGACGAAGGCGAACCATGGATCGCGCGCAGCGCCTCCGTAGCCGTTGCCCACTCCCCGCACGATCGCGACCGCGAAGATCGCCGCTCCGACGACGAAAAGTGGGGCCCTCAGGGCACTGCTGCGTGGCCGCGCTGGCGCGCTGGCGGCGCTCGCGAGGACGCGGTCCCGGAGGCGGGCGGGCGGCGCTGGAACTGGAGGTGGCGGGTTCGGGGTCACGTAGACCAATCCGTGATCTCGACCCCTCGAAAGAACCCACCTTGAACCCATGACGAAAACCACGCCATGACGTCGCGAGCCACCTCCGAGAGAGCGGCGGGATCCTGGATACGCCTCTCCATGGCGCCAAGGGCGTCGCCCAGCGTTGCGCCGCGTACGAGGTCCTCGAGCAGATCCGCCATCGCGGGCGTCAGGACCATCCGCCAGAGCGTGAAGCCCTGGCGATACACGGCGAGTGCGATCGGGGCTGGCGCCGGCAGCGGTGGCGTCTCGTCGTTCTTGAACGCCTGGAAGAAGGCGTTCACCGGGTGCTCGAAGCGGCATACGCGCAGCGTGTGGCTTGGCAGGAGCCGCGCGCCCGCCCACGCCGCCGTCGGCGCGCGGGCGAGTTGCTCGGCTGCCAGCGGCGGGGCGTCTTCGGCGTGCAGGATCTCGACGAGCGTCCACTCGAGCCGCGCGAGGTCCGCCCAGAAGCCTGCCTGGGGGTCCTCGTGCGCGCGGCAAAAGCTCTCCATGTGGCTCCCGAAGGCGTTGAGATTGGGGGATCGGGAGGGGTGCCGGGCGATGTAGCTCCCCGCGAGCGCAGCGAAGGCCTCCGCTCCGAGCGCGTAGTGGAGCGCGGGATAGTCGTCGACCAGGCACTCGATCAGACGTGCACGGTATGCGTGGTGGTAGACGTCCAGTCCCTCGACGGCGCTGGTCATCGCCCCTGGCGAGATCACGTGTTCCGTCAGCTCTCCGGCCAACGCGGCGCCGGCCTCGACGCTCTCGGGATGGGTGATGACGGTCTGCAACCAGCGTTGCTGCTCGGCCAGCGAAAGGGCCGCCACCACGCTCTGCGCACTCACGCGTGGCGCTTGGCGGCCGTCGGACTTGCGGGGCTTCGCGATGGGCGTCGCGCTGGCTCGTTCGAAGACGAGCCCGTCGTCCACGCGAGAAGCGAGAAGCTCGGGCTTTTCGTTCATCACGAGGCCATCCTTTCGCCTTCGCGGAGGAAGGCTTCGGCGCGAAGCGCTTCCGCGTGGACGACGGCGAGCGGGGGAATGGATGCGTCCCACTCGAGAAGGACGGGCGCTTGGGCGCCGAGCGCACGGGCGGCCTGGAGTAGCCCCCAAACCGGGTCGGGCACGGGCCCGACATGGGTGTCGATGACGTGGGTGCCCAGGTCGCTGTGGCCCGCTACATGGAACTGGACCACTCGATCCATCGGAAGCGCGCGCAGGTAGTCCTCCGGGTTGAACCCGTGGTTTCGGGCGCTCACGTAGACGTTATTGACGTCGAGGAGGAGCCCGCAATCCGCTTCGCGCGCCAGCGCGGCGACGAACTCCCATTCGGTCATCGTGCTGGCGGCGAAGGACGCGTAGCTCGACACGTTCTCCAGCACGAGCGGCGCCCCGAGGAAGTCTTGGACCTCGCGCACCCGACGCGCCGTGTGCCGCAGCGCCTCTTCGGTGAGCGGGAGCGGAAGGAGGTCGTGCGTGTTCTTTCCATGAGCGCCCGTCCAGCAGATATGGTCGGAGACCCAGCGTGCGCCGATGCGATCACGGAGGGCCTTGAGCTCGCCGAGGTACCCGCGGTCGAGGGGGTCGGTCGATCCGATCGACATCGAGACGCCGTGAAGGACGACGGGGTAGCGTTCGGCCACCTGGTCCAGGATCGCGAGAGGTCGCCCCCGCGTCTGCATGTAGTTTTCGCTGAGCACCTCGAACCAGTCGACCGCTGGCTTTCCCTGAAGGATGTCGCGGTAGTGTGTCGTGCGGAGTCCAACGCCAATGCCGAGCTGCGGCAGGTCGAAGCGCTTCATGGCGGGCTCTACTCCGGAAGGGGCACGCGGGTTTCGTGGCGGCCCGGTCCAGCCCCCGCGCCAGAAATTTGGGGGCGCGGTTGAAACCATCTCGCTTCGTCGGGAGTAGGTCGCGGGAACGCAGCCCATCCCGGGCGGCGACCCAAGGAGAATTCCACCATGAACCTCTCGAATACGTTCCTCATCGCCGCCGTCGCCGGAATCCTGTCGGGCGTTGCGGGCTGTGGGGCCAACGAACCCAAGGCGAACGACCCGTCGGCGACGTCGGCCTCGGGCGGAGGCGATCAGGCCATCGATAAGCACGGGTGCAAGGGCCAGAACTCCTGCAAGGGAAAGGGCGGTTGCAAGACCGAGCAACACGGCTGCAAGGGCCAGAACTCCTGCAAGGGCCAGGGAGGCTGCAAGACCGTCTGACCATGGCCCTTTGCCGGGGCTCGACGCTCATGACCGCATGGTGTGGACGGCGCTGGACGCAGGTCTGGTTCGTGCTGGCCGGTGTGCTGTCGTGCGACCATTCGAGGTCGCCACTTCGTGCAATGCCGGCCACTCCGCAAAATGCGGGCTGGTCGTACGAGGTTCGGGCGGGGGCGGCGGGGGAGCTTCTCACGGTTGAAGGGAGCTTCCCGGCGGCCAGCGGCGAGGACTTCGGCGTGGACCCCGAGGGCGCTTCGTTTGTGGGTCAGGTCTTCGCGTATCACGACGGACGGACCGACTCGGTCACCCGCGATGGCCCTCGTTGGAGCATCCCCGCCTGTCGAGCCGGTTGCGGGATCCGGTACGAGTATCGCCTCGGCGACGCTGCGCGAGCGATCGAGGATCGCGGCGTCGCCGAGACGCATCCGCAGGGAGTCCAGGCGCCGCCGTCCACGTGGCTTCTGCGACCACTCGACGCGGCGGCGGGTACGCGGCTTCGGTTTCACGTCGCGTCGGCGCCCGGCGACACGTTCACCACGGGCGTGTACCCCGTGCCCGGGAGCACCGACACCTTCGAAGCGGTAACCGAGACCGGCACGCTCGATGTTCCCTACGCGGCGTTTGGAGCCCTCCGCCGCGCACGCCTCGCGGACGGTCACGTCGAGGTCGGAGTGTTTCCCGGAACGCTGCACGATGAAGGCGTGATCCTTTCCTGGGTCGAGCGCAGCGCCCGAGCCGTCGAGGACTACTACGGTCGCCCGCCGGTTTCTCGCGTCTTGGTTCTCATTCAGCCGGTGGCTGGCGACCGCGTCGGCTTCGGGTCAACGATGGGGTCATCCGGCGCGGCGATCGCGATCGCGGTCGGGCAAGACGCGACCGCCGACTCTCTGCGGGACGACTGGGTTCTGATTCACGAGATGATCCACACTGCGCTGCCAAACGTCGATCGCTCGCACCACTGGCTTGAGGAAGGTCTTGCCACCTACGTCGAACCGATCGTCCGTGCGCGGGCGGGTCTCGTCGCCTCCCCGGACGTGTGGCGCGAATGGCTTTCGGGCATGCCCAAGGGGCTCCCCGAGCCGCGCGACGAGGGACTCGATCGGACCCACACGTGGGGACGCACCTACTGGGGCGGAGCCTTATTTTGTCTCGAGGCCGACATCGAGATCCGTGAGCGCACAGGAAATCGTCGCTCGCTGCGCGACGCTCTACGCGCGATCGTCGCGAACGGAGGCAGCATCGCCGTCGATTGGCCGGTCGAGAGGATTCTCGACGTCGGTGACGCGGCCACCGGCGTCACGGTCTTGCGCGATATTTATCGACGGATGGCCACCCGCCCGGAGGGCGTCGATCTGATTCGGCTGTGGTTGGCTCTCGGTGTCAAGGACGAGCAAGGGGACGTCGTTTTCGACGACGACGCTCCTCTGGCGAGCATTCGACACGCCATGTTGACGACACAGCAATGAACTCCGCCGCGCGCGGCGGCGCCCGCCTCGGTGTCGCGTCGCATTCGTCCCGTCGTCGACCCGCTGCCTTTTCTCGTTCGGCAGCCCGTGCGCGGCAGGCTGCTGAGGGCATCGCCGCGGCTGTCCCGGTCACGGGAGCGACTTCGCGAGCTTCGCAGCGAGCACGCTCACTTGCTCGATCTTCGGCGGCTCGGCAAGGAGCTCGCCCGCCTTGGCCATGAGCGCGGCGGCGATGGGTCCGCTCAGATGAGCCTTTCTTCCCGCGTCATCGGGAAACGCGTCGAAGATGCCGAACTCGCTCTTCGAGAGTTGGAGCGCGAACCAGACGATCGTGGCGGGCTCCGCCTGCGCGAGCGGTAGCGCGCTGGACAGGAATGCGGCGACCTCCTGCTCCTTCCCGGGCTTCGCGACCAAGCGCGCCAGCAATGCGACCTTCACCATGGGGCACCTCTCTTTCGGAGCAAGAGCTTAGAGACGCGGCAGCGCCAAGGGCAGTGGCGGAAGCGACAACGTTGGTAGCAGTGCCGCCACTGTCGCAATCTCTATCATCGATGTCGTTTCCGGATGCGCTTGGGGTGCTAGCGTCGAGGGCGTGCGTGTGTCGGTGCTCGTGCTCGATGGCGTGTTCGACACCGGCCTCTCGGTGGTGCTCGACACGCTCGCGACGGCGAACGACCTGTCCGACGACCGCCGATCGAGCCGTTACGAGGTGACGCTCACTGGCCTCGGCAAGACGGCGACGACGACGCAGGGCCTTCGTGTGCCACTCTCCCCCGCGCGAGCGGGCGGGGCACGCCCCGACCTGGTTGTCGTGCCGGCGCTCGGCTGCAAGACGCGCGACACGATCCTCGCCGCGCTCGAGCGACGCGACGTCGCCGACGCCTGCAGCCTGCTGCGAGCGTGGTCCCAGGCTGGAACGCGGGTTCTTGGCGCCTGCACGGCGACGTTCGTGCTCGCGTCATCGGGGATCCTCGACGGGGGCAAGGCGACGACGACGTGGTGGCTTTCTCCCGTCTTTCGCGAGCGCTTCCCGCGCATCACGCTCGACGACTCGCGGATGATCGTGGAGTCGGCGCGCGTCGTGACCGCCGGTGCCGCCCTCGCCCACGTGGACCTCGCCCTGTGGCTCGTGCGCCAAAGGAGCCCTTCTCTGGCGCAGGCGACGGCACGCTACCTCGTCGCCGACGCGCGCCCGTCCCAGTCGGTGTACGTGATGCCCGACCACCTGGCGCACTCCGACCCCCTCGTGGAGCGGTTCGAACAGTGGGCGCGCCGCCATCTGAAGGGCTTCACGTTGGCGGAAGCCGCGAAGAATGTCGGTACGAGCGAACGCACGCTCGAGCGCCGCATCCGCGCCGTGCTGGGGAAGACGCCGCTGTCGTACGTGCAGGATCTGCGCGTCGAGCTTGCGGTCTTTCGCTTGCGTACGACGAGGGAGTCGGTCGAGCAGATCGCCATGGCGGTAGGCTACGGCGACGGCGTGACGCTGCGCACGCTCCTTCGAAAGAAGACCGGCCGCGGGCTGAGAGAGCTCAGGGCAGTGGAAGCCTGATTCCAAAGAGTGGCCGTCGAGTGACGTGAGCAAGGGTCAAGGCGGCTGCAGGACGGACGGCAAGAAGTAGCGACCCTCGCCCATTTTCGGGGTCGGCCTTCGAGTCCCGCGGACGCCAAGGGCATCTACGTCATCAACGGCAACGACATCACCATCGAGAACCTGGAGCTCACCGGCGCCGCCATCTCGGTCGCAGACGGATCGAACGGCGCTGGCCTTCGCATCCAGGGGAGCGGCGCTGTCGTCACCAACTGCTACATCCACGACAACCAGGAAGGCATCCTCGCGACAGCCCAGAGCGCCGGTGCCACGTTGACCATCGAATTCACCGAGCTCTCGCACAACGGGCTCGGCGACGCGTGCACGACCAACGATTGCGTCCACAACGTCTACCTCGGAACAGGGGCCGGCGGCGACTTCGCGAAGCTCCTTTTCCAGTTCAACTGGGACCACGACCTGGCGAACGAGACGTCGATGGCCAACGGGCACCTGCTCAAATCGCGCGCAGAGGAGAATGACATCCTCTACAACCGCATCACGGGCGAGGACGGATACGACAGCTACGAGGTAGACCTCCCGAACGGCGGGCTCGGGATCCTCGTCGGCAACGTGATCGAGAAGGGGACGGATCCAAACAACGAGTACCTCCTGCAGTACGGCGAAGAGGGGTACACGGCCGACGGCAGGACGAATCAGCTCTATCTCGCGAGCAACACCCTTGTGAACGACTATACGATGGGGACGTTCGTGAACGTCGCGAGCGGTGGGACGCTCTCGGTCGCACACGACAACATCTTCGCCGGACCCGGGACCGTCTCGAGCACCGGGACTCTATCCGCCGACAACCTGGTCGGCACGGAGGCGAGCTTCCTCTTCGTCAATCCGAGCATGTACGACTATCACTTGATGAGCGGGTCGCCCGCCATTGGCAAGGCCGTCCCGCCCGGGTCGGAGGGCTCCTTCTCCCTCGTGCCCGCCTTCGAATACGACCAGCCGACTGCGAGCGTGGTGCGCACCGCGGACAGCGACGTCGGAGCGTTCGAGTACGGCACGAACACGACCAACCCGAGCAGCGACGCCGGGGTCGACTCGCTGACCGACGCGGCGACCGGCGGCTCGAGCGAGGCAGGGGGGGACGCCGCGGGACTCGGCGGGGCGGGCGCGACCGACGACGGCGGCCAGAGCGGGGTCGGGTCGACCGGCGATGACGGAGGGTCGCCGACCGCCACCGCGGGTGCGGCGGAGGGCGCGAAACCAAAAGCGCTGAGTAGCCGGAGCCCAGCTCCTCGCGGTCGGCGCGGCCGTGTCGAGCGATGAGTATGTGACTCGCCTCCGCTTCAGGGCTGGCCGGACCGAGTCGTCGGCCGCCTCGCGTGAAACGCGAGATCTTCGGCCGAAGTGTCCGTAGGAAAGCTCATGCCCATGTACACGACGAACGCTTCGGCGAGGTCCTCGTCGCGCTGCCGGTCGTAGCCGACGGCATCCCAGACGCCGAGCCGAGCGCTCAGCACGTGCGAGATCTCGTGAGTCAGCGTTCGCACGAATCGTGGATTGGGCACGAGGGCGCCAGCCGCGTCCGTCACGAGCGGGTCGTTGCGCAGGAAGAGGTGGTTGAGCGAAGCGACGTAAAGCCCCCAGTAGCAGCAGCCCGGCGCGACGGCCCCGAACCTCGAGGGCAGATCGTTGAGAGACCGGCTCGCCTTGCCATCGAGGAGCGTGTTGCCGGGAAGCAGGGAGATCCCGGGCATCGCGTCCGGTTCGCGGCGCGGCTGCGGCAGCCTCTCGGCGCGCAGGAAGTCGCCGTAGCGTGCGAACGCGTCGCGGCAAGTGCGATCGATCACGGCAAGCGCGCGATCCGAAGGGGTCGTGTCGGCCTGGAAGGCTGCCGTCGAGCGCCACTCGATGATCTGCATTCCGCAGTGAGGCAGCCTGATCGGCCGCTCGAGGCGCTCGCCCCCGCGCGGAAGCGCGTCGAAGGGGGACGCCGGTGACCCACCCGCCGACGGCGTGGCAACCGATGAGATGAGCGTGACCGTCGCGACGACGACCAGCCGGGCGATGCGCGATGCGACGAGGCCGGTCACGTGAGGCCCTGACCTTACCGTGCTCAGGCGCGCAACTGCGCGCGAATCCGCGGACGAGCTTCACTCGAGTCGCAGCCAGTAGTGCAAAGTCGTGCGAGATGCTCACGGTCGTCGCGCGCGCTGTTTGGCGCAATAGTCTGTTTAGCCGGCCGCTTGCGTCGCGATCTGCAAACGGTACGGGATTTGCTGACTCTCTAGGTCAGAGGTGGACCATGATTCACAACAAAGGTGTGCTCAGGTCGAGCTGCGCGTCGATCCCGATCGGGGTCTTCACGGCGGTCGTCACGATGGGCGCCTGCAATTCGAGCCAGGCCCCGCCGCCCGTGGCTCCTGCTTCGAGCGCGCCTCAGGCGACACCTGAGCGTTACGGCGCGACCTTGATGCAGCCGAGCGACCAAGGGGTGGCGCCGGCGGTGATAGCGGCCCGCGCCTTCACCGAGCACACGCCGGTGTCCGATGCCCAGCTCGCGACCCTCGACGCCGCGCATATCGCGGGCCTCATCGAGGAGGTCAACGACGGTGCAGCCCGGCTCGCGAACGTGGGGGACAGACGCGTGATCGATCACGAGGTCAAGCGCTTCGCCCACGAAATCGCCGCCAAGCACCTTGCCGCTCAGACCATGCTGCGGACGCGCCTCTCGGAGCTCGGCATCGAGCCCGCGAGCGGTCCGGTCAGCGAGCAGGTGCGCGCCGACGTCGGGGACGACCTCGACGCTCTACCCAGTTCGAGCGGCCAGGACTTCGATCGCGCCTACGTCGACGGGCAGCTACGCAATCTGACCCGGGCGGCCGAGCTTCTCGACCGAATCATCGGGCGCGTCAAGGGCTCAGAGCTGACGGCAGCAATGGTCGAGGTCTTGCGCTCGAGACTCGACGCGGATATCCGCGGGGCTCAGACCCTCCGCGATTCCCTGCGCAACGGGACTACGAACGAGCACCCGGACGCGTTCGACCCCGACAAGTCCCGACACTGACCGCGAGGCAATCCGTGCGAGACCGCCGCGGCGAGGACGAGGGATGGCGCGAAACGGATCGGGTTCATGCTCGAGGGAGAAGCATTGGGCGTGCCGGCATGGGCGCCAGCCACTGTGTCTCTTCTATTGCGCAGAGGACCGGGCCAAGAATGGTTGTGGACCATGGTCTCGGTCCCACGCGAACAATTCGGCGACGGGCCCTTCCTCGCCGTCGTGAATTTGCAGATGCGTGCGCGCCGCGCGGTAGGTCTGGTGGACGGCGTCGTGCTCGTCGCCCTCCTCTTCGGCCCACGAGCCGAGGTTGATGTACGTCGCCGCCCCATCGTTGACGCTCATCCTCGCCGGCACGTGCGTGTGCCCCATGACGACGAATGCCGCAGGGAAGAGCCTCGCCAGATCCGCTGCGCGTTCGATCATTCGCTTCTCCGGGTCGATCGTCCGGCTTCCGGCCAGGAGACGATCCGCCACCAGCCACGCCGCCACGACGCAGAGTGCGACCCACCAAGCGTGCACCGCGTGCACCATCGTCAGGACGGAAACGACAAGGAGTGTGAGCGCGGCCGCGAGCCCGAGCGCCAGCCGGTCCAGCAGAACGCTGGCCAGAATGCCGTGGAGCGTCCGCGTGATCCGAGGAACCTGCAGTGCGGCGAGCGCGCGCATCCGGTCGCGTCCGATCCGTGTTGTCTGCGCGAGAACGGCCACCCTGCGTTCGTGCTCCTCCCGAAGCACGTGGGACCCTCCGGAGAGCTGCTCGCGACGGAGCCGAAAGAGCTCGCCGACGGCGCTAGCGTATCGCCGGGCGAGATGCAGCAACCCGCTCCATCCCAAGTTCACCGCGAACACGAGGTAGTGCGTGATGCCGTGCTTGTCGTGCCCGTACTCGTGCATGCCGCGGGTCGGCCGAACGACGAAGCGCAGGAGCACATCCGAAGCGCTGCGCGTAATGCGGCGAGGATCCTCCGCGGAGAGAGGCGCCAGGATGTACTGGGTCGCGCAGCAGGCGTCGTATTGATGACCGTGCTCGATGTACGCGAGCCCGGCGATGTAAAAAAACCAGGCGTGAAAGGAGATCCGCTCGTCGAACGCGGGGCCGTCGACCTCGTCGGTCCGCGACGCCCGGGCCCGCACGAGGAGCAGGGAGCGGAGGTCATCCTTCACGCTGTCCCAGTGCATCTCGAGATCGTGGTTGCCCTGAACGAACGCGAGGGTGTTCCCGTCGGCCACGAAGTTGCCCAAGGCGTCGAAGACGTCGCGATGGCGCTCGGCCACCAACCGCAGTTTGACGCGAACATGATCGACGGCGTTGCCAAGACCGTGCTCGCGCTCTTCGTCGCTGCGCTCGGTCGCCAGCGGCTCCGCGTCCGCCCGCACGGTCATTCCAACGAAGTCGATGAAATCGCCCGCGACCACCAGGCGCCAACGGCCGCGCGGAGGCGCGACCGAACGATAGTGCTTGAGGAGATCGACCAGGTCCTGGTCGACCTGGCGCGAGCGACGAATCGAACCGCCGAAATCGTTCAAATCGCTCCCAAGATGAACGTCGGAGAGGACGAGCAAACTATCCATCATCGAATCTCTTGCGGTCTCGTGCGATCGGCAGGTCTCGACCTTCGGTCAGGAACTGGCGCTACGCAAAACTCACGCCGAAGCTTCAGGGTGATGACCTGGAGTGCAGCGCTGCGACGTTCGTGCGGCAAACGAGGCCTCGGGCGGCGCGGGCGCATGGAACGGCGCCTTGTAAGCTCAAGGTGCGCTCGGGCGAGACCCGCTCGCATCGATCGTGAAGCAAAATGCGTGAAGCAAAATGCAGCCGATCGGCGCTCCCGATGCGGCTTCATGCGCCCGTGCGACGACGCTCCTCGCCGATGGCGTTTCCGATTCCGTGTGGTCGCGCCTCTCGTCCTACGGCTCCGCCGCGCCGATCATGCCGACGGGTTGCGACGGCGCGCTGCTTGCTCAAGGCTCTGCGCGACGAACCAGATGACACGCGCCACTCAAATACTTGTCGTCGATGACGACGCCGACTTCAGCGCCGTGCTGCGAGACCTTCTCCAAGATGAAGGTTGCACGGTGCGCGAGGCGGCCGACGGGAGAGAGGCGCTCCGCATCCTGCACGGCGGGCCCTTACCCCATCTCATCCTCTTCGACTTGCGGATGCCGGTGATGAACGGCTGGCAGTTTCACGACGAGCTCCAGAGGGAACCTGCCCTCGCGGCGATCCCTGTCGCCGTGCTGTCGGCCATCTCGTGCGCCCGGCCCTGCGGGGCCATGCACGTTCTTCATAAGCCAATCGATCTGCAGAATCTCTTGGGATTGCTCCACGCGATCGAGGCGCCCGATCGACCCCCCGCTTCGGGCTGGCCGCATCTTTTTTGAACTCGCAGGGCCATCGCGTGGCGCGCGCCGGGAGGGGAGGCCGCTTTTTCCATCTCGACAGCCAGCGCAAAGTCGAGCGCGCTGATTCCGCCGGCGTCGTCGGTGGTCAGATCGACCACGACCCGGTCGAAGACATTGAACCATTCGGGGTGATGGTCCTGCTTCTGTGCCACGAGCGCGCAGGTCGACATGAACCCGAACGCTTCGGCAAAGCCACCGAACTTGTACTCGCGATGGAGCTTCTCGTTACGAAGCGTCCAGCCTGGCAGGTCGTGCAGTCGGGCCTTCAGTTCTTCGTGGCTCAGCTTGGGAACCTTCGTGCCCGCATCCCACGCATGACTCGTGCCGCACGAGGCGCGTGCTTTCCGGGTGCGCGCGCCTCGGGCTACGTCTCCAGAGCCGCGCGGGTCGGACTGAGGGCTGGCGTTCGGGAATCGCACGTTCGTCTGTGTAGTGCGCGTTCAATTCCCGGACGTCGAGCGCCCGGTCGACGGCGTATGGCGCCTCCCGGCGCGTGGCACATGACGTGCTCTGGCGCGTTCGTATGGAGACGAATCGCCGCGAAGACAAAGACGGCAACCACGGTTCCGGCGCAGCGGCCACGCGCACCTACACTGCGGAAACAGGGTCGTGGTTCGAGAAGACGTTCACGCGAACCGAAGTCCTCGGCGCCATCGAGTCGGGACTGCGCGAGCTGGCGGGTGTCGTGGAGATGGCCGTCCTCGTGCGGCTGAGGGCCGGGTGGATGCCCATCTGGTGCACCGGTGCGTCAAGGCCCGACCTTGCGGTCCGGGCAATGCGCGCTCGCTCCGGAGGCCTGCGAGACCCGATCGCCACGCTCGGTCTCGCCCTCGGCGACCGTCTCATCGCGAAGGTCGTCATCCTGCGGCTCGACTCGGCGCAATCCGGCGCCCTCGACGCGCCTGGCCTCACCGACTTTCTCCACGACGCGGCGTTCGCCCTGCGTCGATCGCGCGAGTGTCCGACCGCCAGGCCCCCGCGCGGGCGCTGACCGGGAGCCCGTAGAGATGAATTCGCACAAGGAGACCAGCGCGATCCGCGTTCCGAACTTGGCGTTGGGACCGTTTCCGTCGAAGCCGTTCAAGTGGTTTCCGGGGTTGGTCGTATTGGCCATCTCGGTGTTTTTGCCGTTATCTGTTGCAGGACGTCCCGTCACGATTGGTCCCGATGAGCAGCTGTACCAGCAATTCGATCGAGGGCCGCACGGGCCATCCAGCTCCTGGAAGGTGAGCCTTCACGTGGATAACGATGATTGCGTCGATCCTTCTTTGGACTGTTTCTATTTTCAACAGCAAGCCGACAGCTCGTGGGCGCTCTACTCGGCGGTGGGCACGGACCTCTCCACCCAGCATCCGGACAATGCCTGTCATCTCGGCGCCCCCGCCGACCCCGGCACCTACCGTCTCTTCGCGCTCAATACGACCAAAGCATGCATCCTTCGCGTCACGTTTCGGGCCGATCGTTGAGGAGATTCGTTCGGGTGAACGAGGCCCTCGGGAAAAGGGGCTGACGTAAGTCACCCACCGACAAGGAAATGTGACGGTTCGATGGCGCCTCGTCGCGCTTTTGAAACGACAGCTTTACGTCAACCCCATCAGCTCGACCTAAGGTCGCGGGATTGCTCGAGGAGCCAAGCTGATGAGAAACAGGATTGCACTGGCCTGTGTCGCGGGTGTCTCGTCTCTCGTCCTGACCGTCGTGGGCTGCGGGAGCAGCGGCAGCGGAGGATCGCCCGGCGGCGAGGACGCCGAGTCCGACGCGGTGAGCTCGTCGGGCGGCGTTTCGTCGTCGGGCGCGTCCTCGAGCGGCGTTTCGTCGTCGGGCGCGGCTTCGAGCGGCTCGTCGTCCGGTGGCTCTTCGAGCGGCTCGAACGCGGACGGGGGCGACGCGACCGTCGAGTCGACCGACGGGGGTGACGCAACCGTCGAGTCGACCGACGGCGGCACCGACGCGACGGTCTTCGTCGAGAGCGGAGCCGCCGAGACGGGATCCGAAGCCAGCACCAGTGCGGATGGCGGCGACGCTGGCACGCTCGCGAGCTATTGCGGTGCGCCGATGTCGCTGTCGAGCGCGCTGGCGAGCGGCACTGCGGGCAACGAGACGGTCGTCGGTGAGTCGATCCTTCTGACGGCGACCGCGACGGGTCTGGACGCGAACAGCCTCGGATACACCTGGACGATGAGCAACGCGATCGGCGCGTTCGGCGCGACGACGAACGGCGTGGGCTCACAGGGGCAGGACGAGGCGCAAGGTCCGTCGGACATCATGCAGTTCATGTGCACCGCGCCCGGAACGACGACGGTCACCTTGGTCGTCGACGACGGCCCGCCGCCGGACGGGGGCTCCTGTTCGACGTCCCTATCGACCACCACGACCACGGTGACCTGCGACCCCTACGCGGCCAACCAGGTCGAGTCCGCGTGGGTCGAGCTCACGGGGCCCAACGGGATCAACGGTTACACCGGCAACGTCGCCATCGCGCGCGCGTTGACGGCCTACGTCCCGACCGAGGCCGGCGCGAACCCGTGCCCGACCATCACGATCAACAGTGGCACCCCGGTGCAGATGAACCTGCGCGCCGCGGCCACGACGAGCATCCCCGCGCGTACCGTGAACACAGCCCCGGGGATCAGCGCCGCAGCCCTCATCGGCGGTGCTGCAGGCGGTGGCCCTGGCAAGCCCGCGCTCTTCCCGGTGAGCTCGTGTGAATATCCGCTGCCCTCGGGTGCGACCAGCGCCACGGTCGCGGGACGGTCGCTGCCGGTGCCGACGGCGAATCCGACCAAGATTGTCGTCATCGGCGATACGGGCTGCCGCCTGCAGACCGACAACGGCTGGCAGAGCTGCAACGACACGAACCCCAACGGCACCGATACGCCGTACCCGTTCGCGGCCATCGCACAAGCCGCCGCGGCGCAGAATCCGGACCTGGTGCTTCACGTCGGCGACTACGCCTACCGTGACAACGAGTGCCCGGCGGGGCTCGGGTACAACTGCGGCGGCAGCCCCTGGGGCTTCGGCTGGGACACCTGGGAGGCCGACTTGTTCACGCCGGGCGCCCCGCTGCTTGCAGCGGCTCCCTGGGTCATGACCCGCGGCAACCACGAGCAGTGCAACCGGGCGGGCCAGGGCTGGTACCGCTTCCTCGATACCCAGCCGTTCGATACGGCCGACGTACACACGTGCGACAACCCGGACTACGACGACCCCGGCACGGCCTCCAACTCCACGTCCTCCAACACGTCCTGCACGAACTACAGTGTCTACGGGAACTGCACGGGCAACTTCAACAATCCATTCCTGGTCCAGATCAACTCGAGCACGCAGATCGTCGTCTTCGATACCGCCGATGCCAAGCCGCAATCGCAGGCGGTGAACTCGGCGTTTCCGGCGCTGCCGACCGGTTCCACGTCCTTGCCGACCGGTGCCACGTCCTTGTTCTTCGCGACCTATGCGAGCGAGCTGACGACGGCCGGCACTCTGGTCGAGGCATCGTCGCTGCCCTTCAACTTCTGGTCGAACCACCACCCCATCTTCGGTTATGCGACAGGGAACCCTCCGGCGAACCCCATTCCCGCCTTCCCCCCCGTGATGAACCACGTCTTCCCGGGAACGTACTTCCCGCCCCCGATCAACCTGGCGCTGCACGGTCACACGCATGACTACCAGGCGATCGATTTCCAGACCGGCGCCCTGCCTGAGGGCGGCACGTTCCAGCCGGCCGCGACGCTGGTGAGCGGCAACGCGGGCGACATCCTGGATCTGGCGTTGCCCTACCCGTTGCCGCCCGACGCGGGGTCGTCCGTCAACAACCCGGCCGCGGTCGAAGTCGCCACCATCGCCGGTGTGCAACAGTTCGCCTCGTCGGACAACGGCACGCCCTACCAGAATCCGATTTCCGACGCTGCCGTTGCAGCCGGAGACACCCCGACCGACAACGGTTTCGGCTACATGGTGCTGCAGTTCAATGCCGGCCCGCCCGCCACCTGGACGTCGACGGAGTACCGGACCGACAACACCATTCGTGATGTTTGCACCATTCAGACGAGCGGCCAGATGTCCTGCACGTCCTGGGGCATCATCCCGCCCGACGACGCCGGCGTGTACTGATCGGCGTGTGACGCGAGGCGCGGCCTCGGATGCCCGCGCCCTCGAGGCACTGACGTCCGGGTCCGACGCTACCCCCCTCGCCGAGTCGCGTCCGCCGCCTTAGCTTGGGGGGTGTCATGAACAAGACCCTTACGATCGATGTCTGGTCCGACATCGTTTGCCCCTGGTGCGCCATCGGCAAACGCCGGCTCGAAGCCGCGCTCTCCAGGTTCCCGCACCGCGACGACGTCGAGGTTGTCTGGCGCGCATTCGAGCTCGACCCTTCGGCGCCCGCCGTGCGCGAGGGCGACAACGCGACGCGAATCGCCGAGAAATACGGCCGGACGAAGGCGCAGGCCGAGGCGATGATCCAGAGCGTGAGCGACACGGCCGCAAAAGACGGCCTGCACTTCGAGCTCGCCAAGAGCCGCTCGGGCAACACGTTCGACGGCCATCGCGTGCTGCACCTCGCGGCCGCGAAGGGGCTTCAAGACGCCGTGAAGGAGCGGTTCTTTCGCGGGTACATGAGCGAAGGCGAGGCGATTGGCGAGCACGAAGTCCTCGTGCGGCTCGCCGCCGACGCGGGTCTCGACGCGGACGAGGTGCGCGCGGTCCTCGCGAGCGATCGCTACGCAAGCGACGTTCGGGCCGAAGAGGACGCGGCGCGAAGGCTCGGCATCCAGGGCGTCCCGTTCTTCGTCTTCGCGGGCAAGCACGCGGTCTCCGGCGCGCAGCCCGCCGACGTCATTCTCCGCGTGCTCGAGCAAGCGTGGGAAGGCCTGCCGGAGCCCGTGCTTGCCGACGGCGCGGTCTGCGGGCCCGAGGGATGCGCCTGACAGAGTTTGACCGCCAGGACGCCAAAGACTGGCTTTTTCAGCAGCCTGCTTGGACGAGGACCGTCAAGTGGTTGCGCGCTTCGGCGATGGAGACCTTGCGGAGCATGGCTCCATGATGGCTATGAAGATGGCCATGTCGAGGACCCGGCCGGCGGGCCCCCGGAAGGGGCCGCCGGTCGGTCGATACGCGCTCAGCCTCGTCGCTTTCCGTATCCGCGACTACTTGACGACGATGGCCGTCGCCTGGGTCCAGTTGCCCTCGCCGGTCCGCGTCACGGTGCGGCTCCGGAAGGTCGCCGTGACGCCCGGGGTGAGCCCGGGGACCGTCGTCTTCGACTGGATGGTCGTGGGCAGCGAGGTCCACGTCTTTCCGCCGTCGAGGCTCGACTGCCACTCGTACGACGCGCGCCGGGCCGTGACCGCGGCCGTCAAGACGATGGTGCCGGAGATGGGCCCCGTCTTGGCGGCGAAGGTCTGCTTCTGGCGGAGTGCGTTCTTGCGAACCGCCAGGCCGGAGCTCTGAATGGCTTGGGCGGAGGTCTCCGAGTTGGCGTCGGCGACCTTTTGCACGTAGGCCTTCAGCTGTTCGAGCAACGTCACGAGCTCCCTGCGCTTCTCGTTGCGGCCGGCGACGGCGCCGCGGGTGCGCGCCTGGACGGACGATTCGGCCGTCTCGAGGCCCGTGAGCGCCGCGGAGAGCGCGGCGAGCGACGGATCGGGGCTGGGAAACGTCGCCGTGTTGCCCGTCAGCGCCGCCATGATGCCTTTGGCCATCGTGATGAGCGCGGGAATGCGGGCGGGAAGGTTGAGCGACACGAGAGGGCGTCTCAGGGTGATTGTGGTCATGATTGTCTCCTTGGGTGGGTGGGTCGAACGGTTCGCAAGGCAAGCAAGCGTCGTCCAACGGAGAGCGCGGGCTCTCCATCGGCGGCATTCGTGAAGACATCGTCGCGCTCCGGGCGACGATCGAGGCGCTCGAATCAGTCGAAGTCGCGCTCGATGCCGTGAATCTGCATGAGCGAGAGACCTTTGCGCGTCATCGAGAGAGTTTCGTGCATCATCGATGAACCTTCGTGCCTCATCGAGAGAGCAACGCGCGTCACCGAGAAACCTTCGAGCGTCGTGGAAGAGGCATTGCGCGGCTCGATGAGGGGATGGACGCGCGCGCTCGAGATCATGCGGCGCAAGATCGAGATGGATCGTCGCTCGATGGTTCGATCGAGCCCCCCGCAGAACGACGATCGGCGCCCTTGGTCTCGATCGAGGACGTCGATGGCTCGAGGGACCCGCTCGTTCGAAACAACCTGGCGCCCGAAGCGTCGTCGATGACGCACGAAGCGTGCTCGGTGGCGCCCGAAGGCTTCATCGTGTCGGTCGAAGGCTTCATCGTGTCGGTCGAACGCTTCATCGTGTCGGTCGAAGGCTTCATCGTGTCGGTCGAAGGCTTCTTCGTGCGGGCCGACGGCTTCCTTGTATTCGAGATCGGTTTTCATGGGGGGGCTCCGGGATGTGTGAGGGGTCTGGCCTTGCGCCGCGCGGACGGGGGTCCGCCACGACCGCAGGGCTCTGCGGCTGGGACTCGGCAACCAGGAGCGCCTTGTTCACCGTGCTGGTGAACCGCTGCGCGCTCCCTCTACTTACACATGTCGGGAGGGGCCCTATCGTGACAAAGAAAAGTGTGGGGCCTGCGTTTTTTTCCGTTACCGGGGCAGCGGCCCGACGAGATCCCGTTCAGGCGGAGCCAGCTGCAATTTCGTAACATAGCGAAGCCGGTCGCCTTTCGTCCTTGGCGGGAGCGAGCGAAGAAAGAGAGCCGCCGCCGTGCGTGAAGGGCGGCCAGAGTCCGCAAGGCGCGCGGACTCGACGTATGCCAAACTCGCCCGTGGTCACGAACATGACGCAAATTGTCCTGAGGAGGCTCGGCGTAATGTTCTGCGGGTCCGCCGTACTGTGCGTGGGCTGCAGTCAGCCCTCCATCGACGCGAGCAACGTTACGCCGGCCGGCACTTTTTCCTGTGCTCTCACGTTGCAAGGCCCGTCCGGCCCGGAAACGTTGTTCTGCGTCCAGACATCCGGCGACACCGTCGCTCAAGCGCAGGGCTCCCAGGGCCTTTGCGAAAGCACTCCAACGGACGCCGGCGGCGAGAGTTGGAGCTTTTTGGATGCGGGCTGTCCGCTCGAAGGAGCCGTGGTGGGTTGCAGCCTGACGACAATCGGCAATCAGTCCGTCACCACGACGCAATGGTACTACGACGCGGGGACAGATATCTCGCCAGCCATAGTAGACGCGGGCGACCTTCTCGAAGCTGGGGCTCAACGGCCTTACTGCGCCGGGTCGCTCGTGAGCCCGTAGTCGATTCTCCGGGCGCGCGCTTTTCTCGAGATGCTCGAGGACGGCGGCCGACGCCGGCGAGCCCGCGGACATGAGCGGATCCGCCAGCGGAATACGTTCCCGAGCGAGCGGCGGCGCTTGGGCATCGGACCGCGGCGATCGAGCTGCGGCACGTACTTCACTTCGCGCAGCTGCCGCCGCACCACCGGGACCCTTTCGATCGCGCCGCCGCAAGAGAGGCGGCAGCGATGCCGAAGCGGCGCTAGTACCTCGACACAGAGGTTTCGATCGATTGAGGTCGTAGCTGCGGGAGCCGTTCGGGTGAGACGGTGAGGGCGA
>Ga0302325_10006476_pt1 | contig 26301 bp, 16 predicted proteins | sample Palsa_T0_2_FD_201948 | JGI IMG/M metagenome (GOLD analysis project Ga0302325, IMG submission 201948) | Peat permafrost microbial communities from Stordalen Mire near Abisko, Sweden - Palsa_T0_2 | ecosystem: Environmental > Terrestrial > Soil > Palsa > Peat permafrost | place: Sweden: Abisko... | reverse complement strand
GGCCGTGCCGCCCGTTCCGGTCCTGCTCCAGAGCAGGTATCCATTGTCCGCGTTGTAAGCGAAGATGCTACCGTACGCCGTCGCGATCACGAGCATGTCGCAGGAGGGACTGCATGTGCCCTGCACCGGGTGTTGGACGGCGATATTAGGCACGTAGAGGGGCTGTGTGTAAATTGGATTATAGCCGGCGATGCCGCTGCCTGACGGCGTATCGACCAAGAGCGGCGAAAACGAGGCTTCCGCGAGAGTTACGGAGGGGGCGCTGCCAGTTGAATACAGGCAGGTTTCGTTGCCGTTGTACGCGTCCCGGTTATTGTCGTTCTGCCCGGTGAGGACGGGAGGGTTGCCTGCGCCGGACGTCGGCGGGCAAATCGGCTGCGCGGCTAGGGGCTCAGCGGTCGCCATCGCGCAAAGCGCTGCAAACACAACAAATGCCCCCGCCAGGCGGGAGCGGCGGGACTGAAGATCTCGCATCTGGAATAACCTCCATCAGCAGGTGATGAGATGGAATCGCCTGTGACGTGATTATACCGCCGCCTCGCGGGAAGTCAAGAGTGAAAATGTGTGCGCGCTGTTCTTCGTACAAGTTAGCACAAGTTAGGTACTAGGGATAAGTGCGGGCGGCGTCCCATATCGCAACGCCGCCCGGTCGACACATAAGTGGATCGTAAGCAGGCTGTAACTGAACCCTGCTCGGCAACGAACTGGCAGCGGAGAAAGAAAAAGCAAGGATTCCATGATGACGAGGAAGTTACCGGCATGAATATAAGTCGATTAAGGCCGAGTGCGCCCCCGCGCATGGGTCTGCGCGCGAAGCGATACGGCCTCTAGAGGCTAACCGTGATAGGGTATTCAAGGCTGGGGGCGTTTGGACAAGGACAACAGATGTTCGAGGCCGGGTACGTCCGGAAGCCGCGCCTTTCATCGCATAAGTGGTTGAATAAGTTCAGAGAAGTTCAGATAACGCAGACCGGCACGCCCGCGCGTTGCGTGAGGTCTGTGCACGCGATCATGGACGGAGCCGGAAACACCTTGCCCATCTCCCATACGAACAACCTACGCTCGCCCTCCTGGCCGGCAGCCACGCAACCCAAGCGAACGTACAGATCGGCTACTTGGCTGTTCTTGGCAGTAGGAATGTATTCGCCGGTGATGTGCGTATAACGGTTCTCCGACGCATATCGCACCAGTGCTGCGAACATCGCCTCGTCCAAGCGCCGCCCCAGCACGCGGCAGCTCATCAGCCAGGTATCCACGCGCAAGCCGGCGCCTTCCGGCACCGCGATCAGCACGCCGGTCAAGCCGCTATCGCCAAAGCGGTCGCTGGTGCGCATGGCCTGCGTGTACGCTCCCGCAGCCAAAAGGGCGCGCACTTCGGCATCCGCGTGCCGCCGGGTGGTCAAATTGAACTGATTGGTCTTGTTGATCAGTTGGACGATGCGCGGCAGGTTCGCTTCGTCGAAAGGAGCCAACTGCACGTGAATGTCGAGCTGCACCAGGTAATCGTCCACGCTGCCTGCAGCGGATTCGAGCGTTTTACGTTCCAGGTTTTCCCGGATCGATGCGGTGCGCTGCCGGTCCTCGCTGGTGATGGCCAGCGTTTCAAACAGCCCCAACCGGCTCACAGCCGCCACATACTGCGCCGGATCCGCGGGCATCTCAACCACCTCGACCTCTGGCAGATTCTGACGCACGCGCGAGCGCTCCGCCGGATTGTCGTCCACAAACACCATCGCATCCAGGCCGATATTCATCGCCGCGGCAATCGCGCGCAAGTTCTCTTCTTTGGGTTGCCAGTTGGCCATGAATACGGCGATGTCCCGCTCGCGCAGCACCATCTCCGGATGCTGACGGAAAGGCAGTACGGCGTCTTCGGGGTTGTTCTTGGAGCAGACCGCCAGCAGCACTCCCGTGCGCGCAAGCGATTGCACATAGCGCTGAAAGTCCACGAACGCCTCGCCCGCCGGGCCGCCCCCGAGTTGGATTCCCGCGAGGCCATCCTCGCCGATCACTCCGCCCCAGAGCACGCCGTCCAGATCCAGCGCCAGGCACTTGGAGGCGAGCCCTAAAATTGCGCGCAACAGCGCCGTGAGCTGATGGCCCAGCGCCGGCATGGCTTCCGCGGATGGATATTGCTTGGCGGTATGCCACAGCACCGGATCGTTCCAGCGGTCTTTGCCGAAGCGCGCCGCAATCTGGTCCACATCCAGAATCGCCACCCCCGGGGTCCCCGCGGCGGCTTCCCAAAGCGCCAGGTTGATGGCGCGCAGCAACCGGCCGCGCCCGCCGGGCAGTGCCGCACTCAAATTACCTAGGGCGTCGAACGGCGGCACTTCATAATTGAACTGGATGACCGTCGCGCCCAGGCGCTCCCTGGATTCCCGCCAGAGCGATGCGAGCTGCGCGCAACGCGCGCGCACGATCTCGCCGGGCGCGTCTTCCTCGTCGCGCAGGCCCAGCGAACGCCAATCCGTGCCGATCGCGATCACATCCGGTTTGAAACGGGCCAGGCCGGAATCCGGATCGCGAATCTCCTGCTCGTATTGGTTGAAGGGGCCTATGTAGATCTCCAAATCAATCCCGGCCCCGAAGCACTGCGCGCGGAGGATCGGCGCCAGGAAATCGATCATTGTGCTGCTGAGCAGGGCGACCCGGCACCGTCGGCGAAAGGGCGCTTCCGCCTTCTTGCGAGCTTGCGCCAGCAAACGGGCGGCGTTGCGTAACGTACGCGGTGCAGCGCTGGATTTGCATGCTTCAGCCAGCGGATGCCAGGCCCGCTCAGGATGCTCCGCGGCAAACAGGTTGCGCGCCGAAGCCAGCATGACCAAGGCGCGCTCCTCGCCGGTGGCTCTTTCGCGCAGCAAGCGTAGCGCCCCGGCGGCTTCCTGAAAACGGCCGCACGCTTCCAGCAGCGCTGCGCTCAACCAGCAGCCGCAGTCGCCGCGCTCCGATTCCAGACGGGCGGCCAGATCCAGCGCCGTCTCGGCACTGCCGGACGCAATGGCTCCGGCTAGGTGTTCCAACCGTGTCAGATCCGCGGCCGAGCAAACTGTCTCGCGCGAACTGGCCAACGCCACTAACTCCGAAATCCTAGCGGCGGAGTAAGGCGGCTCTCCCAGAAGCCCCAGACCGAGTTCCAAAGAAAAGGTATTCATCGGCTAGGTTCAGTATAAAGAATCCCGCCTCAATCCTGACCGGTAAGGTTCACCCGGCCATCGCCGTCGCCCCGGTTGAAGTGGATCCGGGGGATCGCCTCTTCCAGCGGTTCCAGCAGCTTGCGCAGATCCTTGGACAAAGCCAGCAGGTAATTCGAAGGACCTTGCCAGAATCCCGCGGCCCGCAGCGCCGAGATCCAATCCCGGTGCATTTGGTTGGAAACCACCACGTCGGCGTGCCGCTCCCTGGCAGCCTCCACGCTACTGTGGACCAGCGAAGGGATAGCGGCTGGCGTACCCACGCCATCCACCAGGGCGGCTACCCGCATCTCCCCGAAATACGAACGGTCGCGCGGCTGGCAATCGAGCATCTGCACCCAGCCTGCCGGTCGACCACCCTCAGTCAGTTGCACTCCGTGGTAGAGCGGTTCCATGTCTGGATAAATGAACCGCAAATAATCCGCATTGCGTACGGCGCTTAATGAATACTGTGGCGCGCTGTCCAGCCAGATCTGGTCCGACCACGCTGAAAATTCATGGACGGGTTGCTGCCGATACCGCCTGTCGAACCGATTCCGCGTGCGCGCTCTCTGGATTCCTTTCAGCGCCAGTCCACCCAAACCAGAAAACGCTAGAACATCGGCCGCCACCCGGCGTTCCCTCCGGTCGCGCAAGGGCCCGATGTTTCGTAAGAACCGCTTACCGTTCAGAACCATGAAAAAAAACGGAGTTTCCAGAATAGACCAACCCAGGGCGCGCAGCATGCGCGGCAGAGGCCGGTCCATGCCACCCATGCCCATGGCAAATAGCAGGGGCTGTTCTCCGAGAGCGTGTGCCAGCATCGCGGCGCCCACGGTGGCGTAGCGTTTATCGACGATGCCTTCCGACAAAGGCGCGCTATAGTGCCCCACGCCGTGGACCTGACTGCGGATAATAAACGGCTGCGTGCGGATAAAGTACCCCCCGCGCACCTCTCCGGCATCGTCCACAACTACGAAATGGCGGAATTCGATACCGGACGCGGGCGTGTTCGGATTCGGCTCCGGAGCGGTTTCCGGCAGTGGGAAAAGCAAGGCGCCCGCCGCCCGCATGCGGGCATTGAAGGCGCGCACCGCAGGCTCGTATGCGGCTTCGTAAAAGACCACCCGGAGGCCCATCTACACAGAGTGTAACGCTGCTCCCTGCGCGATCGCCGGCCGCCGGGCATACGCCGCGTACAATGTCAAAGCGGGAATGCTCGCAGCTCTCTGATGAGTGGAGTGAAAGCGTGCTGAATACGGGACCTGTTAAACTCGATCCACACCTTTTCGGCGTAGTTCGACGGGCATTGTACACTTGGCTCCTTGAGATACACAATGCGGTTCTGAATAGTAGGACTTGTCTGAAGCATGCCTATTTCATGCTCGATATTTGGACGGGTTCGCGAGGTTCCAACGGCGGATTCGTCATCCGCAGTCGCAAGGACGATTGCGGAACGGCAGAGCGCATCCACCCCTGAACCTTTTCGTGGACCGATAAGCCAAAGCTGGGCAATTCCTGAGCAATAACCGGCACGAAATCGAGTGCATTGAGGAGATCACGAACTGCGCGAACGTGAACAAACGATGGCCCGCCATGAGAAAGGAACACGTTTCTCATAAAAGGTGGATCGTCCTCGCTCGGTGGTGCGGCCTGCATAACTGGAGCACATCTCGTCGCCTGCACGGCGCATGACCAGCGCGTATTGGTCCACTCGCATACGCGGTACTGACATATGAGGCATAGGTGCTTGTGCAACCTAAAATGCTCCAACTCCGCTCCGGACATCCGCTTCACGCAATAGCGCTCAACAGTCTCATCGTTGGGGTGCTGGCCGGCCACCTCTGACATGTTCAGCATGATCTCCTGTGCAAACGCACCGGCCTTTCCCTCACGGCACCACCACCGACGTAAGCGGACCCGCGGCCAGCACGGTATTGTTCGCGGCCCGGTACTCGACCCGATAGTACAGAATGCGCTGCGAAATGGCGGGTACGGTGATGGTGCAACCGGCGGCGCAGGCCGCGCCCGCCGGATTCTCCGAAGCGAAGTAATATGGCTGGTTTCCGTATGTCACCGTGCTGGCGGTCGCAATGCACGCATCGTTTCGCGTGGTGCAGTCGATGAGTAGCGGAGCGCCATACTCCTGGTAGCCGAACTGCACGATCGCGTTATTCGCGCCGAGTCCCGCCGGTGGATTAAGGGTAAGGGCGACCGGCACAAAAGTCCCGCGCACTACCGAGTCCGGGGCTGGATAGGGCAGCATTTTGGCCATCCACATATCGCTGCGCTGATAGTTGAGATACTCGGTTCGCAACAACTGCCAGGAGTTGTCCGGCAATAGGCGGTTGTTTTCAAACCCGTAAACCAGGCGCAAGCGGGAGGTTGCCGTTACCAGAGTGCGGGTGTACGAACCCGCGAAGTCGGTGCGGTCCAAGGTAAACTCCCGCACGGCGTCGGCAATGTCGGATATGTTTCCCACACAAATATCGTTGCCCACGCCCAGCGGAGTGCCGCCGTGGATGCCGCTGCCGGAGCAATAGTTCCAAATGACCCCCGGGCAGTTGACGTACACTTGCCCCACAGTGCTGCCGGAGTAGCATTCCCCGTTAGCCCGTGCGAAGCAGGCTGTATACGAGCCGGATGTGCCCGTGGAGATGCTGGAGCCGGGTCCGCTGATATCGATCAGCGGATGGGAACCGCAGCTATTCCCTTGCGCCATCAGTTGACGGTTAATTCCCACTGTGCTGTCAGACCCGAAGAAATCGTCCGGATCGGTCACCAGGCTCGGCGTCGCCACATAAAGCTGCTGCGCCACCAAATTGAAGGTCGGATCGAAGCCCCCGCCTTGGACCGGCATGTTGTCGTATGCGCGGATCGATTCGTAGGCCGAGGCGGCTGCGCCCGCCGCGTTCGGATGACTGCCGACGTCGAAGCCCCAAGGATGGCCATAGACGCCGGCGAATGCCGGATTCGTGCTAGCGTAATTCACACCGGTGGCTTGGTAGGGCGTCAGGTTGGCAAAGGGCAGGTTCAAGATGCCGGGCACCGATCCCAGAATTGTTTGGTAATCGGTCGGCCAACCCCAAATGGGCTCGTTCCACTCGGGTACATTGGTGGCCACTGCCTCGCCGCCATCCCGCCACTCGCCGTGGCCTCCGGTGTTATTCGAGTCCTGCATCAGGCAGTTGCCATGCGGATCGGGCGCTCCGCGGCATCCGGCAAGTGGATTCCAGTACACCGTGACGGCTTGATTCGCGCTGGTCGATCCTGGCGCAATAGCGCTCTGGTAGGATTCCCAATACAGATACACGGGGCCGCTGGCGATGGCCACCTCCGTTCCGTAGGCGTTTCGCTGGAAAACGAATAAACCCGGCGTGGAACTGTAGTTCTTGATTTCGAGCGTCATCAGCTCGTTGGGTCCGGCGGACCAATTGCAGCTTCCTGAGGAATTTGTAGTGACGCAGGCGGTGTCTCCAATCTGGGTAGTTCGCATCTCGCCTGGCGTGCCCAGGAATGGGGCCGCTACCGGCGGCGCGAAGTACGGCTCATATCCGGTGACCCCATCCACCGTGTAGCTGTTCATCTGAATGGCGATGCAATCCGCCGTGGACGACAGGCCTGGGCTGAACGTATTGCATTTCGCCGGGCCGGCCGCGGGGATGCTGGCGATGTTTGAAGTTGTGATTGGCCGGTACTCATTGCAGTCGAGGATGATCCATCCGGTTTCGCCGGTTTCCACCACGGCGTGCAGGCTGCGCCCCACCAGCGCGCCTTGGCCCGGGCCGATAGATCCGTGCGGTGTATTGAAAGTGTTGATCGCGCCTACGATCTGCGGCCCGCCGGCCTGACCGGCGTGTGCCGGATTTCCATCTCCGGGCGAGAAGGCGAAAATCCATCCTGGAGAGTCGCCGCCGCCGGAGTAGCAGGCTGGAAAGAAAACTCCGGTGGTCATGCCATACGGGACACAGTACCCATTGTTGAAGTAAGCAGTGGAGTAAGTCGGGTCGAATGTCGCCATCTGGTCCGCGATGCTCTCGGAGGCGGTCGTCTGCGGCGTCAGGTTGGTGAACGTAAGGCCGTTGCTATAGTTAGCGGTGTAAGTCCCTGGAGTCAACGCGGTAAAATTCCCGATCTGGGCGCCGCCGCCTTGAGGAGTGGCGGGTTGGGTAATGCTCGACGGATTGAAGATTCCCTGGATCACCAGCGGGCCTCCGCCGGCCGGGTCCAGCGAAACGCCGTAAAACGTTAGAACGGATTGCGTCTGATCGATGTCCGCCGTCTCTCCGCCGGGAAACGGGACGCCTTCCCAGGTATTCGTCGCCGCGCCGCCGCTGCTGCTGGCGTAACCGTAATAGGCATCGTTTGCGGGGTTGGTGGGATCGATCCAATAGATGCCGCCATAGAGACACCAAAACCCGCCGGACACCGGAGTGTTCATGCAACCCGTCCCAGCCCCATTATCCGGGTAGCTGGGAGATGAGCTTTCAATCGCCGCCATACTGGCGGCCGTGAGCGTGACGGTACTGCCATCCGTGGGCGCCTGATTGCGCCAGATCAGCAAAGCAAAGTTGTTGGCGCACCAGTATACGTTTCCGGACGGCGGTGTGCCGGATACCGTCAGGTCGTTGCCGTCGACGAAGCTGGTGATGACGTACTCGGTGGATGTGGTGCTCGACGGCGGCGTGGTGCAGGCGTCGTTGTTGGACGACAGCCGGATATGCCCGTTGCCGCCAGTCACCCAATAGAGGCTAAAAGTATCCCCGGAAACCCAGGTCACGATATTGCCGGCCACCGTCGCGGTGCCCGAATGCGGGGACGACTCCTGCACATTGAACCTCGGGTTGGTATCCAGCAGCCAGGGGATGACGCCGAACTGCGAAGTGCTGGCCTGCCCTAATGTCTGCTGGCTGCTGGTTTGGCCCATGGCGGCCTGCTGAATCGAACTGGCGCACGAAGCGCCGCCATTCAGCGACAGACAGACGTCCAGCACGCGGAAGCTGGTGGTGGTGGAATTGACGAAGCCCGTAAGCCCAGCGCTGAACTGATCCAGCGTCCAACTCTGCCCGTAACTGGAGGAACCGTATCCCGCGTCCCAGGCATTGTTTCCGTTGAGAGGAGGCCGCAGCACCAGCGGAGCGGTACTGATGCCCACAGTCGTATTGCCCGAGCCCGTCACCACGTTGCACGGTGAAATCCAGGGCCCGGCCGTGTCGCACGGAGAGGTCTGCCCCTGATTGAAAGCTGAGCCAAACGGCATATTGTTCCAGTACCCCCAGTTATTCCCCCGCAATCCCACGCGCTGCAGAAGAACGCCCGTAAGAGGGTCGATAAAGGACTCGGGAGTCAGTCCCCCCAGGGACTCCGGCCAAGGCTGATCGCCGGGATGTGCGGGGTCCGATAGCCACGGGTCGCCGTAGCTGCTGCCCAGCGGAATGTTGCCCGTGGTGAACGTGAAGGTCGCAATGTCTCCGGTGGAGGGACAAGTAATCTGGCCGAAATACGGCGTATAAGCCTGTAGCGCGCGCGAGAAATGGCGCACGCCGGAGTATTGCCCGGCAGTTGCGTACTGCGCCGTGCGCTGCCCCAGCACTACAGTGCGGGAAAGGCCGTCCGGCGTTGTGCTGGGCCGGGCCAGATCGGAATTGGAATTGGCGAAGGTGCCCGGATCCACGTCCAGTGCCGGCGGCGTCAACCCAGCGCTCTGGCTTACCTGGATGGTACAGGCGTTTCCGTCGGGCGCCGTGTAGGAGATCAGGGCTTGCGTGGCGGTCGTACCCAGTACGCGGAAGTTCCCGATGGCTGCCAGGCAGGAACAGGCGGAAGCCGCCAACAGCGCCGCCATCCTTACAGGGTGGCGCACGCACTCGTGCGTGCCGTGTCGAGACTCGTCTCGACACCCTGGCGAGGTACGAGCGTCTGCATAGATTGTCGGGCGGTCCCCCTGGACCGCGGCCGGCGCCCTCGCTGGCCTCTCGCCATTATCGAAAGCCTTGGTTTTTCGAACGAACGAGCGGCTCCAGGGGGACCCGCGCAGACCGGGCCGCAGACCAAGGGGTCTGCCCCACGAGTTCCGCCGAACTACCGGGTAAGGGCGCGTCATCGTACCAACCCCTGCATCTTCATCGCCCACCAATCGACCGAAAGGCCCTCCGCCGCACCTCCGGTCGACATGTTGATGAACTGAGGCGTCAGCGTGGCTGTCGGCGCGGCCGCTACGCTTCCCGAATTGGCGCTGTTAATCTGGAACTGGACGGTGCCCTGGGTGGCGGAATAGATGCGTACGTGATACCAGGTATTCGCGGCCACCGCCAGGCCGCTGTTGAAGCAGGTCTTCGTCCCGCTGACGATCACCTCGTACACCCAGTTTGTGGTGCTCTCATTAGACGGGCATCCGCCGCCGGAGGGGTCGTACCGCACCGCAATCTCGTTCCCGTTCGCGGGATGATATGCGGCTTGATTGTCGCTGAACCCAACCAAATAGCGGGCGCTCGCCACGCCGTTTGCGTCGGTTTCGAAGATAGCTTGTGCTTCCCAATAAGACCATGCCCCTCCCGCTCCCAGATTCGCAAAAGCGTATACTGCCCCATTCGTAGCATCGGACAACGTGAGGGAACAGCCATCGCCGGAGTTGCTCCCGCTGTTCAAAGAAAAGATTCCGGGGTGATTGGCTACGCCCTGCGACATGCTATTCCCGCAGGTAGCCCCTAACGTCACCACGTCCCAATGCAACGTCCCGATCGTGCCGTTACTATCTGCGCCGGGCAGAAACTCTTCCACCGCGTTCATAACCGTCGAATCGAGCGGAGTGAAATCAATCGTACCCGCCGTGTTCGTCAGGTTATTGCGAAAGGTATAGGTCGCGCCTCCGCTGCCGCCGCCGCCCGCGCAGGACCATGCGCCGTTCACGTACATGGCCATCGCCCCCGAGCCGCCCGCCGCGCAGGGCGCGGTCTGCGTGCAATTCGAGCAATACAGGATAGCCCCGTTGGCGCCGCTGCCAAGATTGGCGAACGTGGAACTGCCCACCTGCGCCGAATTGCTCAGCGTAAGATTGGTGGCCGACAAGTTGCCGTTCTGCGTATTATCGTTGATCACCGCCATCACGGAATTGCTTTGCGGGAACTGTGGTGCCCATCCGGCTACGTGTACCGTCTGCACCGGCAATGAAGTATAGCGGCCGGAAGCGCTACCGCCAAAATCGACGAAGACGTAATCGGCTTGATTGGGCGTGCCGTTAAACATGGTGCCCGGCACGGGATTCGCTGAGTCGGCTGAGATCACGCTGGGCCCCACTTCGTTCGCGAAATCGATCTGATAACCCGTGTTGTTGAACATCTGTAGAGTGAAGTTTCCCGACCCGCCATTCAGCCGCAATCCCGCCGTGGTGGTGTTCACGACGTTGCCCGAAACGATCTGGCTGGGAGCCCGCACTTCCAAACCGACTGGACCGGCAAACTCGGCGGCGGAAAAGTTATGGCTGCCGGCGCCGCTGTCGATCAGCATCCCCCATCCGGTCACGGTAGTTGCCATGATCTGGCTTCCATCCAGTGAGCTATTGCTGTATACGCCCCCCAGCGTGTTCAGAAACGCGTTGAGGTTCGAAAGGTGACCGTTGCCGTTGTACGTGGTGGAGGTCTGGACCTGCATTCCCCAGCCGCCGTTCTGGTAGAGCACCATCTCTACGAAATCGGAATCGTGCGGGCCGCGGAACGTCCAGCCGTTTCCGTTATTGAAAGCCGACCGGATACCGGTAAAATATCCCTCCAGGTCCAGGGAGGGTGTTGCAAAAGTAGAGTCCAGGCCCCACTCGGTGTAAATCCCATCCGAGTAGGCCTGCTGCACGAACACGTCCGTCATCTCCAGGCCGTGGCCATATAGCCGGATGCCGTAGCTGGTCCCCGTTTGGTTGGCTTTGTTGCCATTGATCGTGCAGCCGCGGATTTCTCCGCGGAACAAACCATACAGACTATTCGTGCCGGTCAGCGCAGCGAAGTTCGTCTGCGAAATGACATCCACATTCGCGCCGTTCTTCAGCATCAAGGTGGTCACTCCCGAGCCGGCGCATTCGATCTTGCCCGTTCCCGTTTGGTCGGTGAGAGAGTCCGAAAACCGGATGCCCCCCACCGTGTGGGTCCCTACCCCAAAGTAAATCTTCTGGCCTTTGGCCAAAGTGATAACGCTGTTGACCACGTATGTGCCGTCGTCGGCCCGGACCTCCCCGGCGCCCGAGGCCAGCGCCGCGATAAAAGCGGCCGAATCGTCGGTAACGCCGTTGCCCGTTGCCCCGAAATCCTTGACGTGAATCAGATCCTGCAGCTTGGAAGTCACCGTGCGCGTCACGGCACCCGCGCCCAACTGTAAGAAAGTGCTCGTCCCAGTCAGTTGCTGTGTCCACGTGTTGGTGGCCGTGCACAGGTATATGTTTTGTCCGGCTGAGGCATCCGTGGCGAAGTACTCCGCGCCTTGCGTGCAGGTCGTCGGCAGTTGCGCCGTGGTCCCGCGCTTGGCCGGTATGGTGTACGTGGCGCCCGACGCGTCCCACGGGCCGATCTGGATACGCCCCCCATTTACGACTGTCTGCCCGGTGAGCAGGCCGGCGCTTCCTAACAGGATGGCCAAAAGCCGAAAGCTGCTGCGTGAGTGCTTCATATTTAGTAATTCCTCACAATCGTGGCCCGGTAACTGGCGCTGGGTGGAGCGACGCCGGATCCCGACAGATTACATAGGCGAACAGTTATCGTATTCGTGCTGCTCACCAGCATGATGCCAAAGATGCCTGCGGGAAGCGCCGGCCACCCGGGCGCGACGGCATCGCCGGGGTTGGCGCCGGCCACGGTCAGGGTCTGATCCGCGGCGCACGCGCCTGTGGCGATGCTGGGAAAGGTCAATGTTGCCGAATTCATCAGGTAGGTAGGGATCACGCCATTGTCCACCGCGATGGTGCTCAGTCCGGGAGCCTCGGTATCGATGATTCCTGTGCCGGCGGCCAGCGTCTTCGCGCTCAGGAAGGCGCGTTGGTCGCGTCCCCCCGTGATGTCCCATGTGCCATTGGTTGCGGTCCAGGCGTAGACCGGCAAAACGTTCGGCGGAAAGGATGTAATACCAGCCTGCTGGGTGCAGCCGGCCGAGCACGCCACGGTCAGATTATTCCCAACCATGAGAGCGCCGGAAGTATTCACGTAAACATACGCCGTACCGATGCCGCTCCCGCTGACCGTGGCGGTCGCGCTGTTTGTAATGCTATACACCTGGTAGCCGAAGCGCACATTGCACGGCGACGTGGGTCCGCAGCCCGCGCCGATGCTGAGCACGGTGGAAGATGTGCGCACGGCGGCCAGATCTCCGAGTTGGTACGCCATGGTCACTCCACCGCCGGCAGCGCTCGACGGCTGCCATGCGGACGCCGCCGAGTTCCACACGAGCGCCTGTCCGTTGCTGGGGAGCGTGCTGGACACCGCCTGTCCCTGGATGGCCTTCACCGTGGCGGCAGTCAGCGTGCCGCTGAGATCGCCTCCCGCCGCGGGTAGTTGGCTGGAGGCAACCGTGCCGGATATCTCCCCGAAGCCGTAGTCTCCCGTCTGGGCCGTGACGGCGCCGGTTCTGCCGAACACGCTGCTTACCGCGCCGCCACCCGATACCGTGCCCGGCTGCCACGCGGAAGCGCTAGAGTTCCACACCAACGCCTGGCCACTAGTTGGAACGGTGTTCGCCACCGGGCGGTTTTGAATGCCGGTGACCGTGGCGGCTGTCAATGTGCCGCTCACATCGCCGCCCGCTGCGGGAAGCTGGCTGGAGGCAACCGTGCCCGATATCTGCCCAAAGCTGTAATCGCCGGTTTGCGCGATCACCGCGCCGGTTCTGGCAAACACGCTGGTTACCGCCGCGCCGCCCCCGCTCACGGACGCCGTGCCCGCGCCGTTCACCACGCAATAGCCGGTCTGCGCCGTGGTGAAATTGATCGTGACGTTGTAGGTTGTCGGGCTGATCTGGACGGTGTTCGGCTCTACCTGCTGCGGTGGCGTCGAATTGTCATAGCAATCCACAACCAGGTTGGCCGTTCCGAACTGGTGTACAGTCCCTAGAATGGTGATGCTGACTTGCGACACAAACGCGTACCCGGCGTTGCCGGTTTCGGCCGCCGCTGGCTGCCATTGGTTCGTGGCGGCGTCCCATTGTAATACCTGATCGCTGGACGGGGCCGTGCTGCTTACATTCCGTCCTTGCAGCCGAGTTACCGTCAATGCGCCCGGAGCGCCGGATATGTCTCCGCCCAGGGCGAGCCATTCGGTACCGCTCCCGTTGCTGGACAGCACCTCGTTTGCATCACTCGAAGTCACCGACAGGCTGTTGCCTTCCACCGACCACGTGTTTATAGCATCGCACGCGTATACATTGCTGCCCGCGAGCGCCGTCGTCAGGAAGAAGAACTGCCCTACCGCACAGGTACTGGGCAGCGTGCTTCCCGTTTGCATCGGCTTCGTGGATGTGGCCGCCGAGAAATCGACACTCTTGCTCTGCGTGCGCAAATCCACTAATGTCTGTCCCCCTAAGGTGGCTGTAAACCCCATCCACAAAAAGAGGCCTGTTGCAAATCTGCATTTGTTCATGTCTTCGCGAGGCCTCCAAGCAGGCTGGACGAGGCCACTCCTGATCTGAGTCCAGCACACCGCTGGGCGGAACTGACAGGTCAATCGCTGCAAGTCATAGAAAGTACAGGTATCGAAATGTTGGCTACCCGTGTGAACGTTCGTCTGTGATGCTGGCGGAACCCGAAGAGTTCGCCATTGGCTTTGCTCGGCAGAAAAATGGCCTAGCCGCGCTGCCCAACCGCCCAGCCCAAAAGAGTCGAGATCGCTTCCATCGTCGAGTCGCGCCTGTCTTCGTCTCCATGGGTACGAACGCGACCGGCCATCGAGTGGGCGGTTACTGTTTCAACGCCGTCCTGTGTGAGAATCGGAAAGGCAGACTTAACGGCATCCGTATATGTGTGGTATCGCAGGATTCGTAACCCGCGCCCCCGCCGCCTCGCCGGACTCGCTGCTGGCCCGCATGACGGACAGTATCCGCCATCGCGGCCCGGACGGCTCCGGCTACTACCGTGATCCCTTCGCCTCCCTGGGCCACCGCCGCCTCAGCATCATCGATGTCGCCGGAGGTCACCAGCCCATGTCCAACGAGGACGGCGCGCTCCGGATCACTTACAACGGCGAAATCTTCAATCACGCCGATCTCCGCCCCGCCCTCGAACAGGCCGGCCATCAATACCGCACCCGCTGCGATACCGAAACCATCCTGCATGCCTACGAGCAATACGGGCCGGATTGCATGACGCGCTTCCGCGGCATGTTCGCCTTCGCTATCTGGGACAAAAACACCCGCACTCTTTTCTGCGCCCGCGACCGCCTTGGCAAGAAGCCCTTTTACTACTATTGGGACGGCCACCTGTTCGCCTTCGCCTCCGAGATCAAGGCGCTGCTCGAACATCCCGCCATCTCCCCGCGCTTCGAGGAATCGCTGCTTTCCGAATACCTCGACTTCGGCTATTGCTCCGGCGAGCAGACGCTCTTCTCAGGCATCCGCAAGCTCATGCCCGGCCACTGGCTTCGGCTGACACCGGAACAACTCGAAATCCGCCGGTATTGGGAGATTCCCTGCCCTGCCGACCATCAAACAGACAACGCCAAGCGCGACGACCAATCCTGGATCGCCGAATGCCGCACGCGCCTGGAAGAAGCCGTCCGTACGCGCCTCATGAGCGACGTGCCCCTCGGCATGTTTCTCTCCGGCGGCGTCGATTCCAGCGCCATCGCCGCGATTATGAAGCCCATATCCAGCAGGCCTGTAAAAACCTTCGCGGTCGGCTACCGCGAGCAGGCTTTCAGCGAGCTCGCCTACGCCCGCCAGGTCGCGGAAAAAATCGGCACCGAGCATCACGAAGTCGTCATAGACAGGGATGATTTCCTCAACGCCCTGCCGCAACTGATCTGGCATGAAGATGAGCCTATCAGTTGGCCTTCCAGCGTCTCTCTTTATTTCGTGTCGCGCCTGGCCGCGGAGCAGGTGAAGGTCGTCCTCACTGGCGAAGGCAGCGACGAGTTATTCGCCGGTTACGCCCGCTATCGCACTTATATCCTCAACCAACGTTTGCTGAAACTTTACCGTGTGGCGCCCCGCCCCTTGCGCGATTCCGTGCGCTCCGGAATAGCCGGCTCCCGCCTGCTTTCCGGCAACATCCGGCGCAAGCTGCAGCATTCCGTTCTGGGACGCGGCGAAGATCTCGAAGCTCTCTACCTCGATAACTTCTACGCCGCGTTCTCGCGCGCCGAGCAGCAGCGCTTGCTGAACGCGCCCGTTGGAGCTACTTACGATTCCTTTCTGTATTACTGGAACGCCCAGCCGGATGCCTCCCTGCTCTCCCGCATGCTCTACGCCGACCAGAAAGCCTACCTGGTCGAACTGCTCATGAAGCAGGACCAGATGAGCATGGCCTGTTCCATCGAGAGCCGCGTTCCCTTTCTGGATCACCCCTTCGTCGAATTCGCCGCCTCCGTTCCCGATCGCATGAAGCTCCGCGGCGGCGTGGGCAAGTACATTCTGAAGCGCGCCGTCGAAGATCTCCTCCCGCATGACATCGTTTATCGCAAAAAGATGGGGTTCCCCACGCCGCTCCGCCAATGGCTGATGGACCCCAGCGCCGATGCCCTGATCGCCAAGCTTCAGGACCGCGACGGCCTGCTAGCCCCCTACATTGATTTCACTTATTTGAACGATCTCCTCACCCGCCACAAAAGCGGCCTGGAAGATGCCACCGACCGCATCTGGCGTCTTCTGAACCTGCAGCTTTGGGGCGACATATTCATCACCAGTAGGACAGGCATCCTTGCCTGTCCCCTCCAATGAATCTCACCCGCCTGCTGCAAATGAGTCCGGCCGAAGTAAGCACCCGCGCCCAACAAACTTTCTCCAAACGCTGGAGCAATCCCACAGCCTGCCGGCTAATCCCGTCCAACGCCGCCCCCGCCTTCCCAGACCCACCGCCCTATGCACGTGACGAAGCCGAGCGCATATGCCTCCATCGCTTCGACCTGCTCGGTTACAAAGGCCTGGATTTCGGTACCCCCATCGATTGGCACTTCGACCCCGTCCACGGCAAGCGCGCCCCCCGTAAACCCTGGTATCAAATCCCATTTCTCGACTTTGATCGAATCGGCGACCACAAAATCATCTGGGAACTGAACCGCCATCAGCACCTCGTCACGCTGGCCCAAGCCTGTTTGCGCGACGAAATCGTAGCCCAATGGACTCACTGGCAAAGCGAAAACCCCTATCCCATCGGAATCAACTGGGCCAGCACGCTGGAGGTCGCCTTTCGGGCGCTCTCCTGGCTCTGGGTGCGCCACATAATCGGAGATTTTCACCCTGACTTACTCCCCGCGCTCCACCTCCACGGCTGGTACATCGAGCGCTTTCTATCCACCTATTTCTCTCCCAATACCCACCTGCTAGGCGAAGGCGTGGCGCTATTCGCCATCGGCACGATGTGTCCGCAAATCGCTGACGCACCCCGCTGGCAATCTCGCGGCTGGAAAATCGTTCTGCAACAAGCCGAAACTCAAGTTCGCCCCGACGGCTTCCACTTCGAGCAATCCGTTTACTACCACATCTACGCGCTCGATTTCTTCCGGTTCGCCCGCACCCTGGCTGCGATAAATGCGCTCGTCATCCCACCATCATTCGAGCGCACAATCGAAAAAATGTCCGAAGCTCTGGCATCCATATCCCAAGCCGGCCGCCCGCCAAACTTCGGAGACGACGACGGAGGCCGCGTCATCGTGTCGCCCGCTCGCCCGCTCGCCCCCTCGCCCGCTCACCACGTAGGCGGCATCTACACGATGACCTCCGCCAACGCTAAACTCTTCATCGACGCTGGCCCGCAAGGCGCCTTCGCCGCCGGACACGGCCATGCCGACGCGCTTAGCGTCCAACTCATTACGGAGGGCCGCCCTATACTGATCGATTCCGGCACCTTCTGCTACGTCTGCCCCGAGCGCGACCGCTTTCGCGGTACCGCCGCCCATAACACCGTTCAAGTGGACGGCCGCGACCAAGCTCAGCCCGACGGCCCCTTCGCGTGGACCGGCATGCCCGAAACCACCGTCGATCACTGGCAGACCGGCGAATCGTTCGATTTCTTCGCCGGACATCACAATGGCTACCAGCCCGTCATCCACCATCGCTGGGTATTCGGTCTCAAATCCAAATTCTGGCTAGTCCGCGATGTCGTCGTGGCGCACGCACTCGTGCGTGCCGCGTCGCCACTCTTGGCGACGCATGGTCTCGACATCCACTGGCACTTCCTCGACGAGCGCGACATCGCCATCCTGCCGCCCGTCGGCCATAACTGGTCCCAATCCATCGAACGCTGGGACTGGTCCCCAATCTACGGCAAAAAAGAACCCGCCTTCGTCCTGCGCTTCAGCACGGAAACTTCCCTACCAGCCGAATTCGCCGTCCTGCTCGTCCCCTCCGACCCTGGAACATTCACGCAAACAGGACCCAGCACTTACCACTATAAAGAACCCCAGGGGTCGCACGAATTCATCTTCACCAACGACCACTTCAGCTATCGCGCCACTGGCCCTGCAGGCGTCACGGAGTTCACATTATGAAACTCCTATGGGTCAAAGCCGGGGGCCTGCTTCCCCCCGACATGGGCGGCAAGATCCGCAGCTTCCAGATCCTCAAACAACTCGCCCGCTGCCACGAGATCACCCTCTTCACCTTTTACCCGGAGCATCCCGACGACCAGCATCTCCGCGGCAACGCCTTCTTCTCCAACGTCGTGGCCGTCCCTCTGCCGCTCCCGCTCCGCCGCAGCCTCGGCGAGTATCTCCGCTCCGCCCGCATGATGGCCGCCGGCCGTCCCGTCACCATCGACAAGTTTCTCTATCCCGAAGTGCGCCGCCGCTACGCCGCACTGCTGGCGTCCGCCACCTTCGATGTGATCGTCTGCGACTTCCTCGTGCCAGGCTCGCTCATGCATTGGAAAACACCGCCGCCCACCATCCTCTTCACCCACAACGTCGAAGCCCAGGTTTGGGAGCGCCACTACAAGGTCACTACCAATCCGTTCATGAAAACCGCCTGCTGGCTGGAATCGCGCGCCTTGGCCGGCGCCGAGCGCAGTTACGTGGAACTGGCGGATCACGTCGTAGCCGTCTCGGAAAACGATCGCGCTTTTTTTCTCCAATATGTCGAAGCCAGCCGCATCTCCGTGATTCCCACCGGCGTGGATACCGAGTACTTTCAGCCGTCTTCCGAGCCCGAACAGCCGGACACCATGGTCTTCACAGGTACCATGGACTGGATGCCGAACGAAGACGGCGTCGCCTACTTTGCCGATAAGATATTTCCGCTCATCCGGCGCGAGTTGCCGGACGCAGCCTTTTGGGCCGTGGGCCGCCGCGCTCCACGGCGCATTCAAGCCCTGGCATCCAGCAATGTGGTAATAACCGGCGCGGTGGACGATATCCGCCCTTATCTCGGCAAAGCTGCCGTGTGCGTCGTGCCGTTGCGCAGCGGCAGTGGAACCCGCATCAAGATCTTCGAAGCCATGGCCATGGGCAAAGCCGTGGTCTCGACCACCATGGGCGCCGAAGGACTTCCCGTGAGCCATGGCGAGAACATCATCCTGGCCGACGACCCCGCCGATTTCGCCCGCCAGGTCGTCCAACTCTTGCGCGATCCGCAACGCCGTGCGCAACTGGGCCGGGCCGCGCGTCGGCTCGTCGCAGAAAACTATGGGTGGCCGTCTGTAGCCGCACATTTCGACCGGATCATGCAGGCCGTTCTGGGCCGTGCGAACAGCGCATAGCCAAGTCCGGTTCATCCTGTCGCCGGTGCACCTACTGCCTATGCCGTTCCGCACCCGGGCGTTTTCAAGTTGATTCCGCCCTACGCCGGGTATTAAGGGCGCGGCTCCGTGAGAGAAATCGCAGCCCAATATTTATTGAGAATTCATGTCCTGAGCGCCAACCTCAATTCAGTGGCCCTCGGTCCGGCCACGTTGATCTTCTGCATGACAGTAGCAGTTGTCCTGCTGATCCTGGTGTTGGAGATCTGATTGGTTGGTGGAATTCTCGCGTCGTGTACAAGATCATTGTCGTATTTGGCACCCGGCCCGAAGCCATCAAGCTCTGCCCGGTCCTATTGAACCTGCGGCAGGATGCGCACTTTCAGGTGCGTGTCTGCGTGACCGCGCAGCACCGCGCGATGCTGGATCAAGTGCTGGCCGCCTTCGATGTGACCCCGGATTACGACCTGGATTTGATGCAGCCCGGGCAGACACTCGCGCAGATTACCGCGCGCATACTGGCCGCCCTCGAGCCGGTAATCCGGGCCGAGCAACCGGACATGTTGCTCGTGCAGGGCGATACCACCACCACGCTCGCCGGCGCTATGGCGGCCTTCTACCAACACGTGCCGGTGGGCCATGTGGAAGCCGGACTGCGCACCGGCGACCTCGCGCAGCCATTTCCCGAAGAGATGAATCGCGTGGTGACCACTCGCCTCGCGGCGCTGCATTTCGCGCCCACCGAAACGGCGAAAAGCAACCTGCTGGCCGAAGGCATCGAGTCGCAGCGCATCTCCGTTACCGGCAATTCGGGGATCGACGCAGTGCTCTATGTGCGTGACGCATTGGCGGCGGGGCGGCTGCCCGGGGGTACGTGGCCCCAATTAGATGCGTCCAGGAAATTGATCGTAGTCACCGCCCACCGCCGGGAAAGCTTCGGCGAAGGCTTCGCGCACATTTGCGAAGCTCTGGCCCGTCTTGCCAGGCGGGACGATATCCAAATGATTTATCCGGTGCATCGCAATCCAAACGTCATGGACCCCGTGTACCGGCAGTTGGACGGACTGGCGAATGTGTTTCTGGTCGAACCGCTGGATTACGTCCCCTTTGTGGACCTGATGCGCCGTGCGCACCTGCTGATCACCGATTCTGGCGGCATCCAGGAAGAAGGGCCTTCGCTCGGAAAGCCCATTTTCGTGATGCGGGAAAAGACCGAGCGGCCCGAAGCGGTGGCCGCCGGCACGGTGAGATTGGTAGGCACGGACGCGGATCGGATCGTGAGCGAAGCCGCGCGTCTGCTGGATGATGAAGCGGAGTACGGCCGCATGGCGCGCATCCACAATCCGTACGGCGACGGACGCGCCAGCGACCGCATCCGGCAAGCGGTTGCGGCATACTTTGCCTAGAGGCCTAATTTGGTAGCTGCGTTGTCGCGAAACAGTGAACCCTCGCGGATGTATTTCCTCACCGTGGCCAGCGACCGGTGGCCGGTCTGCTTCATGATGGCCAACTCGCTGGCGCCATTCATGGCAGCCTGGGTGGCCAAACCCGCGCGCAGACTGTGCCCAGCGTACTCCACGGTTTCGAGACCAGCCCGCCCCGCCCCGCGCTTCACCAGATAGGCGACCGAATCCGCGTGCAGCGCCTGCCCGCTCACCAAACCGAATCGGTCGATGGCGCGAAACACCGGCCCGGAGATGATGCCGGCCTGGTCCAGCCAGGCGCGGACCGTGCGCACTGGACAGGTCCGCGGGTCGGAGCCGTACGGCAAGGCCACCGCTCTCCCCTGCCCTTCCTGGTCGGTCTTCGATCTGCCGAGCCGCACGATCAGTCCATCCGCCGTCGTTTCGAGATCCTCAACGCGTAGCGTTGCCAATTCCGATCTTCGAAAGCCTCCGGCAAAGCCAGCCAGCAGCAGTGCCTGATCGCGCAGCCCCCGGAGATCCTGCGGCAGTTCCGCGATGATGCGCCGGAGATCGGGTGTCAGGAACGGCTTTTTCCCATGTTGGGCCGTTCCTTTCTTGCGTTTGATTCCTTTCCAGACTTCACTCACGATGGCATTCTGCATGGTAGCGGGTGAAGGTTGGCCAGCCGCCTGGTGCGCCCGGTTGATGGTCGTGAGCCGCCGCGCAAGGCTGGACGTTTTGAGCGTCGCCGCACGGTCGGTTAAGTATAGGGCGACCGTTTCCGGCAGAGCCCCCATGGACGCCAACCGATGGGCCTCGCACCATTCCCTGAAGTCTTTCCAGTCGGCTTGGTAAGCCCGGAGCGTGTTGCTGGCTTTCGCGGCGGCCGCAAATTCCTGAGCCTGCAGGCCTAGCGAGCCTAGACAGCCTTTATCGGATACCGGTGCGAGCGCGGTGACCTGAAGCACTGCGCAATTCTATCACACTTCTGATAACGTTCTCTTATCAGAAGTGTGACAACGACGGTATTTTTCGTACATGCGCATAATCGCTGCCACTGTGTTAGCTTGGTACGGTGCCCGATAAACCCACATGGTATGGGCGTTTAGACCAAGTCATCGCTGAACTTGGCAACCTCTCTTGGCCTTGGGTGGATCGTGAGACGCTCCAGTCCCTTCTGCAGGTAGGTCCAAGAAGAGCCCAGCAATTACTGCGGCCTTGCGTCACCCGCCAGGTTGGGGCTAACGGCGTGGCCTGCCGCGAAGAACTGATCGCGCATTTGAAGCGCTTGGCGGCCGGGGACGAGGCGCACTACGAACGGCGGCGCCGCCAAAGGCTCGCCCAGGTCTTGGAAGGGCTGCGCCAGGCGGCTTTAACTCAGCCGAAGGTGCTGGTCGAAGCGCCCACAGCCATGCGCCAGCAGGAATTCGCCAATCTCCCGGGAGTTTCGGTATCGCCAGGAGCCATTTCCATAACCTTCTCTTCGCCAAACGAGGCGCTGCAGAGACTTCTCGCTCTCGCCATGGCGATTGGCAACGATTTCAATGAATTCGAGCGCCAATCCGAGCCGCGACCGTGAGGGAGCGGTGGCCGTGAAGTCGTTTCAGCCACAGGGGTCGCAAAGGGTGCTGTGGCCCGATGGCAAATCGTTCGCCTTCACCATCTTCGACGATCCGGATTCGCAGACGCTGGAAGCTGGCCGCGAGGTCTACGCCCTCCTGGCCGATCTCGGGTTCCGCACCACCAAGGGGGTATGGCCCATCCGCGGATCGGGAACGCCTTCCGACCATGGCGGCACATGCGCCGAACCCGCCTACCGCGCCTGGGTGCAAGACCTTCAACGGACGGGCTTTGAAATCGGCCTGCACAATGCAACCCTGCATACGTCCATCCGCGAACAGACCCAGTTGGGCCTGGAGACGTTCGCGGAGTACTTCGGCGCATATCCCGTCACTCTAGCCCAGCATTTCTATTGCGACGAAAACATTTACTGGGGAGACCAGCGCGTCAGCGGCCTGTACCGCCTGCTTTACAGCGCTCTGACGCGAGGCCGGAACCGCCACCGATTCCACGGGCACATCCCCGGCCATCCGGAGTTCTGGGGCGACCTCTGCCGCCGGCATATTCGTTACGTGCGCAATTTCACCTTCGCCGAAACTAACACGCTACGCGCTTGTCCTTACATGCCCTACCATGATCCGGACCGTCCTTATGTGAACTATTGGTACGCTTCCGCCGAGGGAGCCACCGTAGAGCCTTTCGTGGATAGGATCGGCGAAGCCAACCTGGACCGGCTAGAGGCCGACGGCGGAGCATGCATCATGTACACACACTTCGGCCTGGGCTTCTGGGATGGCCGGATACACCCGCGATTCGCCGAGTCGATGACGCGCCTGGCGCGGCGAAACGGCTGGTTCGTGCCGGTTTCAGAACTCCTCGATTACCTCCTGGCCCAGCGCGGCGGCCAATCGGTGTTGCAGGGATCCCAAAGGCGCGAACTGGAGAGGCGCTGGCTGCTACACAAGGTGCGCTTCGGCAACGCCTGAACCCGGCCTGAGCCTGCGCCACACGGCGAACCCAGCTAGGCAAATCAGCCCCGTTCCGAAAATCGCCGCTCCGGTTGCAAAGGAAGCCGGTTCATAAGCGAACCGCACCAGGTGCCTTCCGGGCTGCAGCAGCACGCCACGGAATAGATAATTCGCCGTGATCCAATGCGACCGCTGTCCATCGACGTACACCTTCCAGCCGGGATAGTCGCTGTCGTTGAGCACCAATAAAGCGGGCCGCTCAACGGCGGCAGCGATCCTCACTTCCTGAGAGGTGTAGGACAGAATTCTGGCGGCGCGTGCCCGTTCGCGGGGTAGGTTGTTGAGGCTCCCAATCGACGCCATATCCGCCGCGTCCAAACCCGTTGCAGAAACCACCGCCGTCTGAAATATGTCGAGCGCCGGAGATCCCAGTCTAGCCAGCGCCGCCGCGTCATCCGGCGCCACTTCCACGCTGGAAAACAGAGCGGCGCGCGGGAGGTAGTCGGAGTATTCGTAGACCTTGACTTCATGGTCATACACCAGCCGGAACGCTGGTTGTGGGGCAATGTCACCGTTGAAATGCGGATCGCCCCAACCGGCCCAAGCCGCACAAGTGTCTCCTTTTGGCCCCGCTGTGGTCGTGAACAACAAATCCACGGTCTGCCCCATGTACTCGCTCAGATCGACCGACCCTGGAATCCAGCGGCGCTCCTCCGGATTGTGCTTGGGATCGATATGATGGTAGTAGAGCAGTCGAATCCGTCCGTCGCCGTCCCGGATTTCCAGCCGGAACTCAACGCCGTCTCCGCATATCGGCATGGATCCGTCATAAACCGCCGGTTGCATGGCCACACTGAAGGAAAACTCGCGGCTGTCAGGCGTGATGGTAGTTCTGAACGGCAGCCGCTCGTAGGGCGGATGCTCGTACAGAACCGCCTTGGTCTCCCCTGAAATGGTGAATGCCCTGACTTCAATCAGGTTCTCCCGTCCCGGCAATAGCCGGCCCGCATTCTGCCGGATTATTGCCTGTGCCCGCCCTGGCTCCGGGCCATACGGTTGCAGCGACAGAAGGTATTTCACCGACGAGAGCTGCAGCAGCCGCCGCTTGAGGGGACTGTCGACGGAAAGCCACCGTAAACCTGTGAAGCGGTTGACCAGATCCCCACGCGCCCCCGGCGGTATCTCCTCCCTCAAGAAAAACCGGATAAAGTCAAAATACTTGCGGTAATACATGGCATCCAGTCCGCGAATATCATCGAGCTGAAAACTGCCCGCCCAGTCCGGATGCAGGATTCCATCTCGTCCAAAGACGCGCTCATGCGCGCCGATACTGGTCTTCAGATAATCGATGTAGGGGGCGCCTTGGTATGGATTCGCGTCGGCGCTCGCCGAGCTTGTCATGGCATAGTAAACCGGATAAACGTAGTTACAGGCCATTTCCGCCGTTAGTAGAATCACCAGGGCGGCCGGCAGCCACGCTCCGGAAGAGGGCCGGGACGGTCCAAGTAGAACGAGCGCCGCCAGGAACAACACTGCGCCGGCTCCTGCCAGGCGCAGATAGAATTCATAAGGTTGCGCTCTTGCCGCCTGGACCGGGGACAGGGAAAACGCCAGGGCCGCGGCTAGTAACGCAAAGACAATCAAGACCGAAACGGCCAACCGCCTGCGGCTCACCGTGTCTGTCAACACCTGATGGACGCCGTATGCACACAGCACGGCAATCGCGAAAGCCAGGAGCGGTTCTTCGTATTTTGGAAACAGAATAAGCTGGAAAAACGGCAAATGCCCGATCAAATTGATTCCGGGCGCTCCATACCGCTTCAAAATGATCGCTAAAGCGGATGCGAAGAAGAAGAGCGTGAAGGGCCGCTCGCCAGGAAAGCGATTTTCCGGCCTGCGGATCAGCCCTCCCACTGCCACGACTGCAAACAACACCTGCAACACTCCCATGAAACCGCGCAGACTGTCGTATCCGCCCAGGCCGGGACCGATGGACCTCCAGGCAGGTCCGAAAAGCATTGGTATGACATAGGTAAATAGCGAGAGGCCAAACGCGTCGTGCCTCAGGCCGATAATGAGTCCATGCAGGTTCGCTGGTTGATGCGAGTCTAAGGAAAGCTTCATGAACTCGAAAAATGGAATCAGGAGAAAGGCCGCCAGCGCCAGCCCTAGTCCTTGAACGAAGAGAAAGTACTTAAGTTGAGTGACACGCGCGGCCCGCGTATGCGGACCCACCGCAAGCCGGAAGAGGAAATAGGCGCAGCCAAATGCCAGGACCAGAAATACGCTTTCCGGCATTCCACCCACGATGCACTGGAACGTGACTGCGACCGACAGCGTCACGTTACCTGTGGTTTGCTCGCGAAGCAGGCGCTCCGTGGCCAGAAACAGGGCGGGAAGCAGGATGTTCACACTCAGTTCCGGCATGTCGAAAAACAGGATAAAGTAGCCCGACAACATGCAGGCAATCCCGCCGGCTATCGAAGGGACAAAAGGCAGGAAGAGACGTAAATAAAGATAGGTGCAGATGCCCGTCAGAAGAAAGCGGGCGAGGATGAAGAAATTGTAAGTTCGCGGCCCGGGATCCAGGCAAAACAGGACGAAGAGTGGGCTGAACGGCTGCGACTGCATGTTCGCGGCCAGTGGCGCGCCGTAGGATTGATAAGGATTCCAAAGAGGCAAATGCTTTTCGCGGAAGTATTGGTGGTGGATCAACGCCGCATCCGGCTCCAGCAACCAGCCCGAGGCGCCCATATCGTTGCCGCGAGAGAAGGCGGGTCCTTGGCTGCCACCGTACCAGGCGCCGTTGGGCATGATGCTGGGGATAGGGCCGCGGGATGCGGTGAGCAGAGTCTTATTTCCCCAGATGAACGGAAAGAAGCACAGGTGCAATGCCAGGACGAGCAAGAGTGCGGCGCAGAGTGTCTGGCGCTTGGCCAGCCAGGCGCCTACCTCCATGCGGCCGGCTCCGCAAGATCCTGCAGGTCCAACCCGGCGTCCTCCAGAGTGCGCCTTAGGTGGGGACTGTAAAACGGATCGCCACGCTCCAAACAGGCGGCCCAGCGCTGCTCGAATAAATAGCGTTCTTCCAGGCGCACGCCCGCCTGGCGCGATTGGCACTCATAGTGGCGCAATAGAGCCGCCGGTTCCACGATCGCCTCGTAGCCGGCTTGGCGCGCGCGCAGGCACAAGTCCACGTCGTTATAGTTTACCGGGAACGATTCATCGAAGCCGCCTAACTCCTCAAAAACGCTCTTGCGGATCGCCAGACAGGCGCCGGTCACGGCGCTGACGTTGCGCGTGAACGGCAGCCAGTTCCAGTACGGAGAGCCGAAGGT
>Ga0302325_10006474_pt1 | contig 26307 bp, 21 predicted proteins | sample Palsa_T0_2_FD_201948 | JGI IMG/M metagenome (GOLD analysis project Ga0302325, IMG submission 201948) | Peat permafrost microbial communities from Stordalen Mire near Abisko, Sweden - Palsa_T0_2 | ecosystem: Environmental > Terrestrial > Soil > Palsa > Peat permafrost | place: Sweden: Abisko... | reverse complement strand
ACATGGACAAGGCGTGGGTGGGAAAGACAAGCAGGGCGACCACCGTGACCGCGCCGGCCAGGGCGGCTGGGCGCGCCCGGCCGTCGCGCCCGATGAGCACGCCGAAAAGGGCGACCAGGCCGCCCACGATGGCCGGCACCAGGGACAGCAGCGCGGGGACCATGCCGGTCACCACCGAGGCGGCGGCGTAGAACGGCACCTCGACGGTCCAGAACGAATCGAGCGATAGAGCCCAGCCGTGCAGCAGCACGTGGCCCCCGATGACCGATTGCGCTTCCAGCACCAGCGATGCCGCGTCCGAGCCGGGGGTCACGGCATGCACGGCGGCGGCATTGAAGACGGCCACCAATCCCACCAAGGCGCCCACCAGCACGCCCCCGGTGCGGATGCGAGAACGGGCGCTGTTCCGTCGAGCCCCGGTTCTGGAAATGATCTGTCTGCCCCCGACGTCGAATCCGGCGTGCGACGGGGGAGCGTAGCGGTGGCTCCTGCCGCCGCAATGTCGCCCCTTCATCCGCGGCCGACTGGACGGGAACGGGTACATCTTGGTCATGCCCACGCCCGCCACCGTCGTGTCGCTCTCATCGTCGGAGCAGGTCAGGCGGCGGCGGTTGGTCCTGACCAAACGAAAGGCGACCGCGCTACTGGCCGCCGTCACCGCCATTTTCGTGATCGTCACGGCCTGGGGTGGCAACACCACCTGGGCCGGCTACATCCAAGCCACCTCAGTGGCCTCGATGGTGGGTGGCTTGGCCGACTGGTTTGCGGTGACCGCCCTGTTCCGCCACCCCCTCGGCTTACCGATTCCCCACACCGCCATCGTGGTCGAGCGCAAGGACCAGTTCGCTGCCACCTTGGGCGAGTTCATCCAGGAGAGCTTTCTCACCCCGGCGAACATCGTCGAGCGGGTGCGTGCCATGAGACTCGTCAACTCGGCCGCTCGTTGGCTGGCTGAGCCGGCCAATGCCGCCCGGCTGGCAGGCGAGGTGGCGGACGCCGTGGTGGCGCTGGCCGATTTGTTGCACGACGGGGAAGTGCAGCGGGCCATCGAGTCCCTGGTGCATCGAACGGTCGATGCCGTGCCCCTGGCTCCGTTGGCCGGTCAGGCGCTGGGGATTGTCACCGCCAACGGCGAGCTCGACATCGCGCTGGACAAGGCCCTGGCCGGGCTCAACGCCTACATCGGCGACCATCGCGACGAGTTGCGCCAGCTCTTGAGCAAGCGGTCCCGGCGGTGGCTGCCCGGGGTGGTCGACCACAAGCTGTTCGATCGTGTCCTTGACGGCGTCTCGTCGGTGTTGGTGCAGATGGAAAATGACCCGCACCACGACCTGCGCCTGCAGCTCACCGCCCGGGTCGAGCAACTGATCGTCGACCTGCAAACGTCGAGTGAGCTGCGGGCGCGGGGCGAGCAGTTCAAGGCCGACATGCTGGCCCGGCCCGAGGTACGGCGCTGGATCGAGGAGCTGTGGGGACAGGTGAAGGCCAACCTGGCGGCCCAGGCGGCGGACCCCGCGTCAACCCTGCAACAGCGGCTGGCGTCCATGCTCGCTGCCCTGGGCAACCGGCTCCAGCGCGACGATGCGCTGGCCGCTCGAGCGGAGACCACGGCGGAGTCGATCGTCTCTTACTCGGCGCTGCATTTCAACGGCGCCATCGCGGGGATGGTCGGCTCCACCATCGCTCGGTGGGACTCGGAGGAAACGGCGACCCGCCTCGAGCTGCTCCTCGGCCCCGACCTGCAATACGTGCGCATCAACGGGACGGTGATGGGCGCGGGCGCCGGCCTGGTGCTGCACGTCGTGGCCCGGCTGCTGGGATGACGGCGGTCAGAGGGCGATGAACGCCTGGTAGTGCTCGACGGTGGGAAACGGTTGGTAGAAGTGGTGCAGCAGCCGCCGCCACTCCTGGTACTCGGGCGAGCTCCGAAACCCGATGGTGTGGTCCTCCAGGCTGTCCCATTCCACCAGCAGCAGGTAGCGCGAGTGATTCTCGACTCCGCGTTCCAGGCGCAGCGAGCGAAATCCCGCCATGTCCGCGATGATCCCGCTGGCCTGTTGGAATGCCTGCTCGAAATCGGCCTCCTGGCTGGCAATCACGTCAAGGACGGCGTGCTCCAGAATCACGACGCCCATCTTGGCCCATCGTTCCCGGCAAAATCACTGGCCGCAGCCTGCCGCTGTCTAGCCCGTTGCTATCCCCACCGTGGCGGCCAGGGTGGGCACGAACTTGGTCGCGTCCACCGTGCCCACGCCCGACGCCAGGTCGTAGCCCGGGGCGGCCGAGAATCCGGTCACGGTGTGGATGGTGCCGCCTTGGGGGAACGAGACGGTGTTGTTGCCCGAGGTGACGTCGACGATGCCCGACGACGGCGTGTCGAGCATTTGGTACAAGGCGGGGTTGATGACACCGAGCGGGTGACCGGCGACCTGGTCGGCCAGAGCCACGATCCCCGAGAACAGCGGCGTCGCCTCGCTCGTGCCGCACGTCGGGTACCAGCCCACGGGCTGGCCGGCGAAGCTCTGGTAGACGTCGACCGCACCGTTGCAGGCCGCGCTCATGGCGATATCGGGCACGCCCCGCTGGTCGCCCACTACCGCCGCCACGCCGTTTTGGAAGCTGGGCCGGCTGAAGAAGATCGATTTCCCGCCGCCCCCCGACAGTGGGTTGGGCCCGGCATTGCCGAAGATGTACTCCTGGGTCGGCTCGTTGTACGTGTCGTTCCATGCCGTGTCCGGCGAGAGTTTGTTGCCCGCACTGTCGAGGTGGAGTTGGGTGCCCCCAACACCGGTGACCAGCGGGTCACTGTCGGGCCACGACGTGACCGGGGTCAGGTAATAGGTCACCTCGTTGTTGTGGACGTCGGCCGCGCCGCTGTCGCCCGAGGCGGCCAGCACGGTGATGCCGTTGGCCGCGGCGTCGACATAGGCCCCGCGCAACTCCTGCAAGGACAACGCGCTGGGAAACGTCTCCTCGGTGGCCGAGAAGCTCTGGCTGATGACACCACCCATGTGGTGATCGATGACGTATTCCTCGGCCGTCACAATCTGGGGGAATCCCGTGGTGCCCTCGTTCTCCGAAGTCGGCGTCTCGACCAGCACGATGCTGGCACCGGGCGCCATGGCATGGGAATACTCAACGTCGAGGTTGGTCTCGCCCGCCCAACCTTCGCGCGTGTCGTTGGGCTGGTAGGGCGGGACCTTGCCCGCCGGCTGGATCACGGTGAAGGAAGGAGGAGCGGGCAGGTCGAAGGTGGCGTCGAACGTGGCCAGGTCGCTGGCGATGGTGGGCGACCCGAATGAGTCGACGATGATGATCGTCTGACCGTGTCCCGTGACCCCGTCGGCCGCCAGGGGTCCCAGGTGGTAGGCGGCGCGGATCTGGGCCGGCTGGTAGCAGGCGATGTCGAAGTCCGCCTCGCACACCGCCGTCGTGGGGGGCGCGGCGGAGGCCGACCCGGCGTGGTGCGCCTCGGGTTGCAACAACACCTCGTTGGCCGGGATGGCTGACGCGGCCACGGCGCTTCCGGAGACGGGTAGGGCGGTGAGCAGCAGCACGGCGGCTGCGGCGCGAAGGCGACGGGGCACGGCGATCTCCCGGCTGGTGAGCGACTTGCTGGCGGACGCTACCTCAGTGCCGCCCATGTGGGCGACTGCGCCTCGCCCGAACACCTTGGGTAAGCCCCGTTTAGGTCCGTGGTCGCTTCAGTTCCGCCATAACCCGCGACAGCTGTTCTCCCGCGATGGGTTCGCTATCACAGCCGATGACGACGGGCGCCCTTCCGGTCCGTTGCCAGCGCTGGATGCTACGAGACCACGTCTGGACGGACGCAGCCGCCTCGAGGCGAGAAACATCGTCGCCTTCCGACGAGTGCGACGGCCAATCTGAATCGGACACGATCGACCTCCCGCGCCGTCATTGTTCGATGATCACCGTCCTCATATCTTGGGAACGGCTTCACTGCCATTAGACCACATCCTGCCGAAAAGCGAGCGTAGACAGATGATCTATTAACAATTCGACTTCCTCACGAAATAGAAGCGGTAGCAACGACATTGTGCTACCCGCGTTCAACTCAGTCTCATGACAAGATCTCATCGTGAAATGCCCGAACAGCGTGACCAGATCCCACGGGGAGAGCGAAACCACCGCCGGCCTCGGGGAGGTCCTCTGGTTCACCTGCTTTGGACTGCGGATGGGCGTACAGTCCGCTGATCCTGGCACGCTCGCTCAATTCGCAGTCCGGGCACCGGCTGCTTGGAGGCCTGCCCGGTCGGGCTGCGCCGACCGACTGTATTCGCTGACCTGGGATGCTGAGTCAGCGTGCCATGTCCTGACCTTGGGTCCCCATATGGTCCATCGGGCGACCTCGCTCGACGTCGTGCTTGACGCGTTGGAGATCGACGCCCGACACTTCGTCGCCCAGTTTGCCCGCCGGAGTGTGTTCGTCCATGCGGGTTCGGTCGCCGTCGCCGGCCGTGCCGTGGTGATTCCCGGGCGATCGGGTACTGGAAAATCGACGATGGTGGCGGCGCTGCTACGACGAGGGGCCACGTACTACTCCGATGAATACGCGGTGTTCGATCAGCGAGGTCGGGTCCGCTCGTACCCCAAGCCGCTTTCACTTCGGGTGGAAGCCAGCTCGGCGGCGCTGGCGGGCTTCGGTCCCTCGAATGTGCATCGGCGCCCGACATTGCCACTTGGCGCGGTTGTCTCTGGGTGCTTTACCGGAGTGAACACGACGTGGCGCCCGCGTACCGAATCGGCGGGCCATGCAATGATGGCTCTGCTGGACAACACAGTGGCCATTCGGCGCCAGCCGGCCATGTCCCTGGCCTTTCTTGCGCGCGCCCTCGGGGATGTCGTTGTCCTCGTTGGCCCCCGTGGCGACGCGGGGGAAGCGGCCGAGAATCTCCTGGGGTTCCTCGACCGGCACTGGAGGTGAGAGGGCGGCCTCGCGGTCGGGGGCAACTGGTTGCCCGCGCCTTGCGGGGGAGTTGGCGGACGTCACCTCCGCCACCCGAGCTCAGCACGGTCGAGCTCGAATCGATCGCCCCGCTGCTCATTCGCACCGGTTCGGCCGGCCTTGCCTGGCGGGTCATCCGCCAAGACCGGCAACTTGCCGATTCCCGCAGCGGGCAGCGGCTCTGGGCGGCGTGGTTGCTCGAAGTGGGCCGGGAGACCGCCCAGAGGCAGCACCTGCTGGCGGTGCTGAAGCGGACCTCATCGGCGGGATTGGATCCCGTCCTGATCAAGGGATGGAGCGTCGCCCGTCGCTATCCGGGGCCTGGCCTGCGACCTTCGTGTGACGTCGACCTGTGTCTGCCGCCCGCCCAGGTGGCCCGCGCCCGTCGATTGGTGGGCGACATGGCGGTGGCGGTCGATCTCGACCACCACCATGAACTCGAGGGCACACCAATCGACGGGCTCTTCGATCGATCGGTGGTGGTCGAGTTGGCGGGCCAGCCGGTGCGGGTGCCGGCACCATCCGACGAGCTGCGGATGCTGTGCCTCCACTTTCTCAAGCACGGCGGCTGGCGTCCGCTGTGGTTATGCGACATCGCCCTGATTTGTGAGCAGTCGCCCGAAGTGGCTGCGCTGGCAGCCTCGGGTGTCGACCGCGTCGGGGAGTACGTGTCGGCGACGATCGGATCGGCGCGCCGGCTGCTTGACGCTGATTGTGCCATCGACCCGCCACCGCCCGAATGGATGGTGTCCACCATCCAGCGAGAGTGGGGTTCTTGGGCAACGAGTCATGCCCGTGGACCGTTGGCGCCCGTCTGGCCCCTCGGTCGATTCGTGAACGATCTGCCCGGTCGTGTCCCGAACGCCGTGGCAGCCACGGTGGCCACCGGCGCCCCGGTTGCTCGCCTGCCCCGGGCCCTGGTGCAGATGGTGGCCCTGGCCGAAAGCCGTCGCAGCCACGTCGGCGATGACGACGACTCGTGAGTCAGGGTGACACACAGACAAAGAGGACACAAAGCTGGGCCACGCCCAGGATCTTGCAACATTGGGCGGCGGACGTACAGGCCTGACCCAACGATTTGCAGGAGGCGGCGTCGGCAGGCGCAGGAGCAATGATCGAAATGACGGTCGGGACGGCGAAGCCAATGGCGCCCCCGATCACGATCTTGCGCAGGGCATCGCGGCGAGAAACAGGCTCGGGTTTGCGGTCCGGAACGGTCCCCACCAACAGGCCCTGCTCACCCAGTTGGCGCAGTCCATGCCACACGATCTCCACGTCATCGATCCCAAGCGCCTGGGACAGCGCTTCGGGGCCGCGATTGCCGTCGCACAGACGCCACAGGGCGGCGGCACTGGAATTCAGGCAATGAACCCGATCGGCGCGTGTGTCGTAGACGACGACGTCGCCCGCCAGATCGCTCTCGATTAGTCCATCCGATCGCGCCTCGGGCGCCCAGGGATTCACGTGCCGACAGGGCTAACGCTGTTGGCCTTGGACAACGGCCCGCGCAGTGTCGCGACCCGCCGCCTCAGATCGTCGATCATCGCGCCCAGAGCGACGTCCGGAACTCCTAGGGCAGGGACCCGGTGGAAGAGGTTGTCGAGCACCGTCATCGTTGCCTCGGGCGATCCCGGGGGATTGACGCACAAGGTCCAGGCGGTAGCTACCGCGCCGGCTGCCGTGAAGGTCTCGGCCCGGTCCGGTGTGGGACCAAGCGCCCAAGCCACAAGGGGGTAACGGCCGGGCGCCACCCAGGCACCCTCGCCCGGGCCAAGGACAGGTTCGGGTGCGATGTCGAGGGCCGTTTCATCGATCTCGACTCGGGGCTGCGGTACCACCAGGTCGCCGATTACCGGGTCGATGAGAGCGACAGGCATGTCGACCAGCCGGAATCCGGCCCGTGCCAGGCGAGGCTGAGCGGCGGCCAGGACGCGGCGTATCGCTCCCGGCAGGAGCACCGCGCCATTCCCGCAGATCGCCGGGAGAGCCGAAACGCCCCAGATCCCGGGGGGAGCGAGTGTGCCGGCTTCGTCAGCGACCAGCATCGAGAGATAGGCCGCGACGCCGCGCAGCACGCGACGAGGCGACCGGCTCCGAATGACGGTGTCGTTGCCCGCGAGGAGCAGATTGAACGAACTCCCACCGCTCCCATCCCCCTCCGGCAACACCACCGAGAGATGCACGGGGGGAGTCCTCCGAACGGCCACGCGATACGCCGCCAATGCCTGGCCAACCAGATGATCGGCCGCTTCGCTGTCCGCCCGCAGTCCGACGCAGAAATCGTCCACCCGGTAAACCGAAGTTGGTTCCCAGGTGCGGACGCGTCGGCGCGCCGCTCGGGCCGCGGGACCGCATACCCCAGCCAACGGTGGTGTCGAGATGTACTTGGCACCTGGATCGCCGGCCACGGTGGCAGTCGGGGCAGGCTCAGGTTGTCCGGAGGTCCGCCGGGCGAGTCGGGCCACCTCAACCGCGCCCATCGCCAGGTCCAGGACCGTGCCGTCGGCCTCGACGAGATAGGCGACGGGCGTGCCCATTCCGGAGAACGGATCCGCGTTGTCCGCACGGTGGAGGACCAGTTCGACCCCGGCCCGTCGGAGGGCAGGCGAAATGGAGGCCAGTTCCGGGGCGACCACGACGCAGTACTCGCACGACGGATTCCAGTTGACGATGAGCACCCGCGCCAGGTGGGGGTCCGCAGGCCGAGTCTCGAACCCGGACAACTTCTGGCCACAGGGCACGCCGAGGTGCCCCGGCTCCGCCCGCGGCCCTACGCCGTCGAGCAGGCCGGCCCGACCGATATCGCGACCGAACATCAAGACATGTTTGGTCACCTCCTCCGCAGGAACATCAAAGGCGTACGCCACGTCGGAGATCAGATCCCGAAGAGTGGCCTGTCCGTCCAAGCACCCCCAGATCATCGAGGCGAAACCATTCATCACCGTTGTCTGCCGTGTTTGCAAGTTCACGATCACCGACTCATCTTCGATAGGCCACGTGACAAGGCCGGCACGTCGTGATGGGGCGACGTCGATGTCGATGGCATCGGGTTCACGACCGGGCGTCGCGGGCATGCCTGAGACTCTACGGCGAGAGCACTCTGACTTCGAAAAAAGTAGAAGCGATGGTGGCAATACCCTTTGGGATCCTCGACCCATGGGTAGGGTCTTCATATCGGACACGACCCGCACCACACGACGAACTCCCGAAGTAGATTTTCCGGGCCGAGAGCAAACCGCGCCTTGTTGTTACTCAGCGTTGGCGTTGTGCTCGTTCTGGCAGGGTCCGTATTCGCGACTACGGCCAATGCGGCCGAATCGCCAGTGGGACTTGGAACGGCAGCCAGCTTCGCCGTGCTGGCCGGGAGCGGTGTCACGAATACCGGTCCGACCGTCCTCAACGGGGACCTCGGCACCTGCCCGACAGCCGCCATTACTGGTTTTCCACCCGGAGTGGTCCACGGCGCAGTCCACGATAACGACGCCGTGGCGTGCGGGGCCAAGTCCGACCTGACGATCGCCTACGACGACGCGGCTGGTCGAGCACCGACGAAGACGTACACAGGGCCGACGGACGTGGGTGGGACAACGCTGCTGGCGGGCGTCTACAAATCGCCAACCTCTTTCGCGGTGACCGGGACGCTTACTCTCGACGCCCAAGGCAACCCAAACGCTGTCTTCATCTTCCAAGCGGGTTCCACCGTCATCACGGCAACTGACAGTCACATGGACCTTGTCAACGGCGCCCAAGCCTGCAACGTCTTTTGGCAGGTCGGAAGCTCCGCCACGCTCGGCGTGAACTCCTCCGCGGTCGGGAGCTTTCTGGCCTTGGCATCGATCACCGCCAACACCGACGCCACCGTGCAAGGGCGCTTGCTGGCCCGCAACGGAGCCACCACGCTGGACTCGAACACAATCACAGTCCCGGGCTGCATGGTAGCCACGACGACTACCACTGCGGCCAGCACAACGACGACCACAGTGGGGGCGACCACGACCACGACCACGACCATCCCCGTCACCACAACGCTGCCCGCCACAACTACCACGACGGCGCCGGCCTCAACTACCACGACCTTGCCCGCCACGACCACCACGACGGCGCCGGCCTCAACTACCACGACCTTGCCCGCCACGACCACCACGACGCGGCCGGCCCCAACCACAACCACGACACGGCCGGCCTCGACTACCACGACCTTGCCCGCCACAACCACTACGACGCGGCCGGCCCCAACCACGACGACCACGACGCGGCCGGCCCCAACCACAACGACCACGACGCGGCCCGCCGCAACCACCACCACCACGGGGTCGACCACCACAACCACCCTGGGGTCATCCGGCCTGTCCGGGACGACCACTACAGCGTTGGGGACCACCACCACCACTCGGGCCACCACCACCACCTTGGGGACGACGGGCACGACAGGGTCAACCACAACGACCTTGGGGGCGATAGCCACGACAGGTGGCAGCGGCGGGTCCGGCGGCAGCACGACCGGGGCCAATGAGGTCGTAGGTGTGAAGTTGCCTCTGACCGGCGCCCACGTCGGGTGGCTGGTGGTGGCCGGGGGAGTGGCGATCGCGCTGGGGTGTCTGGCACTCCTGGTCACCAACGAGCCCCGCACTCCTCGAGCCGAACGCCGGCCGAGGTAACCGCGGCATTGCCCAGCGGTCTGCCGGGGCGGTCCGGGGCGACCGGCTTTGAAAGCGGCTGGCTTGAAAGGAGGAGGGTGCTACTCCGCTGTTCGGGCGGAGGCTTCCTTCCGGGCTCGGCTCTCCAGGTCGGCCGCATACTGTGCCCATATGCGGGCTCGGGCCTGCGACTCGGCGACGATGGCATAGAGACGACTGAGCGGCGGCACATCCACATACCGATGGCAGTCCTCGGTGTGGACCTGCGAAGCATCAAACCAGTCCGCGAACTGGCTTCCACCTTCGGTTGAGATGCAAGCGCTGTCGTCGGCCCATACGCCGTTCTCAGGCGCCTCGGGCACGATCACCTCCGCCGGTTCGAAGCGGCGGTGAGCTCCGTCGGGAAAAGCGCTCCGACCTTCGGCCAGACGGCGTCGGACGTCTGCGACAGTTCCGACCGAGGTGCCGGTTTGGGCCGCGACCTGGCGCAGTGAGGCGCGAGGATCTTGCTGAAGGGCAATCGCGATCCGTTGGCGGCCCGGTATCGGGTCCACCGGTCGGGCACGTCCATCCCGCCCGGTCCGCATTTCCAACTGCGGAGATTCCTCAGTCGTGCGACGCCGCACGCCGGCGACGGTCTTGGGCGACAGGGCGCAGGTCTCACCAATCGCCCGGTCCGACCATTCGGGGTGCAGGAAAGCGATTCTTTCCGCCGCCTTCTCTCGGTCGACCAGGGTCAGCGGCTTACCGTGCTCGATGTTCGCCTCCACCGCGGCGACGAATGCCTCGGCATCGCTGCCCTCGAAGAAACGAACCGCGATGGTCCTCTCGCCCCGGAGCCCCGCAGCCATCACCCGATGCATCCCGTCGATCACCGTCAAACTCGACTTGTGCACGAGGATGGGGGGAAGCTGCCTGGGCGTGCACGCCAGGAGGCGGGCATGGGCCGGATCCTCGCCCATGACACGGACCATCGGGCCCCGCTTGAGCTGCTCAAGGGGCACCATGACGACCCGCCCCGACGGCTCAGGCACGCTCTCGAGGATGCGACCTTCGCCGGTCGAGCCACCCTCGGTATCGAGCTCGGTATCGAGTTCGGTATCGAGCGACTCCTGAGCTCTGCGCTCCTGGCTCATTGGTCGCCTCCAGGTGCCCTTGCGCCGTGGTGGCATTCCATTACCGAGGCCGAGCCGGTTTCTTTGGTATTCTGAGGCACCAATCCGGACATAACAGAAGCAGCAACCATAAAAGACGAGGCCGCCACAACGGAAAAGATATCCATGCCGATCTCCAGGTCTGTTCGCTCAAACCGATGTGCTTGTGCGAGTGTATCGCTGGTTAGGCGCGTCTGGTTTGCAGAGGCGGCCACGGTCAATTGCTGAACGGGCGGTGTCGTAATTGGGCGGACGCGATCGGCATATTTCTTGCAAGTGCAAAAGTTGGTCTTGCTATCTATTGTCGATCTGGTGGACGTGACCGCTCCGAATCGCGATCGTTGGCTAGCGTGCACTTTCGATGGGCACTTGCACCGAATTCGGCTGCCAGATACAATCTGGATGCGTCGAGCACATGGTGGCGGGGACCAGTTCCTGCTCCTGTCCAACGTGCAAAATTGTCTGTGTTGGACGGTTCACCGGCTGCGCCCTGGTCTGGGCCAAAAGCACCGAGCCTGTCACGATCGTTCCGGCGCCGGCGCTCGCTTCGGCCAACGACAACGGCCGCGACCCTCGAGGCGACGGGTCCGCCATCGAACCCCTGGAGGCGGCCATGGCAACCTTCATGGATCCGGTGGAAGGAGCACGTTCGACCTGGTTGCCGGGCGACCCGGGCGAACGCCAGATGGTCGTCGTCACCCAACTACTGACTGAACTTCAGGCGTTGCCTGAGGCCATCGAAGCGGCGATGACCAATGCACTCACCCGGCAGCACAAGCTCATCGTGGGCGAGATTCGAACGGCCCTGCGGCAGGTCTTGTCCGAGGAGTGAGGAACCGTTGCGCGGACGTCCAGACTCAGAGACGCCCAGGGTCAGAGACGTCCAGGGCCAGAGACGTCCAGGCTCAGAGGTAGTCCACCTGGGTCGAGGCGTCGCTCAGCCAGTGGCGGGTGTCGAAGACGTACGCCGCGTTGTCCAGGACCATCCGCCGATCAAACGCGTCGTGATCGGTCAGGACTACGACGACGTCCGCTGCGCCCAGCTCATCAGCACTCAGTGTGACCCGGGTCACGCCGGGCAGATAGAAGTCCTCATCCAGATGGGGATCGGCGGCCCGCACATGGGCCCCGAGAGCGACCAGTCCATCGGCCACGCCAATGGCGGGCGAGTTCCGAGCATCTGCCGCGTTGCGTTTGTAGGACAGTCCGAGCAGGAGGATCCTCGAACCGTTGATGGCACGCCGCCGCAGGTTCAAGGCCAGCATCAGCCGTTGTACGACATAGTCGGGCATGTGGTCGTTGATGTCCTTGGCCAGGGCGACGAACCGGAACGGCCGGCCAAGCTGTCGCTCGATCCGCCACGCCAGGTAGCTCGGGTCAATGGGCAAGCAGTGGCCCCCCACACCAGGGCCGGGGGCGAAACTCATGAAGCCAAACGGCTTCGTCGAGGCGGCGTCGATGACCTTCCAGATGTCAATGCCGAGGTCAGCGGCAAATACTGCCAACTCGTTGACGAGGGCGATGTTCACATGACGGAACGTGTTCTCGAGCAGTTTGGTGAGCTCCGCTTCCTTGGGGCACCCGACCGCCACCGTCGATTCGATCAACGTGTTGTAGAACGACTGCACCGACTCCAACGAGGGCCCGTCAATGCCCGAAACAATTTTGGGGGTGTTGGAGAAGTTCCATCTCTCGTTTCCCGGGTCAATGCGCTCGGGGCTGAAGCCCACGTGAAAGTCCCGGCCGGCCAACAACCCAAACCCGGCCTCGAGCGTCGGGACGAGTAGTTCCTCTGTCGTGCCCGGGTAGGTGGTTGATTCCAACACAACCGTGCAGCCCGACCGAACAAAGGGGGCAAGAGTCCGACCCGCATCCTCGATGAAGCCCAGATGCGGGACTCCGTCGAAAATCGGTGTCGGCACCGTGATCACGGCGATGTCGAACTCTTCGCACGCATCGGGGTCCGTGGTGGCGCAGTACCGTCCGCTGGCTAAGGCGCAGCTCAGTTGGTGCTCCGACACATCCTCAACGAATGAATCGCCGTCGGCCAGCCGCTTCACCCGCCCCTCGTCGATGTCGAATCCCACGACGTGGTAGCCGACCTCGACCGCGCGCATAGCGAGTGGTAAGCCCACATAGCCCTGGCCCAGGACCACGACGCGCGACGGTTGGCCCTTTCTGTTCAAAGACGGCTGGCTATATGTCATTGGGTGAATCTATTCATACTTTCGAGATGAACGCGGACACCGAAAGCCAACTACGTTGGGCCTTTCGATCTTTAGGAGCCCCCACGACGAAACGCCGAATTCTGAGTTTGTTTTGGCGGATCGCCATCATTGGCGGGGCGGGCTTGCTCCTGGCACTGGGCGCCACAAGGTATCCCCTGTTTGATGCCGCGGTCGTGCCCCTCCTGGCCGGCCTCCTGTTGCTGTTGAGCGTGTGCCACGTGCTCCGACCAGCAGATGACGCCGAAGCGCAACGAATCCTGCGCCTGTGCTTGGGCGCCTTTGCCGCTCACGTCGCCATCGGGTTGATCATCAATCATTCGCCCAGCTTGGTCCAATATTTTGGCGGCGACGCCGTGACGTATGACCAGGGTGCCCGGATGATCGTGGCGCATTGGCACAACCAGGCCATGCCGCTACCGATCATGGGCGCAGGAAAGGAGGGCTTCTACTACGCGTTGGGCGGCCTGTACTGGGTCTTCGGCGCCTATCCCGTGGCCGGGTTGGCGCTCAACGCCTTCTTCGCCTCGGCCCTTGTCCCCGTGCTCCATGACGTGACCCGGCGGCTCTTCGGTTCCCACGCCGGCTGGTGGGCAGCCCTGATCGTGACCTTTCAACCAGGATTTCTCATCTGGACGTCGCAGCTGCTGCGCGAAGCGGGTGTGATCTTCTTCCTGGCGGTCGCGCTGGACTGCACCTTGCGGTTGACTACCCGCGCCACCGCCGGGCCGGCCCTGGTCCTGGCCGCCGATATCGCACTCCTGTTGACGTTTCGAGCCGACGTGGCCCTGGTTGCGGCCGGCGGCCTTATGGCCGGTTTGATCCTGGGGAGGAAGCGAGTCGTCGGGGCGCTTCTCACCGCTGTCCTGGTACTCGGGATGGTCGCGGTACTCGTGGGCGCTGTGGGGCTCGGTCGTGCCGGTTACCACGCATCGACGTCGGTGTCGTTGCAGGAGGTCAGCCTGGCTCGGTCGGACCTGGCGGGCTCCGGTGGCAGCGGGTTCGATGCCAACGCCGACGTCTCGACGCCGAGCCGAGCGATTGGCTATCTACCCGTTGGCCTCCCCTCATTCCTGTTGGGGCCGTTTCCCTGGCAGGTCCGCAATGCGCGGCAGGTGCTGGGCTGCTTGGAGGCACTGACCGTCTTGGCAATGGCCTGGTTCGCCTGGCGGGGTTGGCGTGAGGCGGGCCCGCAGATCGGCCGAAAGCGGCTGGTCTTGGTCATGCCCGCGGCCGCCCTGGCCATCTCACTGACCCTTCTGATCGGCAACTACGGCACAGTGGTACGCGAACGCCTTCAACTGCTGGTGTTCCTGGTACCGCTCATGGCCCTCGGGTGTGCGACTCGACAGGCCCGGATCCGCACCGCCAATGCCGGCCGGTCAGGTTCGGTGTCGACTCCGCTCCTGCCAGGCCTCGGCGACTATTAATCGCTCTGCCGGAGCACGCACGGTGACCGCCTCAGGGACCGCGGCGACGGGGGCTGGTTTCGGGATCGCCGACTCGGCCGAGCCGTTGTGGCTGGTCGGCCTGGGGGCGGCCGGCGCGGGCACGGGCACCGCGCTGGTGGCGTACCCGTAGTAATCGCCGGGCCGGAGGGAGGCCCGATTCAAGACGCTGCCGACCAGCGGGGCGTGGACCTGGTCGAGCAGATCGACCGCTCGCTTCACATGGTGCTTCTTGGTCAGTCCGGCTGCCGTGACCAAAATTGTGGCGTCAGCCAGGGCCGAGATCACCGACGCGTCGGTCACGGGCAGCACGGGGGGGGAGTCGAGCACGATCGTCCATCCCGATGCTCGCAGCGTCGCAATGATCTCAACCGCTCGCCCGGACGAAAGCACTTCCGAGGGATTCGGTGGTGGGACGCCGGTGGAAAGGAGCGACAAGCCGGTGACGCCGACGACTGGCTGGATAGCCATCGACAACGGCACCTCCCCCAGCACCACGGATGTGAAGCCCAACGCGTTCGGGAGATCGAAGAACTCATGGATTCGGGGCCGCCGCAGGTCGAGGTCAATGATCAGGACCCGCTCGCCCACTTGAGCCAAGACCACGCCGAGGTTGGCCACCGTCGTCGTCTTGCCATCGCGGCTGGCCGGACTGGTCACTTGGATCACCTTGACGGCCTGATCGAGGCCGAGAAATCGAATCGATGTCCGCAGGTAGCGGAACGCCTCCGAGGCCGCCGAGTTGGGTGCCCGCAGCGTCGTGACCTGCGGGTCATCGCGGGTCCGCCATCCCGGAATCGTCGGGATGACCCCGAGAACTGTTTGATTGTCGGTAAGGCGCACCAACGTCTCGGTTGTCGTGACGGTGTCATCCATGTACTCCAACAGTGCAACCAGGCCGATGCCCACAACGAGTCCCCCGGCGCCCGCTTCTCCCGCCGTTTGCCTCGGCTGGGGGGCTATGGGCGAGTCGGATGGCTGGGCGGGAGTGAGAAGCATGGCTCCCGGGCTCACATTGGTGAGCTGCAACTGGAGGACGTTCAGCTGGGTTCGGTAGCCGGCCTGCTGATTCTCCAGCGCGACCTGCTGAACGTCGGCATCACTGGTCGGACTGCCCGCCACAACTGCCGCGGAAGAGGCCGGATTCAGGGCGTCAATTTGCTGCTGGAGGTCGGTAATTCTGGTTTGGATCTGTTGCGTCACGGCCAACATGTCGTTGATTGCATTCGTTCGACGTAGGTCGATGTATGCCTTGGCGTAGGCGTTCGCCGAGGCCGCAGCCACGTTCGGATCGTTGCTCTCGGCACTGATGGTGAATGTGTTCAATGAGGTGATCGAGACACCCGAGATGCCGGCCGCGTCGGGAAGTGCCTTGACGACCGCTTGACGCACCGCATATCCCTCGATCACCTGTACCTCGGTGGCGACGTCGGGCCCCGCTCCTGCCGTCTGACCGGCCGCGATGTCCGCCGCGGTGGGACTTTCGAGCAATACCGCGGCCTGTGCCTGATAAACCGGAGCGCCGCGCTTGGCTATGAAGTAGCCGGCTCCCGCCGCCAGTACTGCCGTCAGCAGAACGACCCATCCTCTGCGTCGAGCTATGCGCAGGTACTCGTGCAGCGCCCCGGCTCGTACGCTCGGGGACTCTGGCACACGGGTGAGACTAGCCGGACCGCCTCATGGCAAAAGGGTCACAAGCTATTCATCAGAATCGGGGTGGCCGTCCAACCCGTGCCCAGTCGACAGTTTGGGACAGGCCCACCTCTATTCCGACCTGAGGGAAAAAGGCAAGGTCCCGTCCGGCAGCACCAATTGCGGCTTGGCTCCGACGGACGTCGCCTGCTCGGGCTTCGATGTGGATTGGTCGCGGCGTGACTCCGGTCAGGCGACCGAGGTGCCCCAACAGGTCGATCAGGCTGATCGAACCGCCACCGGCAATGTTGTAGGCCCGGCCTGAGCACACCTGCGCGGGCGCCCGCGCGGCCGCCACGTTGGCCGACACCGTGTCATCGATAAACGTGAAGTCCCGGGTCTGGAGTCCGTCACCGTGCACCTGCGGACGCCGATCCTGGAGGAGTGCGTCGATGAACAGCGGAATGACTGCCGCGTACGCTGAGTCGGGGCGTTGCCGGGGACCGAACACGTTGAAATACCGCAGGACGACGGTCTCCAGTCCGTGTAGTTCGGCGTAGACCCGGCAGTAGTGCTCGCCTGCCAATTTGCTTACGGCATACGGGGAACGGGGCCGCAATGGCTGGTCTTCCGTCGTAGGCACCACATCGGCGCCCCCGTAGATGCTGCTGGATGAGGCGGCCACAATCCGCCGTACGCCGGCATCCAACGCCGCCATGAGCAGGGCCAGCGTGCCATGGGTGTTGGCCAGGTCGGTGGCCAGAGGATCGAGCACCGAGGCCAAAACGGACCGAGCGGCCGCTTGGTGGAACACCACATCGGCGCCCCGCAGCACTTCGGCCAACGCCGGGGTATCCAGTAGATCGGCCACCACGAGATCGGCTTCGGGGTGAACCTGTGACGCCATCCCCGTCGTTAGGTTGTCGAGTACCCGAACTTCATGACCTTCGGCCACCAACCGGTCAACGATATGGGAGCCGATGAATCCTGCCCCCCCGGTCACGACGGCCTGCACGACCAGCACCCTAGGCCAGTGATGCGATGTTCTCGTAAAGCAAATCCCGGGACGAGACGTAGGGTAGGGAGGCTCCCAAGCAATGAGGGCCAGTCACGAGAGGACCATGAACAAATGCCGGAGACCTATCTCGTGACAGGCGGTGCTGGCTTCATTGGATCTCACCTGGTCGAAGCGCTGTTGGCTCGTGGCGACCTCGTCGTCGCGGTGGACAATCTGTCGACCGGCTCATTGGACAATTTGGACTCTGTGATCGGCCACCCCAGCTTTCAGTTCGTGCCTGGCTCAGTGCTGGACGAACCCCTGGTCGATGAACTGGTCAACCGGTGTGAGGTCGTCATCCATTTGGCGGCCACCGTGGGCGTGAAACTGATCGTCGAGCAGCCCTTGCGGTCGTTTACCAACAACATCCGGGGATCCGAAGTTGTCATCGCGGCCGCCCATCGATATCGGCGCAAGATTTTGATCGCGAGCACGTCAGAAATCTATGGTAAAAATGGTTCCGCGCCGCTGCGGGAAGAGGACGACCGGCTCCTTGGACCGCCCAGCACGTCCCGGTGGGCCTACAGCACGGCCAAGGCGGTGGACGAGGTGTTGGCCTTCGCCTATCACCGCGAGCGGGGCCTTCCCGCCATTGTCGTCCGGCTGTTCAATACGGTCGGTCCCCGTCAAAGCCCGGCGTATGGGATGGTCGTACCGCGGTTGGTACGACAGGCGTTGGCCCATGAGCCGCTGACCATCTATGGCGACGGAAACCAGACCCGTTGCTTCTGCCACGTCGGAGACGTCAATGCCGCGCTCATTCTTCTCCTGGATGAACCAGCAGCGATCGGCCAGGCGTTCAACGTCGGCTCGACCGAAGAAGTCTCGATCCGGCAGTTGGCCGATCGCGTCCGGATTGCCACCGGCAATAACGTCCCGACGCATATGGTCCCGTACGAGCGGGCGTACGAGGCGGGCTTCGAGGACATGCGCCGACGTGTGCCTGACACGACCAAGCTCCGCACCCTGACCGGTTGGCGCCCCAGCCGGACACTGGATTCGATCCTGGCGGAGGTGGTCGCCGGGGTCGGCGTCGAGAGGCGCCGGCTGCAAGAGGCCACCGGCCGGATGTGACAGCCGAACACCTGGCGAACGCCTTCGCGGTAGCGACCGCCGTGGCACTCGTGGGCACACCCCTGGCCCGACGCCTGGCGATCGCCACGGGGTTCTGGGACCGACCGGGCGGACATAAGAGTCATCGCCGGTCGACTCCTTACCTGGGCGGTCTGGCGATCATCGTGGCGGCCAATGTCGCAGCCATGGCGGTGGGCGGACTGGACGCCACCACGGGCCGGGTGCTGATGGTTGCCACCCTGTTGGGGGCGGTCGGCCTCCTCGACGACAGTTTCCCGGTCCATCCCCTTCTGCGCCTTGGATGCCAGCTGTGCGCCGGTGCCCTGATCTGGGGGGCCGGGATCCGCTTTCAGTTCACCGGTTCACCGATCGCGGACGGTGTGTTCTCGCTGGCATGGGTGGTTGCGGTCACCAACGCCTTCAACCTCCTCGACAACATGGACGGCTTGTGTGCCGGCACGGCCGCATTGGCTGCGCTGGGCGCCGCGGCCGTGGCCCTGGCCGCCGGGCAGCTCACCCTGGCGGTGACGGCGGTGGCCGTGTGCGGCGCGTGCGTGGGCTTTCTGGCGTTGAATCTTCGGCCCGCCAGCATCTTCATGGGCGACGCGGGCAGCATGTTCCTTGGCGCAGCGGTGGCCGGCGTCATCCTGGCCGCCCACCCCCCAGGGCCGGTGGCAGTCCGAGCGGTGGTGCCGGTGATGATCATCGGGCTCCCGTTGGTCGACACCATCACCGTGGCGCTGGCGCGGGCCCGGCGGGGGCTCTCGGTGTTTCAGGGGGGCCAGGATCACTTGTCGCACCGACTGGTGGCGCTCGGTCTGCGCCGGCGGGTGAGCGTACGGACACTCCTCGTGACCCAGGCGGTGAGTGTGGGGGCGGCACTGGCGGTGACGCGCTCGGTGGTGGGTCCCTGGGTCGGTCTGGCGATTGCGGCCACGCCCATCGCCGCTGTGTGGGTGCGGGCCACCAGGGCGTCGGTGTACCAGGATCCGGTGGTCGGTCTCCCCCATATCGCCCGGTGGCTGGTCGGAGCGGGCGTTGCCACTGTGGTCGTGATCTCGGCTCCAGCCGCGCTGGGCATGGCGCGTGCTCGCACGCCGATCGAAGTGGGCGCATCGGCCATCACGGCGGGCATTCAGCACGAGGAGTCGGGCGACACCGTGGACGCCCGTCTCGATTTCGCCCGGGCGGACGCAGCATTCCTCTCTGCCCAGCGCGCCCTGGCGGGCCCGGTCGTGCTCGTTGGGCGGATCGTCCCGGTGCTGGCGGTCAATCTTCGGGCCGCCACCGTTGTGGCCGATGTCGGTGTTGATCTCAGCCGCGACGGCCAGGCACTGGCCACGGGCACCGACGTGGAAGCACTTCGGATCCAACACGGCACCGTTCCGGTGGCCACATTGGCCCAGCTGGCGCCTCGACTCGAGGCACTGAGCGTCGAGGTCACCAAATCGTCTGATGCGGTGCACCGCCTCCCCCGAACGTTGCTGCTGCCCGAGGTACGCCATGCCGTGGCGGCGTTGGACGCCAAGCTTGACGTCGTTGCCCGGCAAAGCAGCGAGAGCGCGGCCGCCGCCGCCCTGGTCCCCGCCATCGCCGGTTCCGAGGGTCAGCGTCGGTATCTGCTGCTGTTCCAAAACAACGCCGAGGCCAGGGCCACCGGTGGGTTGATCGGCAACTACGGCGAATTGCTGGCCCAAAAAGGACAGATCTCGCCCGGCCACTTCGGTCGGCTCGAAGAGCTCAACGCACCTGCTGGTACCGAACGCAGCGTGCCCGCACCACCGGACTACCTCGTCCGCTACGCCCAGTTCTCCCCGTTCGACCTCTGGCAGAACATCAACATGTCACCCGATTTCCCCACCGTCGGTGCACTAGCCGCCCAGCTGTACTCCCGCTCCAGCGGTTCCCCCGTGGATGGGGTCATTGGCATCGACCCGATCGCGCTGTCGGATCTCCTGCGGCTGACCGGACCAATTCAGGTACCAGAATGGCCGACCCCCATCACGGCCGACAACGTGGTCCAAGTGACGCTCCAGGCGGCGTACGACGTTCTTCCCAACGATCAGCGGATCACCTTCCTGGGCGACGTGGCCCAGGCGGTGTTCACCGCCGCCACGAGCCGTGACCTGGGCAATCCACTCCTCATCGCCCAGACCCTGGCGCCCGCGGTGGCCGACCGCCACCTGCAGATTTACCTGACCAATCCGGCCGAAGAGGACTACGTCGGCCGCCTGGGCGCAGCAGGGGCAATCCTCCCGGCGGACGGCGACCAATTCCTCTTGACGACCCAGAATGCCTCGGCCAACAAGGTCGACTACTACCTGCAACGCACGGTCCGATACCAGGTGACTCTTGACCCGCAATCGGTCGCTGCCCAGAGCGACACCGTGGCGCGCATCGCGGGGACCCTTTCGGTGGCGCTCACCAACGGGGCCCCGGCCAGCGGGCACTCGTCGGACGCGTTGGGCCCGTATGGCCCAGGTTTCCAGGCGGGGGAGAACCTGACGTTTCTCTCCTTGTATACATCCCTTGACGTGTCGTCCAGCTCGATGGACGGCATGCCTCTGCCAATGCAGGCGGGAGCCGAACTGGGTTTGCACGTGGATTCGGCGTTTGTGGACATACCGGCAGGGGCGACGCGGACCATAAGTCTGGCGGTGACTGGACTCATCCACCTAGATCCAGGCGGTTGGTACACCCTCGACATCCCCCGTCAACCGGCTCTCGGTGCCGACCACGTGACGGTCAGCGTCACGGTGCCATCGGGGTGGCAGGTGCAGTCCCGACCAGCCAGTTCGGCCTGGAGCCAGGACGCGTCATTCAACTTCAACGCCAGCGGACCAGTTGAAGCGCACCTCCAAGTCCGGCCGGTAGGAGGCTTTGGCCTGCTGCAACCGGTCGCCGTTGCCCCCTCGCCGTGCCCGTCGGTGGCCGGCCCCCCGGGCGGGACATCGCCTTGCTCATGAGATGTCTCCGCCGGGCCGTCCTCCCGGTCCTGATCCTTCTTCTTGTCACGGCGGCCACGCCCGGGGCGGCATTTTCTGCCACGTTGGCGCGAGAGTCGACGCACCTGCAACTTTCGCCCACCGCCGGTCCGCCTGGCAGCCCGGTAGGCATCCTCGGAGTCGGATGCTCGGGCGGTGCAGCGCTCACCGTGTCGTTCGACCGACAAACGGTAGGAACGACCACCGCAGATCCGTCCGGTGGGTTCGCCACCACCGTGACCATTCCGCTCGCGGCCGTCAGCGGCGCGGGCACGATCAGCGTTGTGGGGCCCGGTTGCCGGGAGTCCGCCTCATTCAGTGCCCAGGAAGGAGTAGTCGGCGACGGCGGGGCGACGAAAACGCCGGCTGGAATCGGGCCATGGGAGGTGGCCGCGGGGTTGGCGGTGTTGGGCGCCGTCCTTGTCCTCGCCATCAGGCGGCGCCGGGCCGCCAACGGCGCCGCCCACCCCGGGGCCGAGGGCTGACCCGTGGATTCTGGTATCTCGCTTACGTACCTTGCAATAGACGGAATAACCGAAGGGGTGGGTGCTTCTCAGGTCGTGCCCTATGTCGAGGGCCTGGCTCGCCGGGGCGCCCAGGTGACGGTTCATTCCTTCGAACATCACCGTCCGTCGCCCACCACGCGGTGGCGTGTGGAGGCTCCCGGCGTTGTCTGGCACCCCCACCTCTTTCACGGTCGCGGCTCGGTCGCGGGGGTGGCGCGGGTCCTGCAGTGCGCGGCGTTGGTGCGCGGTCCCGCCATCGTCCACGCCAGGAGCGACCTGCCCGCGGCTGCCGCGCTAGCGGCCCGGGCCAAGACCTGGGTCTGGGACGTCCGCTCGTTCTGGGCCGACCAGCGCATAACCCTGGGAATGCTCCGGCCCGGTTCGGCCCAGGAAAAGGTGCTGCGAGCAATCGAGTCGATGGCGGCCGAGAGATCATCTGCCATCACGACACTGACTGGGGCGGCCATTGACGTCCTGGCGGCGCGCCATGGTGAGGCCGTCCGGGCCAAGGCCACAGTCATCCCGACCTGCGTCGACCTCGGGCGATTCTCCGCCGCGCCAATGCCGGACGCGGGCCGGCTTCACCTGCTGCTCAGCGGAACATTCAACGCCCTCTATGACCTGGACCTCACGCTGCGCTTCTTTCATGCCCTGGGGTTGATTCGGCCGGTCGATCTGACCCTCCTGCGGCCTGACACCTCTCCATGGGATCGACCGGTCGTGGCGTTCGGCGGCACCACCGCGACCGCGCCCTGGGGGGAGATCCCGGCCCGGGTGAGGGCCAGCCACGCTGGACTGTGCATTTGTCGGACCGACAACCCGGTTGCCATTTCGGGCGCTGCTCCAACCAAGCTGGCTGAGTTCCTGGCCACTGGCCGTCCCGTTGTGATAAATGCCGGGCTCGGGGATATGGACGAGTTGGTGACGCGCCACCGCTGCGGGGTCATCGTCAGAGATGGGTCGGTGGAAGCCGTCGAAGAGGCGGCCCAGTGTCTCAGCGCGCTCGTCGATGACGATCTCACCCCTATGCGGTGCCGGGCTGCCGCGGCCGAGCACTTCGATCTCGACGTTGCGGTATCGCGCCTGTTCGACATCTACCGCCACCTCCTCCCATCGTGATGGGTCGGGCGTCGATTTCCCGCCTGCTCCAGGGGCATCGCCGCCTGTTGGCCACCCTCGCCGCGCTGGCCCTGTTCGGGGGCCTGGCCGAATCGGTCGTCCTCGTGGTCATCGTCGAGGCGGCCGTGTCGCTCTCGGCGCACAGTCCCGGCTCCTTCCAAGCGGGACCACTCCGAGTTGACAGCATCAGTGTCTCAACCCTGCTCGTCGTGGCGTTGGCCGCCACCGTGCTGCGGCTGGCCGCCGCATTGGGCGTGGCGTGGATCGGGGCGCGGCTCACGGCGGAGGTTCAGAAGGAAATGCGCGTCGCCATGTTCGATGCCTACATCGATGCGGAATGGGCCGCCCAGTCACGAGGCCGCGAAGGCGGCTTGCAGCAGATGGTGGGCCTGGAGATCGACCGCTCGACGGGCGCCGTCGTCATGTTGGCCACGGGCCTCGCCGCGGGGTGCAGCCTGTTGGTCCTGACCGGCGCCGCCCTTCTCGTGAACCCCGCGGGCGCGCTCGGTCTCGTGGTCGCGGTCGGAGGACTTTTCGTCCTCCTCCGGCCCCTGGCGGGCCGGATACGCGGGCAGGCCACCGCCCGCTCGGCCGAGGAGTTGGGTGTGGCGCAGTCGTTGAACGAGTTGGTTCGCACGTCCGAAGAGATCCGCGTCCACGGCGTCGGTGACGAGGAGAAGCGCCGGCTTACAGAGGAGACGACACGCATAGCGGAATGGTTTGCCCGCCTTCAGTTCTCGAGTCTCTCGATCGCCAACCTCTACCAGGCGGCGGCGTTGGGGCTGGTAGTCGGCGCCCTGTTCGTGGTGAACGGGCTGGCCGCGACGAGTGTGGCGGGGACCGGTGCCATCGTCCTCATCCTGCTGCGGGCCTTCGCCTACTCCCAACAGGCCCAGCAGTCATACCACCAGGTGGCCGAGCGCCTGGCCTCCATCGTTGCGGTGCAAGACTGCCTTGCCTCCTATCAGGCCCGGTCGGCACGCAGCGGTTCGACCCCTTTGGCCGTGGTCGAGACGGTGGAGTTCCGGGGCGTGTCCTACCGTTATCGGGTGGGCAAAGCGGCACTGAGCAACGTCAGTTTTACCGTCGACCGGGGCGAGGTGATCGGAATCGTCGGTCCGTCGGGAGCCGGGAAATCCACACTGGTCCAGCTCCTGCTGCGGCTGCGCTCTCCCGATGAGGGACGATTTCTGGTCAATGGCGGTGACGCGGCCGAGTTCGCACATCGTGACTGGGCCCGCCAGGTCTCTTTTCTGCCCCAGCAGCCGAAGCTCATCGGGGGCACGGTCACGGAAAACATTGCGTTTCTCCGCCCGGTGACCACCGAGCAGGTCGAGCGGGCCGCCCGCATGGCCAATCTCCACGACGAGATCATGTCCTGGCCCCGGGGGTATGCGACGGTGGTCGGTCAAACGGCCGACGCTCTTTCGGGTGGCCAGGCGCAGCGGCTGTGCCTGGCTCGCGCCCTAGTCACGAGTCCCGCGCTCTTGGTGCTCGACGAGCCGACGAGTGCACTCGACGCATTGTCGGAGCACTCCGTCCAGCAGGCCTTGGCCACGCTCCGGGGGCACACCACGATCTTCATCGTCGCCCACCGACTCTCCACCCTCAGCATCTGTGATCGCATCCTCGTTCTGAACGATGGGCATGTGGAGGCCCTCGACACCCGTGAGCACCTGGCGGGCGGAGGCGGCTTCTATCAGGAAGCCCTGCGCCTGTCGGGTCTCATTTCACAGCCGTGACCAGATCCCTGAGCATCATCATCGTCAGCTACAACACGCGGGATTACCTGCGGGGATGCCTCACCTCGCTCGAGCGGTACCGATCAACGCAGCCGTTCGAAGTCGTCGTGGTGGACAACGCGTCGACCGACGGCAGCGTCGAGATGGTCCTCGACGAGTTCCCCGAGGCGCGCCTGGTACCGCGAATCACCAACGCAGGCTACGGCGTGGCCTTGAACATCGGTGTCGACGTGGCCAGTGGCCAGCTGCTGATGTTCCTCAATCCTGACATCGAGGTCACCGAGGGATCGGTCGATCATCTGTGCCGCTTTGTGGCCGACCATGAGCGGGCGGGCGTCGTTGGCCCTCGACTCCTGCTCGCTGACGGCAGCCCTCAGGCCTCGGCCAAGCACTTCTGTTCGACCACCCGCCTCGTTCTTGAGGCCAGCCGGTTACCCCTTCTCCTGCCCAGGAAGATTCGGGGACGGTTGCTGCTCGGCACCTACTTCGATCAATCCGAGACCCGGCACGTCTCATGGGTCTCGGGCGCCTGCCATGTCGTTCCCCGGGCCGTGTGGGAGGACGTGGGCCGCTTGACGGAAGAGACCTTCTGCGGATTCGACGACTACGACTACTGCTTTCGTGCCCGGGCCAAGGGCTACCAGGTATGGATCGATGCCCAGAGCACGATGACCCACCACTGCAGTGTGGCGGTGCGAGACCGATGGACCGAGTGGGAGGTCGAGCAGGTGGCGATCCACAACACGTACGTGGTTTTGGGGTCCCACTGGCCCCGGTGGAAGGTCCGGTCCTACCTGATGGCCGAGATCGCCACGTATGTCTCCGAGCTGGTTCGCATCCGGGTCGCACCCGGTGGCGAACCGTCACAGCGAGAGTATGCCCGGCGCCTCAGGCGTCGCGTCGCCCTCCTGGACGCACTGCTCATCGGTCGCCAACGACCGATCAGGCGCTTTGGGGCGGTTGGGCTCGACGGCTGAGTGCGGCCAGTCCCTCTCCGTATCCCCCGTACATGGAGGCGGCTATGGCGCTGCGGTAGACGGACCAGAGCACGCGTTCTTTCAATCCCGTCGGTGACAATCCCGTCGGTGTCAATCCTGTCCGCTCGAGGTAGTCGGCGGCCCGAAACATCGCAGTCATGGGCACCTTGTGGCTGAGAAGGGACTTGAAACCCTTCCTCACGATGTCTCGTGTCCCATCCGAGCCGAGACGAGGTGGGCTGTTGGCCGTGATGAGTGCCGACCAGGGGTGGGCTTCGTGGCCGAAGCGCTGCGCCAGGAGGGGCGCCGTTCGGCAATAGACGCGTTGACGTAGACAAAAGTCGCGCAGCGTCGTGCCGGCCCAGTCATTGTGGGTCCCTACCAGCTTCGGATCGTAAAAGACCCGCATCCCATGGTGACGGGCGCGGATGTACAAATCAGCGTCTTCCAGCGCCGCCACGGTGTAGTCCTCGTTGTAGCCCCCAACCGCCAACAGGCTCGAACGTGGGACCACGGCAAATCCGCTGGCGAATGTCTCGACCTCCGCCATGGTGTCCAGTTGGGGCGGGAGGTCCGTGACCGCGGCGCGAAACCGAGCGAATGGGGCCGCGCCGTGCTCAGGCAAGGGAACGATTTGGGCGACGAACCACGATATCGGTTGGGCACGGTGGTCGGCCACGGCCCGTTCGATCTGGCCAGCGCCGACATAAATGTCATCGTCGAGCAGGACCAGCAGATCGCCTCGCGCCGAGCGGACACCCCGATTGCGAGCGGCGGCGGCCCCAG
>Ga0302325_10006473_pt1 | contig 26309 bp, 19 predicted proteins | sample Palsa_T0_2_FD_201948 | JGI IMG/M metagenome (GOLD analysis project Ga0302325, IMG submission 201948) | Peat permafrost microbial communities from Stordalen Mire near Abisko, Sweden - Palsa_T0_2 | ecosystem: Environmental > Terrestrial > Soil > Palsa > Peat permafrost | place: Sweden: Abisko... | reverse complement strand
CAAAATAACACCGCCCAGGCCACTCGCCGGACGCGGCCGTCGTGCTGGTTGGTACCTTGCGTTGGTGATGCGAGCCGGCCAGCGCCGGCGGCCCAGCGCCTGGCCGGCAGCGCTCCGCGCGCTTGCGCTCATGGTCGCGCTCGCCGTAGCGGGGTACGGGATGCTCCAACCCGGACGGGCCGGCGCGAACCGAGGGGCCGGAGCCCGAGCCGCCGCGCCTACTGGCCCGATCGCGTATCGCTACGGCATCGTCGAGCGGACGCTCGCGTTCGGCAGTCTCCCGCAGGGCGAGGACCGTTGGGACGTCCCGGTGACCGTCACGCTTACCGCGCCATCGGGAACCGTCACGCAGATCGGCGGGTTCTACTACGGCGACGGGACCTGGGTGTTCCGCTTCTCTCCGCCCGAGCCTGGTCTGTGGAGGTGGAGTGCGACCCTCAGCTACGGAACCGTCAAGAGGACGCTCGCCGGGAGCTTCGCCACGCAGTCCCAAGCAACCCCCGGATTCGTGCGGCCGAGCCGGTTCAACCGCTATCTGTGGAGCTTCGAGGACGGTTCACCGTACTATCCGCTCGGGCTCCAGGCCTGCCTTAGGGTGAGCCCGCACTACGGCCCGCCCTTGACGTTCATTCTTGACGGCGGCCTCCGGTCCGAACGGGCCAGGGCCGCGGGGCGGTGGCAGCCGGGCGCCGGTGGCCGCCGGGTGAGCCTCGACGCGTACGTGCGCACGTACGCGTCAGCGGGCTTCAACCTGTTCCGCTGGAGCGTCGACAACTGTGGCTTCAGCCTGTACCGCTCGATCTCGCCAACCGGCAACGTGTACAGCGCCGCGGGCGGTCGCTATGGCGATCAGCTTGTGCGCGCCCTGCACAAGTACGGGATGCGGGTGTACATGACCTTCTTCGGTTTCAACCCCCCCAAGAACAGGGGTCCCGCGACGATGGCGGCGGTTCTGCGCTACGTCCGCTACGTCGTCGCCCGCTACGGCGCCTACGTCGACTTCTGGGAGCTGATGAACGAGGCCAGGAGGTCGCAATTCTGGTACCGCACGGTGACCTCCTACCTGCGCAGCATCGATCCGTATCACCATCCGATCTCGACGAGCCGCCCGCCGTCCGACCTCTCGGACTTCGACATCGACAGCCCGCATTGGTATCAGCGCGAGAACGAGCTGAATTCCGATCTCGTCACCTACAAGCACTTCGAGCGGTGGAAGGCCGCTGGGAAGCCCGTGATCGTCGGCGAGCAGGGCAACGCGATCGCGAACTGGGATCCGCGGTCGGGCGTGCGGATGCGCTTGCGGATGTGGACGGCGTTCTTCTCCCAGGGGTCTCTGATCTTCTGGAACGAGACGGCGTTCAGGGATTATGAGGACCGGCGCTTCGCCAACATCTGGATCGGCCCGACCGAGCGCCGATACGCGTCTGTGCTGCAGCGCTTCGTCAGCGGCTTCGATCCGCGCGCGGTGATGGCGCGGGCCCGGGTCAACCACTCCGAGCTGGTGCGAGGCTACGAGCTCGGCGGACCGAGCGGGTTCGCGCTGTATCTCACTGCCTATACCACTCACTCGGAATTGACTCGGCGCATCAGCGTCTCGATCGATCCGGCCTTCGGCGGCACGGCCAGATGGACCGATCCGGCGACCGGGCGGGCGCTGGCGACGCGCCGGGTCCCCCGCGGCCGGCAGCGCCTGAAGGTCCCTACATTCAGCACGGACATCGCGCTGAAGATCCTCCCCTGAATACGTGGCGGCAGCCGCCGCTCGCCCCGCTAACGTCTGAAGCTCACGCATGCCCAAGCCGAGCAGTGACATCGACACTCTCCTCGCCGGACTCAACGATCCCCAGCGCGAGGCGGTCACTCATGGCGAGGGACCGCTCCTGATCCTGGCCGGAGCCGGTTCGGGCAAGACGCGCGTGCTCACGCATCGGATCGCCTACCTGGTCGCGTCGGACTTCACGCAGCCGAACGAGATCCTGGCGATCACGTTCACGAACAAGGCGGCGAGCGAGATGCGCGAGCGCGTCGAGCTGCTCGTCGGCCGGCGCACCCGGGCGATGTGGGTGATGACGTTCCACGCCGCCTGCGCGCGGATGCTCCGGGCCGACGCCCACCGCCTCGGCTACACGCGCCAGTTCACGATCTACGACCAGGCGGATGCCCGGCGCCTCGTCAAGCGCTGCCTCGACGAGCTCGGCATCGACCCGAAGCGGTTCACCCCCGGTGCCATCCACACCCAGATCTCGGACGCCAAGAACCGGCTGCGCGACGCCGACGCCTACGGGAAGCTGGTCGGCTCGTACTTCGAGCAGACGGTCGCCGACGTGTTCCGGCTCTACGAGCGCGAGCTCCATCGCATGAACGCGATGGACTTCGACGACCTGCTCGTCCGCGCGGTCAACGTCCTCGAGCTGTTCCCCGAGGTCCGCGAGCGCTACTCGACCGCGTTCCGCGACGTCCTCGTCGACGAGTACCAGGACACCAACCACGCGCAGTACAAGTGGCTGCAGCTGCTGGCGGGCGAGCACCGGAATCTGGCTGTCGTGGGCGACGACGCGCAGTGCCTGCTCGAGGGGACGCAGATCGCGATGGCTGACGGCACCTCGCGCCCGATCGAGGGCGTCCGTTCTGGCGACGCTGTCATGTCCGGCTACGGCAGCGGTGATTTTCGGCCCGCGAAGGTACTCGGTGTGCACCGGTCCGAGCGCGCTGAAGGCATCGCGATCACTACGACGTCGGGGCGGCGGATCGTCAGTACGCCTGAGCACGTGCATTTCGCGGGGTACATGGTCGGGCGAGCTCCGCAACTCTATGTGACACATCTCATGTGGCGTAAGAGTCGCGGGTTCCGGGTGGGTACCTCGCGTACGTACACCAATGGCCAAGTCAAGGCAATCATGGGTGTAGCGGTGCGCACGAACGGAGAGCACGCAGATGCATCGTGGGTGGTGTCCACACATGAATCTGAGGCTGAGGCACGTTACGCGGAGACCCTGCTGTCGATCCGTTACGGCCTGCCCACGCTCCCTTTCGTTGCCCGGCGACACCCAGACTGGAAGCGCCGCTCCTTGGTCGCCGATCAAGATCTCCTCGATCGGCTGTTCGCGGAGCATGACACTCGGCCGGGGGGTTATCGGCTCCTCGCCGACACGGGACTGTTCTTCGATCGTCCACACTTTCAAGCGAGCACGCACACGAAGACCGAGGTGCGGCGAAGGCGCCTGGCGATATCGCTCTGCGGAGATCGACGCGGTCGCACACCGATGCACCGGATAGCTCTGTTCGGATACGACGAACCAGGCCGCAGGACGCTCGAGGAGCTGGGACTCAGCGTGCGGCCGGCCAGGCGCGGATCTGACGGCTGGCGATACGAAACGGCGTGCAAGGACATGGCAATGATCCACGCGGTCGCCGGTCGGATTACCGCTGCTCTCGGGGATGTGACGATCCGCCCCACCGCTCGCCTCGGCTCGAACGCTGATCGGCTCGCTGGTAATTCACTGCCCTTCATGCCGGCGTCCTCGGTTCGGCCCGGAATGGTCATGTTCGATGAGCACGGTGGCTATGACGTCGTGGCTTCGGTTGAGCGGGTTCACATGGATCGGCCGGTATACGACCTGGACGTCGAGAACACCCACAACTTCATCGCCAACGGCATCGTGACCCACAATTCGATCTACGGGTTTCGCGGAGCCGACATCACCAACATCCTCAATTTCACGGACGATTTCCCCGACGCTCACGTGGTCAAGCTCGAGCAGAACTACCGGTCCACCCAGACCATCCTCGACGCGGCGAACGCCGTGATCAGCAACAACCGAGGCCAGAAGGCGAAATCGCTCTGGAGCGACCTCGGCGCCGGCGATCCGATCAAGGTGCGCGAGCTCGAGGACGAGCACGCGGAGGCGCGGTTCGTCACCGGCGAGATCCAGCGGCTCGCCGACGAGGGCGTCGCACGCAGCGAGATCGCGGTCTTCTATCGCACCAATGCACAGTCGCGGGTACTCGAGGACACGCTTGTGCGCGCCGAGATCCCCTACCAGGTGATCGGTGGGACGAAGTTCTACGAGCGCGCCGAGATCAAGGACGCGATCGCCTACCTGACGGTGCTCGTCAACCCCGCCGACGCCGGCGCATTCACCCGCATCGTCAACTCACCCCGGCGCGGGATCGGCTCGACGTCGCTGAGCCGCGTGCTCTCGTTCGCCAACACGATGGGGATCACGATCTGGGAGGCCGCGGCGGAGCCCGAGCGGGTCTCGGCTCTCGGCGCCCCGGCGGTGAAGGCGCTACACCGCTTCATGGCGACGATGATGCTGTTGCGCGAGCGCGCCGAGAGCGAAGCTCCGATCGCCGTGCTGCTTCGGGAGATGCTCCGCGAAACCGGCTTCCTCGCCACGCTCGAGGCCGAACGGACGATCGAGGCTCAGGGCCGGATCGAGAACCTCGAGGAGCTCGTAAACGTTGCCGTCGAGTACGACGCGATCGAATCCGAGCAGGGCCCCTCGCTCGCCGAGTTCCTCCAGCAGGTGGCGCTCGTGGCCGACGCCGACGGGCGCGCCGACGACGAGGGCCTCGTCACGCTGATGACGATTCACAACGCGAAGGGCCTCGAGTACCCGATCGTTTTCATGATCGGCTGTGAGGAGGGGGTGTTCCCGCACTCGCGGGCGCTTGACGAGGGTGGGCTCGAGGAGGAGCGGAGGCTCTGCTACGTCGGTGTCACTCGGGCCGAGCGCGACCTGTTCCTCACCTACGCGCGTACGCGCGCTGTGTTCGGAGCGCGCAGCTACGGTCTGCGCAGCCGCTTCATCGCCGAGATCCCGGCCACGCTCACCGATCAAGAGGAGCAGCCGCGGCGGGGCTCTAACGGATTCCGCGCACGGGCGACCTCGTGGACCTCGCACCTTGCCGACGAGGCGCCGCAGGTCGAGTATGGCCTGGGCGATGACGTCGTGCACGCCGCTTTCGGGGAGGGGGTCGTCACCGGGGTCGAACCTGGCGGCATAGTCGTTATCCACTTCAGCAAGGATCGCTCGGAGCGCAAGCTGGTCGCCGGCCTCGCGCCGATCACGAAGCGGTAGGGTCGATGCGCTTGCTCGAGGTCGTGGTGATCGGCGCTGGGCCTTACGGGCTGTCGGCAGCCTCGCATCTGCGCTCGGCGGGTATCGACACGCGGGTCGTCGGCGAGCCGATGGAGCTATGGCGCCACCATATGCCGGCGGGCATGCTGCTTCGCTCGGCGCCGCGTGCCTCCTCGATCGCCGACCCCGCCGCTCAGCGCACGATCGCGCGCTGGGCGCACGAGCAAGCTGTGCCCGTGCCGGACCCCGTGCCCCTGTCGGCCTTCCTCAGCTACGCCGCGTGGTTCCGGGAGCACGAGGTTCCGGACATCGATCCGCGGCGCGTCAGCGCCGTCGCCCCGGGCGCTGGAGGGTTCGCCGTCGAGCTCGACGACGGCGAGCGCCTGAGCGCGCGTCGCGTTGTGGTCGCCGCCGGTCCTTCACAGTTCGCGCGACGGCCGCCGCCGTTCGCCGGCCTCGAGCGCGGGCAGGTCGTGCACACATCCGACCTCCACGATCTGGCTGGATTCCGGGGCCGGCGGGTGCTCGTCATCGGCGCCGGCCAGAGCGCGCTCGAGTCGGCGGCGCTGCTCCACGAGGCTGGGGCTCACACCCAGCTCGTGGCGCGGACACCTGCCATCAACTGGCTTCTGGGACACGATCGTTCGGGCCCCGCCCCCGCCGCCGGCACCGTCGCCGCCGGCACCTCCGCCGCCGGCACGCCGGCCGCCGCGGCTCGGGCCAATCGCCTCGCGTCCCGGCTGCGCGCTGCGATCCCGCCGCCACCGACGGGCGTCGGCGGGCATGTGAGCGGCTGGCTCGCGGTGGCTCCTGACGTCATGCTCCGCTCGCCGCCGAGGCTTCAGACCGAGGTGTGGTGGCGGTGCATGCGGCCGGCTGGAGCGCCGTGGATCCGGCCGCGACTCGACGGCGTCGAGGTCACGCTGGGGCGCGAGGTATCGCGCCTCGAGGCGGTGGGCGGCGTCATCCGCGTCGAGCTCGACGATGGTGCGGTTCGCGAGGTCGACACGATCGTGCTCGGCACCGGCTACGCCGTCGATGCGCGTCGCTACGCGTTCCTCTCAGCCGAGCTGCTCGCGAACCTGCGGCTGAGGGGCGGCGCGCCGGTACTCGGACGAGGACTCGAGTCGAGCATTGCGGGCCTGCATTTCCTCGGCGCCGCGGCCGCGGACAGCTTCGGCCCGCTGTTGAACTTCGTCGTCGGAACGTGGTTCGCTGGTCCCACGCTGGTCGACCGTGTCCGCGGCCGCCGCGGCCGGGCCAGGCTCGGGATTCCGCCCGAGTAAAGCTCGGGCGACACCGGTCCCGCTTGAGCCGCCGAAGGATGCTCTACCGTCTCCCGCTGATGACGGCGGCGGTTATCGACGGCAAGGCTGTAGCCGCCCGGGTACGGGAGGACGTCGCGCGCGAGGTGGCAGAACTCTCACAGCAGACGGGGCAGGCGCCCGGCCTCGCGACGGTGCTCGTCGGCGATGACCCCGCGTCGGCGGTCTACGTCGCCGGCAAGCGCCGGGCGTGTGCCGAGGTGGGGATCGCCGACCTCCATCGCCATCTGGCGAGCGGCGTTCCCGAGTCCCAGGTAGCCGCGCTGATCGGGGAGCTGAATGCCGATTCCGAGGTCAGCGGGATCCTGCTCCAGCTCCCGGTGCCCGACTACATGGACGGCGCAGCGCTGACGGCGAAGATCGCTCCCGAGAAGGACGTCGACGGCCTTACCCCGATCAGCGCCGGTCGCCTCGCCCAGGGTGCGAGCGGCTTCCGGCCGTGCACGCCGCTCGGCGTGATCGCGCTCCTGGACGTCTACGAGGTCGAGCTCGAGGGAGCGGAGGCCGTCGTCGTGGGACGCTCGAACCTCGTCGGGAAGCCGGTCGCGGCGATGCTGCTCGAGCGCAACGCCACCGTCACGAGCTGCCACTCTCGTACGCGGGATCTCGCGGGGGTGTGCGCCCGCGCCGACGTGCTCGTCGCCGCGGTCGGGGTGCCGGGACTGATCTGCTCCGAGCACGTCAAGGAGGGCGCGGTGGTGATCGACGTCGGCATCAGCAGGACAGAGGAAGGGCTCCGCGGCGATGTCGATTTCCGGTCGGCGTCGGAGCGCGCCCGGCTGATCACCCCGGTTCCGGGGGGCGTCGGTCCGATGACGGTCGCGATGCTGCTGCGAAACACGCTCTCCGCATTTCGCCTCCAAGCCCTATCGCGAGCGCCCGCGAGGCGGTAGCGTTGCAGGTGTGGGCGCCGCAAAGGCGAATTCCCAACCGCGATGTACGTCAAGGGGGAGGTTCGAGAGGGACCCGTGCTCCTGGTAGCGCGTTAGCACGGATGGCCGGCGTGCGCAGACCGCCAGGAACGAGTTCGCCGCACCAGGCGACCAGGCGACGCTGGCACACTCATCGCCGTTCGGCGTCGTGACCGGATCTTTTTGAGCAAATCAAAGCGGCGGCGCGCGGTCTGAACCGACCGGCGATCGCCATTGGGACTATTGGAGGACTCTATGGACCTAGCCAAACTCTCTCGGGAAGACATGATCCTCGGCGGCCTCGGGCTGTTCCTGGTGATCGATCTCCTGTTCCTGCCGTGGTACAGCATCAGCGTGCTCGGCGTATCCGCCACCTTCAGCGCTACAAGCTCGCCATACTCGATCTGGGGGGTGCTCGCTCTGCTCGTCGATATCGCGTTCGTCGCCGATCTGGCGCTCGAGCGCTTCGGCCAGAACACTCTTCCCGCGCTCGGCGGCAGTCGCGCGACTACGCGGACGGCGCTCGCGGGTGGCACACTCGCGTTCATGGTGATCAAGTTCCTCGCCCATACCGGGGACCTCGGCCTCGGCTGCTGGCTCGGACTGATTGCGGGGATCGCGCTCGTCGTGCTGTGCGTACGCGAGACCGCCGCGTGACGGAGCTCGCCGAAATCGGGCGCGGTTTCGTCGCGGCGCGCCCGTTTGACGTCGCGCCCGCGAGCAGCAAGCGCCCGTTCGATGTCGCGGCCGAGCGGGGCGAGCGCCCGTTGGCGGTCGCGGCCGAGGGGGGCGAGCCCGCCGCGGCGCGGCCGCTCGATCCCCTCCAGGCGGAGCTGATCGCGGCCGCCGGCGCTGCGTTGCTGCTCGTGTCGCTGATGGTCCTGCCGTGGTTCGGAGTCGATCAGGCGGTCGGTCGGTTCGCTCCGAGGGCTGCCACGATCGGGTCCGAGGGCGCCTGGCATACGCTCACGTTGCTGCGCTGGATGGTCTTGCTGGCGGTCGCCGTGGCGTTCGTCCCCGTGCTGGCTCGGCCGGCGCATCGATGGCTCGGGGTGCCGAGGCTTACCAACGCAGTGGTTGCCGGCCTCGGTGGCCTGACGGCGCTGGCGCTGGGCTACCGCGTACTGATCGATCTGCCGGACCCCAGCCGCGTCGTCGACCAGCGGGCCGGCGCAATCCTCGGCCTGCTCGGCGCGCTCGTGATCACCCTCGGCGGCTTGGAGTCGATCCGAGCTGACGCCGCCCGGGCACGGGCTCGGGAGGTCCGGACCCGAGCCCGCCGCGCCGGCATCCCGCCGGGCGAGCCGGCGCGGGGCAACCGCTGACGAAGTCGGAGTCCTGTCAGTGGGATTGACCGCGGGAAGGTTGCGTACGGGCGAGCTGATCGCTGGTGGTGGCGCGGTCGTCCTCGGCGCCGCCCTGTTCTTGCTGCCGTGGTTCGGGGTCAGCGGCGCCGGCGGTGGGCTCGCTCAGCGGCCAGGCGCCGTTTCCGCCTCGTTCGACGGCTGGCACTCGCTGACCGACGCCCGCTGGATCCTGCTCATCACCATCGCTGTGTCCGTCGCCCTCGTCGTGTCCACAACGACCAGGCGGTCACCGGCCGTGCCGGTCGCCTTAAGCATGTTCACGTGCTTGCTCGGCGGCCTCTCGTCGCTCCTGGTGCTCTACCGGACCGTCGATCATCCAGGGATTGCGTCGGGCGGCGCGGCCGTCGTCGGCAAGCCTGGGGTCTATCTGGGCCTGGTTGCCGCGATGGCGCTCGCCTACGGCGGCTACCTTTCGCTGCGCACCGAGGGCAGCCCGTTCGTGGATCCGGCGTCGATCGAGACGGTGCGCGTGGCGCGGATCGAGGCCGGATCGGTGGCGCGCGCCGGGGGGCGAACGGAGCCCGACGCGGCCGGAGTGTCGGGGCCTGAGCCGTCGGGCCGCGCCGGGTCTGCCGACGCCGCCGACGCTTACCGCGGGTCGTAGAATCGCTGGGATGATCGATCGGGAGCAGGTCCTCCACGTCGCCAGCCTCGCTCGCCTGGACCTCAGCGACGTCGAGATCGACCGAATGGCGAGCGAGCTGTCGGACGTGCTCGTCCATATCGAGAAGATGGGCGAGCTCGACCTCGAGGGCGTCGAGGCAACCACGCACGTGATCGACGTCGTCAACGTGCTCCGCGCCGACGAGCCGGAGCCCTGCCTGCCGGTGGAGGTCGTGCTGGCCCAGGCACCTGAGCCGGCGGCTGGCGGGTTCGGCGTCCCGAGTCCGGTCGCCTGATGCACGATTTGATCGAGCTGACCGCCGCCGCGGCGGCGGAGCGTGTGCGGGCTGGGGAGATCGACTCTGCCGAGTTGTTCGACGCCTACCGATCCCGCGCGGCGGCCGACGAGCTGAACGCATTCACCTGGCTGGCGGGTGGCCCGCCGGCGCAGGCTCCGGGCCGCGATGCGCCGCTCGGCGGCGTCCCGCTGGCCGTCAAGGATCTGTTCTGCACCGAGGGAGTGCCGAGCCAGGCCGGGTCGCGAATCCTCGAGGGCTATCGCCCGCCGTATACCGCGACCGTGGTCGCGCAGCTCGCGGCTGCCGGCGCGCCACTGCTCGGGAAGACCAACCAGGACGAGTTCGCGATGGGATCTTCGAACGAGAACTCTGCCTATGGCCCGGTACTCAATCCGTGGGATCGCTCCCGGGTCCCCGGCGGTTCCTCCGGTGGCAGCGCCGCGGCGGTCGCAGCCGGGCTTGCGCCGTGGGCGATCGGAACCGACACCGGCGGGTCGATCCGGCAGCCCGCCGCCCTCTGTGGGATCGTCGGCCTGAAACCGACCTACGGCGCCTGCTCGCGCTACGGGATGATCGCGTTCGCCTCCTCACTTGATCAGGCAGGGCCGCTGACCCGAAACGTCACCGATGCGGCGCTTCTGCTCCGGCACATGGTCGGACACGACCGGCGCGACTCGACCTCGATCGCATTTCCCGGCGGGATCGACCTGCCTCGCTCGGAGGATCTCACCGGGATCCGCCTCGGCGTCCCCGAGGAGCTCTCGGGTGACGGGATCGAGCAGGGCGTGCTCGACAGCTTCAACGCCACCCTGAGGCTCGCCGAGGGGCTCGGGGCGAGCATCGAGCCGTGCCGCCTTGCGCACGCGCCGCACGCGCTGTCGGCCTACTACGTGATCGCGCCGGCAGAGGCGTCGGCCAACCTGGCTCGCTTCGACGGGGTCCGCTACGGCCTCCGCGTCGACGCCGAGGACTTGACCGAGATGTACCGCCGCACTCGCGCCACCGGGTTCGGCGCCGAGGTCAAGCGCCGGATCATGCTCGGCACGTACGCGCTCTCGAGCGGCTATTACGACGCCTACTACGGGACCGCGCAGAAGGTCCGGACGAAGATCGCCGAGGATTTCAGGGACGCCTTCACGAGGTTCGACTTCATCGTCACGCCGACGAGCCCATGGACTGCGTTCGAGCTCGGATCGAGGACGGCGGACCCGTACGCGATGTACCTCAACGACTTCTGCACCGTGCCGATGCCGCTCGCGGGCATCCCCGCGATCTCGATTCCGAGCGGTCTCAGCGATGGCCTCCCGGTCGGGTTTCAGCTCGCCGGGCCGGCGTTCAGCGAGAACCGCATGCTGGCGGTCGCCCACGCGCTCGAGGGCGCGATCGGATTCGACGCGAGCCGGGCGCGCAGATGACCGATTACGAGCCGGTAATTGGACTCGAGATCCACGTCCAGCTCTCGACTCGGACGAAGATGTTCTGCGGCTGCGAGCTGTCGTTCGGGGATCCTCCGAACGTGCACACCTGCCCGGTTTGCCTGGGGCTGCCAGGAGCGCTGCCGGTGCTCAACGAGCGCGCCGTTCATCACGGCATCCTGATCGGGCTGGCGCTCGGGAGCGAGATCGCGGGGCGGTCGCTGTTCCACCGCAAGAACTACTTCTATCCCGACCTGCCGAAGGGCTACCAGATCTCGCAGTACGACGTCCCGCTGTGCCGTGGCGGGCACCTCGCCGGCGTACGGATCCACCGCGTCCACCTCGAGGAGGATGCGGCGAAGCTGATTCACATCGGGGAGAGCGGGCGAATCCACGGCTCCGATCGCAGCGTGGTCGACTTCAACCGGGGCGGCACGCCGCTGGTCGAGATCGTCACCGAGCCCGACTTCCGCTCGGCCGAACAGGCCCACGAGTGGCTGAGCCTCCTGCGTGCGACGCTGAAGCAGCTCGGAGTCTCGGACGCCAAGATGGAGGAGGGATCGCTGCGCTGCGACGCCAATGTGTCAGTACGCCCGTCTGGTCAGGCCACCCTCGGGACCAAGACCGAGCTCAAGAACATGAACTCGTTCAAGTTCGTCGAGCGCGGGATTCGCGCGGAGATCGAGCGCCAGATCGCGCTGCTGGAGGCGGGCGGGGAGGTCGAGCAGGAGACGTTGCATTTCGACCCCGTCACAGACCGGCTGACCTCGCTGCGCTCCAAGGAGGAGGCGCACGACTATCGCTACTTCCCGGAGCCCGACCTCGTGCCGCTCGCGGTCGACGCAGCGATGCTCGACGGGGTCCGGGCCGAGCTCCCCGAGCTTCCGGCGGAGCGGGCGCAGCGGTTCGAGCAGGAGCTCGGTTTGACTGCCGAACGCGCCCATGAGCTCGCCTTCCGGGCTGAGCTCGGCGACTACTTCGAGCTCGTGCTCGCCGCCAACGGCGGGACCGACGGCGACGCCGTCCCGGTCGCCGTCGCGGTCGCGGTCGCGAACTGGATCCCACAACTGGTCGAACGGATTGGCTCCGATGCCGATCCGGCCCACTCGAAGGTCGCGCCCGCGGCGCTCGCGGCCCTGGTCGCAATGGTGGGCGCGAAGGAGGTCGGGAGAGAGGCAGCCCGTGAAGTCCTCACCCGGCTCGTGGACGAAGGCGGCGATCCGCGTGCGATCGTGGAGGCCGAGGGACTGGGCGCGATGCGCGCGGAGGACGCCGGAGTGGCCGAACTGGTCGACCGTGCGATCGCCGCCGACCCCCGCGCCGCCGACCAGGTCCGAGCGGGCAACCTGAAGGCGCTCGGGCCACTCGTCGGCTACGTGATGCGCGAGAGCAAGGGGCGAGCCGACGGCGGCGAGGTCGGGAAGCTGATCCGCGCGCGACTCCTCGACTAAGGGCCTCAGAACCCGAAGCTGAAAGCGCGGGCTGGCTCGGCCTGAGCACGCCCGCGCAGATTCAACATATGGGTCGGCGGATTCAACCGCGACCAGGGCCCTGCTCTGCTCAGCTCAGTCCGTGCGCTTTGAGGTGCGGCGGAGGATGAAACCAAGGCCCGCGAGCGAGCCGCCTCCGGCCACAAGCAGACCCACATCGAGACCCGTGAACGGCAGCGTCCCCGAGGACGCGGTCGAGGTCGTGATGTAACTGCAGTCCGGATTATAGGAGGCGCACGTCGATGAGTCTGCCATCGCGGGCGCAACTGATACCAACGAGAACGTTGCGACCACTGCTGCAATACGCTTCATAGCTTCGCCTTCCTAGTGGATACCCCAAGCAACACAACCTGCATACGTTCCCGGCTGGGATGCTACACGAAACCTACACGCTTGCAAGCGTAACGGCTCGGGCGGACGTAGGATCTCACAGTTGCAGCGCCAGTTCGTGCAGCGCGGCGGTTGGAGTTAGCGGCGTGCGTGAGCGCAGACGGCCGAGCGCCTGCCTGGTCACCGGCTGCAGCGGATCGATCGAGTGCGAGACCAGCAGGTCGTATCGCGCCCGTGAGCGATCGCCGCGAGCCGAGGCGGCGAGGCCCGCGCCGAGCCAGGCCACCCAATCGCCCGGCTCGCGGGTGATCGCGCTGGAGAATCTCTGCTCGGCGTAGACGTCGCGGCCGATGCGGAGCGCGAGCACGCCGGCGGCGAGCTCCGGGTCGGCGCTCAGCGGGTTGAGGCTGGCCGCGTCGTCGAAGTCACTGAGGGCGCCCGCAGGGTTGCGGGCCGAGATCGCGCTCGCCTGCGCTGTCTCTCTCACGGCGAGGTAGGGAATGCCGAGCACGACGGTGGCGACGGCGACTGCGAGCGCGCCCCCAGCGGCAAGTGAGAAACGGGCGAGTCGCGTTCGCGGCGCGCCCGGGTCAGAGGCGGGCTGGTCGGCTCGCGGCGCGTCTGAGGCGGCCCCCTCGGTCGCAGGCGACCCCGCGTCTGAGGCCGCCCCGTCGATTGCCGGCTCCTCTCCGCCGGCCGGCGGGCGCCACAGCGTCGTCGCCATACCCAGGAACCCGAGAGCCGGGCCGCTCAGGGCCGGGAACTCCCAGAACCAGTCGACCGAGCCGTGGATCGTCCAGACGGCGAGGGGGAGGAGGGCCGCGCCGGCTACCGCCCGCCCGAGTGGTCCCGCTCGGCGCAGGACGGCGAGCGTTGCCGTGAGCGCCGCGCCGAGGAAAGTCACGAACAGGGCGAAGCCGACGAGTCCGGTATGCGCCAGTAGCCGCATCTCGAGACTGTGCGTCCACTCCGGCTGCTCTTTCGTGCGGCGGTGGACGACGTAGTAGTTGGCGAAGTTGTCCTGGCCGAGTCCGCCGATCGGGTGCGCGATCAGCGCGTCGAGCGAGACCCGCCAATAGTCGTAGCGCCCGCTCCCGATCTCGGCGAAGTTCGAGCTGGGAACGCGGCTGCCCTCAGGGTGGCTGAAGCCGCTCCATTCCTGGGCCACGAAGTGAAACGGGCGCCCGTGCGTCGCGACGGTCGCGCCGACCGCGCCGGCGATGATGACCGCGGCGCTCACCACGAGGCCGAGCGCGCGTCGCCGGGAGCCCGACAGTTCGATCGGCGGCAGTCGAGAGTCGGCCAGCGCCAAGAGCGCCCCGGCGAGCAGTACCAAGGCGCAGAGCCCGAGCGAGGTGCGCCCTGCGCGCGTCGCCGCGTCGTTGAACGCGCGCCCGAGCGATCTGCCGCTGTCGGACACCCGGTAGACGTCGACGAGCCGAGGCACCGCGACGAGCGTCGCCAATACCGGGAGCGTCGCCGCCGCGACGACGCGCAGGCGGCCGCTCAGCGCCGCGATCCCCGCCAGCGCGACGAGCGGCAGGGTGAACAGCCAGCCGCGACTCTGTCCGATCAGCGCAAGCTGCAAGCCGGCGCAACCGATCGCAAGCAGGACGGGGCGCAGCAGCATCGGCAGCTCGCGGCGCGTGGCGAGCGCGATCCCGACGAGCGCGGCCATCGTGAACAGGGCGGCGGTGGCGTTGTAGTAGCCGGTGGGCGACGCCAGGCGTCCGAAGATGAACAGGCTCGCGATGTGATCGCCGGTCGCGAGCCTGACGATGATCACGACCGCGAGCGCGCCTACTCCGAGGACGAATGCGGTCAGAGCCGCGAGCGCGGCCTCCACCGTCCACGGGAGGGTGGCGAACAGCGCGAACACAAGCCAGTAGAGCAGCGTTCGATTGCTGCCCTCGAGCGCGGCCCCCGGGTACTGGGCCCAGGACATCGACAGGTAGGACCAGAGGACGTAGAGACCGAACGCGAGCAGCGCGACCCGCACAGCGGTCGGTACCGGGCCGAGCCTCGGACCAAGGGCGATGACGGTGACGGTCAGGAGCGCGAGCATCGCGAGCGCCCCCCAATACCAGGTGTCTGGGAAGAAGCCGCCCTGATGCGACGCCCAGACGATCAGCAGGCCGACGCCGGCCATGCCCGGCAGCAGGGCGGGAACGTGCCGCCTCCACGCGGCCGCGGAGGGAAACCGGCTCACTGCCCGCTAGGCGCTGGTCGAGCCGGTTTTCGATCGCTCGGATTCGGCCTCGGAGCCTCGGCTGCGCTCCGGCTCCGCGACGCCGCCATCGCTCGCGTAGTAGTAGGTCGACCCGCGTGTGCGGGCCTCGCCGACGACCACCAGACCCGTGATCGAAGCTCCCTGCTGACGCAGGAGCTCGTCGAGGTCGGCGAGCTTCCCGAGCCGCGACCGGCTGAGGCGGGCGACGACGAGCACCTCGTCGGCGAACTGGGCGAGCGGGAGAGCATCGACCACGGCGGTCAGCGGCGGCGAGTCGATGACGACGAAGTCTGCGAGCTCCTTCGCATCTGCGATCAGGTCTCGAGCGACCGTGGTCGACATGTCGGCGAGGTCGTGGCCGGGCCCGGCGGCTGCCAGGACGCGCAGCGCGATCTCGTCGATCGTCACGGGCACGAGCGCATCGGCCAGGTCGACCTCGCCGGTCAGGACCTCGGCGGTGCCGAACGTGGGCTCCAGCCCGAGCGTCGACGCGATCGTCGGGCGGCGCAGGTCGGTCTCGATCAGGATCACGCGCACGCCGCCCTGAGCGAGCGCGAAGGAAAGGTTGATCGCCGTCGTCGTCTTGCCTTCCGAGGGCGAGGAGCCTGTGATCAGGAAGGCTCGCGCCACACCGTCCGAGCGCCGCGCCGAGAGCGTGGTACGCAGCCGGCGATAGCCCTCGTGAGACACGAAGGAAAGCTCCGCCGGCAGCAGCGGACGACGGGTCTTGCGGACGGATTCACGCGGGATCCGGGCGAGGATCGGCGCACCCAGCGCGCGCAACTGCTCCTCGCGCCGCAGGCGGGGGTCGAGCGCATTGAACGCGAGCGCGCCGCCGACGCCGATCAGCAGTCCCGCGAGCAGTCCGGCGGCAAGGGACAGCTTCTTGTTCGGGCTGTACGGGCCTGTCGGCAGCGTGGCCAGCTCGGCGACGCCGAGCGTTGGGTCGGGCCTGATGAGCAGCGACTGGTACTCGGCGAGTAGCTGCCCCAGGCTCCCGGGGGTGTCCCGCTCTGCCGGAGGTATCTTCGCCACACTGGCCTTGAGGCCGGGAATATCCTGCGACAGCGCACTATGCAGGATCGCGGTGCTGGTAGCGATCCGCTGGTTCACAAAGGAGTTCGCGATATTCATCGCCGTTCTCGGCGAGGATGCCTGGGCCTGGACCGCGACCAGCGAGCTCTGGCCGACAGGGGTGGCTTGAACACTCTGGAGCAGCTGCTGCGGGGTGGTGTTGGTCAGGTGAAGAGCGGCTATCACGGCTTGCGCGACCTGGGTGGTGGTGACCAGAGTCGCGGCGGTGAGGATGTCGGTCGTCGGGTCGCCCGAGCTCTGCTGGACTGGTAGCTGGGACAGCTCGGCGTTGTTGGGCGACGCAGGGTTCGCCAGCAGCTCGGCCTCGGCCTGATACTTGCGCGGCGCCACCTCCACGTAGACGACGGCGGCTGCGATCGTGATAACGGTGCAGAGGACGATCAGCCAGATGTGCTCACGCAGAGCCCGGTAGTAGCGGACGAACGCCTGATCTTCACTCGGGTCGCGGAGACCTCGAGAGGTCGTGGATAACGACATCGCACGTACTATGGCACGGTTCTGAGGCACACACGGGTTGATCAACAGCGCGCCGGCGCGCAGGCCGATCAGCGGCCCAACTCGGCGCCGCTCGGCAACGGTCCGATCCGCGATCCGCTCGTCGCGTGCTCGGTACTGGTCCCGATCCTGAATGAAGAGCGGCACATCGCTGCAAGCGTAAGAGCGATGCTGCGGCAGCAGTTTCCGGGTCCGCTCGAGTTCTTGCTCGTCGATGGCGGATCCACCGACCGCACGCGCGACATAATCGCTGAGCTGGCGCGCTGCGATGACCGCATTCGGGTGCTCGAGAATCCGCGCGGCGCCACCCCAAGCAACCTCAACGTGGCGCTTTCCCATGCGCGCGGACGCTGGGTGGCCCGCATGGACGCCCATTCGAAGTTCCCGGACGATTATCTGGCGCGCGGTGTGGACCGGCTTCGCCGCGGGGACACCCGCTGGGTCAGCGGCCCTCAGATCGCGGTCGGCAACGGGCGCGTGTCGAGCGGAGTCGCGCTGGCTCTGCGGACGCCGCTGGGGCGAGGCGGCGGCCGCAGATGGATCTCCGCGGACGCGCGGAGCACGCCCGAGCACGAGCTCGATTCTGGAGTGTTCTGCGGCGTCTGGGAGCGCGCGACGCTGATCGAGTACGGAGGCTGGGACGAGCGCTGGCCACGCAACCAGGACTCCGAGCTCGCTGGGCGCTTCCTCGCCCGCGGCGAACGGCTGATCGGCATTCCCGCGATGGCCGCCGAATACGCGCCGCGCGACTCGATCGGCTCGCTGTGGCGGCAGTACCTCGAGTATGGCGAGTACCGCACCAAGACCGCGCGACGGCATCCGCCGACGATGAGGCGCTCTCACCTGCTCGCGCCCGGCCTCGTGACCGCGGCTGCTGCGCTCGGGGGCCCGCGACCGATTCGTCGCGCCGCCGCGGCTGGGCTCGGCGTCTATGCGGTGACCGTCGGTTTCGCCGGGGCGCGCGCCGCACTCGAGGGCGCGCCCCCGGCCGAGGCCGCGCTCGTTCCGGTCGTCCTCTCCGTGATGCATTTGGCGCATGGGCTCGGCTCCTGGCGGTCCGCTCTGCGCAACGGGCCGCCCTGGTCCGCGCTCGCGCAGGCGGCCGGGTTCGAGGCCCTCGGCGCCAGGCTCGCGCCATCCCCAGAACCGGTGTACTCCCCGTCGCTGAGCGTCGCGGCGGTGGGCGCCGAACCTCCGGCGGGGGGCTGACCGCTACCTGTGCGGCGGGATGCGTTGAATAGACCGCGCCGCCCTTTAGCGCGGCGACTTTGCCGCCGATACGGTACTGACGGGAGTACGTGAGCTGACACATCGAAAGCTCGCGTTTCGCGTTACGCTGCGCTAAAGTGAGCCGCTCGGGGAGCACATTGACTGGAGCGCAGCCAGTGCGGGAAAACGGAGCGTCGCGGACAGCGGTGCAACGGTGACCCTATCCGGTGAAGTCCGAATAATTCGAGGGTCTGAGCCGAGGAAATGACGCCTCCGCCCACCATTAGCCAAGCCGTAACACTCCCGAAGGCGCCTGCGGCGGCTGGCCTGGCTGCACGCCTGCTGGACTCGAGCGAGCTGTCGGCGTCGCGCTTCGTAGTCGATCTGGTCCTGCTGTACCTGGCGTCCGCGGCCGCTCTCCTCGGAGCCGGCCGTGCCCACGTCGGAGTTCACGACTGGTGGCTCGCGATGCTCTATCCGCTGATCGTGCTCGGACTGGCGCGGTTCCGCCGCTGGCCGGAACCCCGGCTCGAAGTTTCGGTGATCGACACGGCCGCCGAGGTGCTGGCCAGCGTCTCGGTCGCCGCGATGCTGATGATCGCGGTCGAGGAGATCTTCGGCAGCGAACATCCGATCGCGCTCGCGGTTCGGCTGTGGCTGTTCGCGCTCGTGTACCTAGGCGCCGGGCGCGCGGTGCTTGTGTCCTGGCGGCGCCACGCGCGCAGGACCGGGGCGCTGGCTCGCCCGACGCTGATCGTCGGCGCCGGCGTCGTCGGAGAGCACGTCGCTCGGCGGCTCCTCGGTAGACCCGAATATGGGCTACGTCCGGTCGGGTTCCTCGACGTCGAATGGCGTAGCACCTACGACCCTGATGGCCCGGGCGTCCTTCCCACTCTTGGCACCACCGACGAGATCGTCCAGGTTGTGCACCGTACGGGCGCTCGCCACGTGATCTTGGCGTTCTCCTCGCAGCCCGACCACGCCAACGTGTCGTTCGTGCGACAGTGCGAGCAGATGGGCCTCGATGTCTCGCTTGTCCCGCGTCTGTTCGAGTCGATGAACGAGCGCGTCGCGCTTGATCGAGTGGGTGGGATGCCGCTGCTGACGTTACGGTCGACCAATCCCAAGGGCTGGCAGTTCGCGGCCAAGCACGCCGTGGATCGAGGGCTGGCGTTCGCGGCGCTGGTCGCTGTCGCCCCGCTGATGGCGTTGATCGCGGCCACCGTGCGCCTCAGCTCTCCAGGTCCCGTCCTGTTTCGCCAGCGCCGGGTCGGACGCGACGAGAAGCCATTCGAGATGTACAAGTTCCGCACGATGGTCGGTCCGGTCGCCGACGAGGAAGCGTTCGTGCTACGCGACGGCTTGGCCCCCGGCGGCGTCGAGGCCGCCGATCGTCGCACTACCCCGGGCCGCTGGCTCAGGTCGACGTCGCTGGATGAATTACCCCAGCTCTTCAACGTGCTGAAGGGCGACATGAGCCTGGTGGGCCCGCGGCCTGAACGCCCCGAGTTCGTCGAACGGTTCGTCCGTGACGTCTACGGCTATGAGCAGCGCCATCGTGTGAAGTCAGGCATCACCGGCTGGGCGCAGGTAAACGGATTGCGCGGCCAGACTTCGATCGCCGATCGCGTCGAGTGGGACAACTACTACATCCGCAACTGGTCGCTCGGGTTGGATCTCCGCATTCTCGCGCTGACCGCCGCCGCCGTCGTTCGCGGACGTGATGGCGCGAGCGACTCGCCCCCAGCGCTCTAGTGCGAGCCGCGCCGGACGTCGTAGAGCGCGAGCGCGGGTTCTTCAACGCCCCGGGGGATTGGTATGTCAGGTTGCGGCGGACGATCTGGCGTGCACTCGGAGAGTTCAACCGCAACGCCGAGGCCCATGACCTGTACGACCCGCGCGGCAAGCGCGTCCTGCTTTACGGTTGCGGACCGGCGAATGACCTGAGTACCTACTTCGAGGCCGGCGCTGCGTTCGTCGCCGGGATCGACATCTCCGAGGCCGAGATAGCGCGAGCGCGGCAACGGGCGCTGGCGGAGGGATACGCGGATCGCGTCGACTTTCGCGCCGGCGATGCGCACGCCACCGGGTATCCCGACGACGCATTCGATCTGATCGTGGGCAACGCGATCATTCATCATCTGGACATCCCTCGTGCACTCCGCGAGTTGCGCCGGATCCTCCGTCCCGGCGGTCGCGCGGTGTTCAACGAGCCGCTGGCACACAATCCGCTCCTGCGGATCGGCCGCTGGCTCACCCCGGCGGCGCGCACACCGGACGAGCATCCGCTGACAGCCGCTGACTGGCGCGTTTGCGCAGAGATCTTTCCGGGTTACTCACATCGGGAGGTCGAGTTGACGAGCATCCCCCTGATGCCGCTCAATCTCGTCGTTCCCCGAGCGTGGCAGCGGCCGCTCGCCCGGCGGGTGAAGCTTCTCGACGACCGTCTCCTCGGGCGATACCCGCGCCTGGCCAAGTATGCGCGCACTACGTTCCTGACGCTGGAGTAAGGGCCCGCGAACCCTAAGTCCTACGGCCGCTTGCGCCGGTGGTGCCTGTGCCTGTGGTGGTGCCTGGAGCGGTTTCCACTGCGATGATTTGCAGCGGACGCAGACCCTTTGGTGTCGAGGCAGGTTCCCTGTGTGACGCACGGGTCGAGGACTCGCAGCTTGGCGGTGTCGATCGGAACGCCGCCGACGCCAATGCCCCCGTTCGACCAGGCACGACCGCCGGCGGTGCGGATCAGGTCTCGCATCTGCGGAGATTCGCCGAAGCTCGTGAAGGACTCGTCGCCTTCGAGCTCGAGTTCGAGCGTTTGGTCATCGCCGCCGCCGTTCGTGTCGTTTATGTAGAGGCCGTAGTGGGCCATCGCGCGCATGATCGTCCGCTCCCACCGCGGGGCTCCGGTGGCGGCGATCTGGCGGTTTGACATCTTCAGCTGCAGCAGGCTGCCCATGTGCAGGGCGCCCCAGCTCGATTTCCCGATGCTGGCGCAGCCGAGCCCCCACGGACCGCGCGAAGGCCAGACATAGCCCTGGGTACACGGGACGCTGATGGCGAGCGCGTGGTTGATCACGCCTGCTTTGAGCTCGGAGGCGCGAATGACGCCGCCGAGGAGCCCGAAGTCACCGGCGTCTGCGATTCCCCCAAGTCCGGTGCCGGCGTCGGCCGAGATCGGGATCTCGCTGCCGGAGGCGACGGTGAGCTCGGTCGGGCTGGTCCAGGATGCGTGCTCGAAGTCGTACTCGGCACCGGCCGCTTGCTCGATGACGGTCAGGTGGCCGTCCGATGCCTGCTCTGGCTGGGCACCCGCCGGGATGTGAATCTGGAGTCCGTCGACGACGACTCCGTTGGCGCCTTCGCAGGTGCGCGGTCCCCACATATAGGTGCAGTGAATCCTCACAAGCGGGTCTGAGGGTTGCGCCCAGTAAATCGGCCGGCTGCCCAGGCTGTCGAGCTGGAAGCTCTGCTTCCCGCCCGCGAACCCGATGCCCTCGCGAAGCATCTGCCGCACGATCGCGTTCGAGTCCGAAGCTTGGAGCGCGCCGGCCGGGATCGGCTTGTTGAACGGCGAGTTCGGGCCGTACGGTCGCCAGCACCCGGGCGGCGGTGAGTGCGCGGTGAACAGTCCGAACAACTGGGGGCAGGGCTGCACCGGCGCAGACACCGAGCCGGAGGCCGCCGTCAGCGGAAGCAGCATCGGCGCCAGCGCCGCGGGCCAACAACGCCGGACCGCGCGTGCCGCGAGCAGCCAGAAAGCGGAGACCCATGCCGACGCTGCGGCCCTGGCGCGTGCCCAAGGGTCGGCCGTTGTGCGGGCATGGAGCTTCGGCACGGGGTTGGCCGTGCTTCGGTCTCTATCCACTGCCACCTCCAGAACCTGCGCTTGTACGTAGGCGGACGAGCCCGCAGTCAGGGCGCACGAAGCCCCCCGCCTGAGGTCCCGGCGGCAGCTTATTGATATTTCATGTTTGGCGGCACGCTCGGGGCCGCGGGGCACGTGCAGCTCAAGCGAAGCGCAGTCGGGCCGGCCCCGCCACCGCCGGGCTCTCCGGGAGCCGCGAGCTTCAGACGCGTGATACTTGCGGCGAGTGCCCGTTCATGAAGAGAACGAGTCGCCGCCGAGCGCCGTCGATGACCACGAGTCCACCGCTCGGCCGACGGGTGAGAGCATGCTCGCAAGCTCCGCGTACGGGTTCGCGGCGCAAGCCGCCTCATCCGTATTCACGGCGGCCCTGACGCTGTATCTCGTGAGGGCACTCGGACGTTCTCAGTTCGGCGATTTCTCGCTTGCGATCGGGGTCGGAAGCCTGGTCCTCCTCCCGGCGGACTTCGGAATCTCCGCCTCGACACAGCGCTTCGTCGCTGAGCATCGAGGCGAGAGGCGTCGGGTGACCGAGCTGCTCGCGGACGCCGTGAAGCTCAAGCTGATCGCGTCCGCGATCGCCTGCGGAGCGCTTGCCGCGCTCGCGGAGCCGATCGCGGCCGCGTACCACGCTCCGTTGACATGGCCGATCCGCGCGGTCGCGATCGCGGTCTTCGGCCAGAGCATGATGTTCCTCTTCCTAGGGGCATTCGTCGCCGATCGTCAGGTGGCCAGGAATGTCCGCTTCGTCCTCGGCGAAAGCGCCGTCGAGTTCTCGGCTACGATCCTCCTGGTCGTCCTCATCGGAGGCGCTGGGGGGGCGGCGGCGGGGCGCGCGATCGGCTATGTCTCGGGCGGCGCGCTGGCGATGCTGGTCGGTGCCCGGGCCTTCGACTGGCCATCCGCGCTGCGTAGGCGCGGCCGCAGCTCGTCAGCATTGCGCATCGCTCGTTACGCGCTGCCGGTGATCCTCGCCGACAGCGCTTGGACCGTCTTCGGGACGATCGACCTCCTTCTTATCGGCGCATACCTCGGGTCCGCCAAGGTCGGACTGTTCAGTGCCCCCTACCGGCTTGTCACGCTGTTCGCCTATCCGGGCGTTGCCGTCGCCAACGGCGTCGCCCCCAGGATGTCCGGAGGTCAGGACAAGAAACCCGATGGGGCGGTGCTCGCGGGGGGATTGCGCGCGCTGATCGTCATGCAGTCGCTGTTGCTCGCGCCGCTGATCGTGTGGGCGCGGCCGCTCGTTCACATCCTGCTCGGCAGCGGATACGCAGGCTCGGTCACGACTCTACGGGTGCTTTCGATCTCGATCTACCTGGGTGGGATCGTGCCGCTGGTATCGCTGTCGGCGAACTTTCTCGGCGACGCCAGGCGCCGGATCCCGCTGATGATCAGCGCAGCGCTACTGGATGGCGCGATCGACGTCGTCCTGATCCCGCGGATCGGAATCGTGTCGGGTGCGATCGCCACCGCCGCCGCGCTCGCGCTCGCGCTCGGCGGGCATATCAAGATCTGCATGCGTCACGTGAGCTTGCCGCTGCGCCAACTCGCGGTCAGCGCGACCAGGGGTCTGCTCGCGGCAGCGGCGATGGCCGGAGTGCTGGCTGCGTTCGGGACAGACCCTTCACCGCCTGTGCTCGTCGCGGGCGCTCTCGCCGGCGCCGTCGTATTCTTGCTCGCGCTGCTTCTGACCAGAGAGCTGTCGTTCTCGGTCGCGCGTCAATGGGTGCTCGCGCGCGCTTCCGCCCGGAGCTGACAAACAAGTGCACGTGATTCAATGCGCCGATTACGCTGGTCCCTATGCGGGCTCCTTCGTCCCGATGCTCGTGGCAGCCGCGAGCGAGGCCGCCAGGCGTGGATACGGCACAACGGTCTGCCTGTCCGATATCGCCCGTGACCGCGCCTGGCTGTCCGAACTGGACAGTATTGCCGAGGTCAGATTCATGCCGCGCAGTGCCGGCAACGGCGCAGGCGTCCTGGCCAGCGCGCGAGCGCTTCGCTCGCTGCTCGCCGCGACCCCGGGTCCAGTCGTCGTCCACACGCACTTCAGTAGGTTCGACATCCCGGCCGTATTTGCTTGTACAGGCCAACGCGATGCCGCCGTGCTCTGGCATGAGCACACCCCGCTTGACAACGCTCCTGGTGCCCGGCTGCGCAACGCCATTCGCTACTCGACGCTAGGACCGCTCGTGGACTGCATCCTGTGCGTCAATCCCGAGATCCGGAGCGGATTGCACTCCCGCGGGGCGCCCGCGCGCAAGCTGCGTGACTTTCCCAACGCAATCGATCTACGGCGTTTCACGCCGATTACAGCGCCGCAAAGGCACGCCGCGCGCCGCGCGCTCGGGCTGGCCGCGGACGGGCGCGTGGTCCTGCATTTCGGTTGGAGCTGGCACCGCAAAGGCGGAGACCTGATGCTTGCCGCCGCCGAGACGCTCGCGACCGAGCCGGGGCTCGTCGTGCTCACGGTGACGGGGGAGGACTCACCGGCGGCCCGGTTGTCCAATCAGGTGCAACATCCCGTGGTGCGCCGGGTGGCCCCGACCAACGACGTCACCGCCCTGTATGCGGCAGCCGATGTGTTCCTCAGCGCCAGCCGAGCGGAGGGGATGCCGTTCGCGGTGCTCGAGGCGCTTGCATCTGGACTGCCGGTCGTCGCCACCGATCTGCCGATGCTCGAAGGGCTGCTTTCCGGGCTTCCCGGCGCATTCACGGTCGCCGCGGAGCCAGATGCGATCGGCGCCGGCATCCGCCAGGCCCTGTCGCTGACCGACCGCGAGCTGGCCGAGCATGCAGAGCTCGTCGGGGCCAGGTTGCGCTCGTCGTTCTCACTCGACGCCTGGGCGACCCGCCTCGTTGACATCTACGAGGTCGCGCTCCAGCGGGACTAGCGCTTGGCGTGACGGGCGCGCTTGTGGCCGCGCTTGCCGCGCTTGCGCGAATGTGCCCGCGCGGCATGAGCCACGGCGGTGGCGGCGCAGGTTCCCTGGGCGATGCACGGAGCGATGACTCGCAGCTTGGCGGTGTTGATCGGCAGGCCGCCCAGGCCGACGGCGCCGTTGGACCAGAGGCGGCCGCCCAGCGAACTGAGGTAGTTCGCCAGCTGCGGGGAGGCGCCGAAGCTCGTGAAGGACACGTCGTCCTGGGTCTCGAGTTCGAGCGTTTGGTCATCGCCGCCGCCGTTGGTGTCGTTGACGTACAGGCCGTACTGGGCCATGGCGCGCATGATCGTCTGCTCCCAGGCTGGGGCGCCGGTGGCGGCGATCTGGCGGGCTGACATGTTCAGCTGCAGCAGGCTGCCCATGTGCAGGGCGCCTGAGCTGGATCGGCCGATGCTGCCGCAGGCCAGACCCCATGGGCCTTCGGAGGGCCAGACGTAGCCCTGGGTGCAGGGAACGCTGATGGCGAGCGCGTGGTTGATCACGCCTGCTTTGAGCTCGGAGGCGCGGATGACGCCGCCGAGGAGCCCGAAGTCGCCGGCGTCGGCGTTGCCGCCGAGCCCGGTGCCGGCATTGCCTGAGATCGGGATCTCGCTGCCGGAGGCGACGGTGAGCTCGGTCGGGCTGGTCCAGGATGCGTGCTCGAAGTCGTACTCGGCGCCGGCCGCTTGGTCGATGACGGTCAGGTGGCCGTCCGATGCCTGCTCTGGCTGGGCGCCGGCGGGGATGTGAATCTGGAGTCCGTCGACGACGACTCCGTTGGCGCCTTGGCAGGTGCGCGGTCCCCACAGATAGGTGCAGTGGATCGTAACCATCGGGTCTGAGGGTTGCGCCCAGTAGATCGGCCGGCTGCCCTGGCTGTCGAGCTGAAACCCTTGCTTGCCGCCGGCGAAGCCAACGTTACTGCTCGTCATCTGCCGCATGATCACGCCCGAGTCGGAAGCGACAGGTGCGCCGGCGGGGATCGGCTTGTTGAACGGCGAGCTCGACCCGTACGGCCGCCAGCACCCCGGTGGAGGCGTCTGCGCCGTGAACGACCCGAACTGCTGCGGGCACGGCGCGACCGACGTCGAGGCGGACGCGGTGCTCGCCGCGAGGGCAAGCAGCAGCAGCGCCAGCGCCGCGATCAGGAAGCTCCGACCCGCCTTCAAACTCGCGCCGGAAACGACCGACGTTGCGTTCCTGGCGGTGCGGTGCGAACCGGATGTCAGTGTCAGTTTCATTGTTTGGGGGTATCGACGCGGGTCCCACCGCGAGGTCATTTCCGGCCTCGCATTGGACGAACGTCCAGCGGCGCATGGGCACCGTGTCCAGGTCCCTACCCAACTCCCACCTGCCGATCCTGGACGGTTGTATGAGGCATCGAGGTGATCGACGGTGCAAACATGAGAAATGGCGAAGGCTCGTCCGGTAATACGCTGCGTTGACGACGCCCGCTATGTCCAGTTATCAACGCCGTTGCGCACCTATCGACAGCAATGGTGAGCTTTCGCCGGCCGTCCATTCGCGGTGGACGGCGCCTGACCCGCGCGCCGCGTGATTGCGTCCAGTTAGCCCGGATCGTGCAGTAAGCGCGCGGGAGTGACGGAGTGGCCCGTGTGCGGCGGTCCGTGGGTGGTGAGGGTGACGTTGTCGGGCGTGATGGTGGT
>Ga0302325_10006472_pt1 | contig 26310 bp, 19 predicted proteins | sample Palsa_T0_2_FD_201948 | JGI IMG/M metagenome (GOLD analysis project Ga0302325, IMG submission 201948) | Peat permafrost microbial communities from Stordalen Mire near Abisko, Sweden - Palsa_T0_2 | ecosystem: Environmental > Terrestrial > Soil > Palsa > Peat permafrost | place: Sweden: Abisko... | reverse complement strand
CTCCGCTGCGGGTTGGCCGCCAAGGCCGCGCGCCGCATTCAGAGCGGGTTCTCGCTCGAAGCCGCCGCGCGCCGCATGGATGAGATTTACTCCGTGCTCCTTAGTTGTTGAACGGTAGCGCTACCACAATACAAGGGGAAGATCTCCCGGACTGAAATCCACCCCAACGCTAATTCTGATCTCGTTATGGGTGAAGGCCGCGGTACTCGGGATATCGTAGTGGCGCGCGTCCAGGCGTGTTACGGCGTGTAAGCCCCTTCCCAGGTCCCGCGTGATGCCTACTCCGGCGCCGTATGTGGTGTACGCGCCTAACGTTTGCACCAGCGCGGTCATCCGCCCATAGGTACCGTTCAAGCCGAAATTCCAGTGACGCACACCGGAATAGCTATAGGTGCCGTTTCCGGAATTGTTTCTGGATGTGAGGTAAACTCCATTGCCGGGAACCACTTGATTGACATAAGCCAGCGTCAACTGCGACCGCCGGAAAGTGTCCAACAGCCGCACTTGCATGTCGGGCGTGTAGTTGAGGCGATAGGTGGCCTGAATACCCTCCGTCTCGCCAAGTAGCGCCGCTATAGCCGGATCGAACATTACCACCGCCAAGCTCGAGCTTTCTACCTGCGCGCCGCCGAGACGCGCGGACAGTTGCATGTGCCGCGTCAATTGGGTGCTGTAGTTCAGACCTACTGAGTTTATGTCGGTGGTGCCAAAGCCCCTCGTATAGTCGTAGTACGTGAAGCGGTAGTCTACCCCCAGGGTGGAGTGCCGGCTAAGGCGGTATTCCAAATCTCCATGCGCTATGCCTCCCGACACGCCGTAAAGTGCGGAGGATTGCCGGCGCATCAGGGTGCCTTCCCCGCCCAGGTTGAATGACAGCCGGTGCGTAAGCTGGTAAGTCAGATCCGCCGAGACGCCCGCGAATATGACCCGGTTATCGTAAATGTCGTTTTCCGGCACTTGGAGGTAATTTGGATCCAGGGTGCCCAGATCCGAGGAAAGGAAATAATAATTCTGGGAATAAAGACCGCCCTGTTCCCTTATCGTGAATGTCACGCGCTTGGTGGGCCGGTGGGTAAGGATCAGCGACAGGAATTGATCGGTGGCGTCCCAATAAGAGGTAGAGTAGTGCCGGAAATCCCCTCGATAATCCAAGGCCAGAGTAGTATGCTTCCAGACGTGGTAGGTGTATGCGCCCAGGTTCAACTCCACGCCATACAAATCCGTAGTAGGTACTCCCCCGGTTCCGGATACTGCGACCGGCACCACGCCGGTATCGTAGATCCCGCTCAAGCCCACGTACGGGCGGAAGGCGATGGGCGCTTCAGTCTGGGCCGCGGGCGTTTCACCCCTGCTCAAGATGGCGGGCCCGCTATAAGCCTCGTCGGAACCGGACTGCGAGGAGTCGGGCTGTCCGGGATCGGACTGCGCCATCAGGGAAAGCGCGCAGCCTAAAAACAGGATCGTTCGAACAAGCAGCAAAGGGCCTCCAGGATTTCGATCAATTCGGCGATTAGGGGTCAATCATTCACTCTGACGCGCCAGAGCACCGGTGTCAAGCCGTTGGGGGTCCCCTTAGCGCGTTATGAACGATGGTTAGGTGACGCATTAGACGCAAGTAAACTATCTATGAACCGCGTACCGGTCCAAATCGGAAATAATTGAAACCATGTGGCTTGACAGGCACTGCCGGGGTGCGCCAACATCAGGATGAGTAGCTGGAGGTCTTTCTGTGCGTTCCTTGCTCTGGTTAGGATTCAGAGCATTTATCATCTCCCTGGTTCTCACCCCCATTTGCCGGGACGTATTCCGGTCCTATGGGGTGGTGGACCAGCCTGATGCCACGCGTAAGGTGCATCGCTATCCCATCCCTCGGGTGGGCGGTTTGGCCATTGCGATCTCCTATCTGGTGGCGTATGTATTGGTGCGTCCGGAGGAAGGCAGCCCGCTTGCCCAGCAACTTTCACTTGTCTGGAGGCTGCTGCCGGGTGCCGCGCTGGCATTCGGGATCGGATTGCTCGACGACCTGTTCGACTTGAAGGCCTGGATCAAACTCCTGGGGCAAATTGGGGCGGCCGGTCTGGCCTGTGTGGGCGGCGTACGCATTCTCTCGATCGGAGGCGCTCCCACCGAAGCCTGGTGGAACGTCCCGTTGACCATTCTGTGGCTGCTGGCCTGCATGAACGCCTTCAACCTGGTGGACGGGCTGGATGGCTTGGCGGCGGGCGTGGGACTCTTCGCCACGTTGACCGTGTTCGCCGCGGCCATGATGCAGCACAACATGGTGCTGGCGGTGGCCACTTTCCCGTTGGCCGGCGCTTTGCTGGCGTTCTTATGCTATAACTTCAACCCCGCGACCATCTTCCTGGGGGATTCCGGTAGTCTGCTGATGGGCTTTCTACTAGGCTGCTACGCGGCTATTTGGAGCAATAAATCGGCCACGCTGCTGGGTATGACCGCGCCTTTAATGGCGCTCTCGATTCCCTTGCTGGACGTGGCGCTGGCCATCGTGCGCCGCTTTCTGCGGCATCAGCCGATTTTTGGAGCCGACCGCGGCCATATTCACCATAGGCTGCTGGATCGCGGATTCACGCCGCGCCGCGTCGTTTTGGTGCTTTACGGTCTTTGCGGATTGGCCGCCGCCTTTTCTCTGCTGCAGGGAGTGGTTCACAGTTTCTCAGGCGCACTTCTGCTGCTGTTTGGTGTATTTGTGTTGCTGGGCATTCAATATTTGGGCTACGCCGAATTCGATTTGGCAGGCAGGCTGCTGTTTAGCGGCGAGTTCCAGCGTTCGGTGAGCGCCCAATTGGACCTGCGCAAATTCCGCGCCGCGCTGGTTGCCGCCGGAACGCCGGCCGGGTGCTGGGAAGCCGTCCGCGAGGCATGTGGGACGTTTGGATTCCAGCAGGTGCGGCTGCGCCTGGCCGGGGAGAATTTCGATTTTTCGTGGGACGACTCCGCGGCGCCCGGTTGGACGGTGCGCGTGCCGCTCGCCAACGGAGATTATGCGGTGCTGGCGCGCCCCTTCGCATCCCCGGTGCTGCCCATGGTAGTCGCGCCGTTCGTCGATTCGCTGCGGGAGATATTGGTCGAAAAATTCCCTGAAATCGCGACGAACGAAGCCAGTGGGCCGGCCGCCGTACCTGTAGCGGGACAGTAATCATGCGAATGCTCATCGATGGCCGCCACCCCCGGCCGTCACCGAGGTAGAATAAAGAGCGGATGACCTCTGCACTTCCTCTCACTCGCTTGGTGCCCGTGATCGCCCACGCAGTAGCCGTATTCGGCGATGAGCAGAAGGCCACGCACTGGCTGTCGACTCCGCTCGCCCTGTTCAATGATCAAACCCCCACGGAGCTGTTAGCCACTAACGAGGGCATCGAGCTCGTCGAGCGGACGCTCACGCGCATCGAACACAACATCCCTTCCTGATGGCCGCCTTGGCCGGCCGCGTTATGCGCGTCTCGACGGCGCCGGGGCCCGGCTCGTCGGTGGCCGGTGGAATTCGTCCGGGCAAGCCGTCGTCTACACGGCCGAGAGCATCGCCTTGGCCCTCCTCGAGAATCTGGTGCACATGACAAGACTTCCCGCGCGGCTACGTTTGTGTGGCTGCTGTGCTCCCTGATGGAATTAGCATGATTCACGAGAAGGATCTACGGAAACACCCGGCGCTCGAAAACCTCAGTACCGAACAGTTGGGCGACTGGTGGCTCGATTCCCGAACGAGTGCCGTCCTGCGGGTCCCGTCTTTTGTGATCGCGGGGGAACATAACTTTCTGCTCAATCCAGCCCACTCGGAATTTGCGCGGATACAGGTCCAACCACCGGCTATCTTCCATTTTGATGAACGGCTCTTTGGGGAATCATAATACCCACGCCCAGCCGGGCGCGCTGGCGTTTGGTAGGCGATAACATACTCTATCGTCTAGTAGAGTACAAACGGCTATGGGGCCATTTGTTGCCGGCTACAGAGCAGAACTGTTGCCGGCAGGGTTGCACCCGGAGCTGGATTGGAGGTGTCGAATATCGCTTCAGCAGTTAATTCCTTCAGCCGAACCGCGCGGAAGCTCGGCCCAGAACTTCGGCCACCCTTCATTCAATCCCCGGCAGACGAAACAACCTGAGGGTAGCTCCTATTCACAACGCCATACCGATTGCAGATCTGCTCCGGCGGGTCGGTACGACGCAAAACGGCTCTCAAGAAATTCGCGCGGGAGCCCGATTGCGATCACTATCTCGGGCTGTGGATCGCCGTACCCGCGGGGTCCCTTAAAGGAATCCGAATTCCTTACCCTCGCCGCCGTCGCCACCAAGGTCTTCCCACCCGATATCGTCGCGCAGCTCCGGCTCACGCAGCAACGATTCGCGCCGGCCGGGAAAAGAGAGGAAAATCGGCGAACACCGGCGGCGCACCGGCAAAGAACGTGGAGGGCTTAGGTGTGAGATTCTGCCGGCGATAATGTAAACTTGGGCTGTCGCAAAGCGAACCTTTCCCCTTTCCCGCCGCGCTGGGCGCGACTGTACAGCGTCCCCGCCCTACCGGCCCGCGCGCCAGCCTACTCCTCCCGGAACGGGACTTCCATCAAGCTATGCAACACGATATAAGCATCCAGCGCCGGAGACATGTGCTTGATGTAGTACAAGTCGTACTCGAGCGATTTGCGCGCATCGTGCGGACGCCCGCCGTAATCGCAATTGAGCTGGCTCCAGCCCATAATGCCGGGGCGCACCGCATGCCGCTGCCCATAATACGGCATTTGTTCCATTAGCACAGGGATGAATTCCGGACAGTGCGGACGCGGCCCGACCAGCGCCATTTCGCCGCGAATCACGTTCAACAGTTGCGGCAGCCCGTCCAAATGCAGGCGGCGCAACCAGACTCCGATGTGTGTAAGTTGGCCATCGGCGCGCCGGCAACGGAAGCGGTTAAGGGTAAATGGGATCAGATTCAACCCCCGACGTGAGTGCCCTTCAATAATCGGGCCGGGCGAAGACAACTTGATCGCCGCGGCGATAGGCAGCAGCAATACCGCCAACAGCGCCAGGCCGGCCAGCGCCACGACATTGGAATAAATAGCTTGCAAAGCGATGGCGCCGCGGCGCGCCCCCAACTCATCGGAAAAGATCAATTGCGATGGCAGCAACTCGGCCATACACACCCGTTCGCAAGCGGCTTCGTACAACTCCGCCACGCGCTGGATTTCAATGCCGCGGAATTGCAGATCCAATAGCTCTCGAAATGGCATGCCGTGACGGCGTTCGACAACCCCTACCACAATGCGGTCCGGCCGGACCTCGGAAACCACGCGTGCCAGTTCCGCGCCCGACCCCAGGACCAGCGAGCCGTTGAGCAGCGTGCCGGCCGGCCGGTCGTCGTCAATGAAGCCGGCCAGCGAAAGGCCCAATTCGGGGTGCGCTGCCAAGCTGCGGCCCGTTTCTAGAGCGGCTGCATTGGTCCCATAGAAGAGGACCCGCTTGGCGCCCAAGCTCTTCCACAGCATCGCGCTATAGAACATGCGCCAGGCCAGCAGGACCACCAGGGTCAAGGCGCTCCCGTACATCATGATGTAAGGCGCCAGCACCAATTCTGGAATCCGCAGATAACTGAGCAGCGACTCCAGCAGGAAGGTCACCCCCAGCGTCAGGCACAGTTGCTGTATAAGCAAAATCTTGGACCGCACGCCTACCTGCACATACAGTTTATTGAGCTGCAAGCCGGCCAGCACCCCTGCCACCACCAGCGCAATTTGCAGCAGTCCGTTGTCGTACAGTAGAAACACCGATGGGTCCGCGCCGCCCGCCCAATAGGCGGCCAGAATATAGCACGAAAAAACCAGAATCGTCTCCGGAACGACGAGGCTGAGGATGCGCGTGGATAATAGACTCTTAAGAAAGGAAAACATCGTCCTTTACGCATAGTACACTGGCAACGGAGACTATGCGCGAACTGAACTGGAAGCCGGGACAATCCGCTGAGTTGAGCATATTGGGAGATGGAGATCTTGCCGGGCCTGCTGCGCAAGCCGCGCGCATTATCGAGTTTTCCGGCAAACGCATGCGCGTGGCTTCGGCTGTAGAGGTAAAAAACGGCGCCGCCGTGCGCCTGGAATGGGATGGTCAATTATTATTGGGCCAAGTGTTGAACGCCGCGCCCGGCGGTTTTTGGATGGAGATCCATCATATGCTGCTGGATGCCGACGGGCGGAGCTGGCAGAAAAACGGCTGGCAACGCGGATAGACCAGCTTAATGCCCGCTAAAGCGCAATGGCTTCTTCGCGTTCCCGAGATCCTGGCGGAATTATCGGCGCTGGATGTGCCGATCGTAGACCGGGCCGTCTGCGAGCGCCTGTTCCGTCTGCGCAGAAGGCGTGCCATCGACCTGATTCGCGGCTTCGGCGGATATCAGGCGGGCCGGACTTTCTTGGTCGACCGGCCCAAGCTGATCGCGCAGTTGGAACAGATTCGCGACAGTCCCGATTTCAAGATGGAATCGCGCCGCAAAGAGCGCCTGTCGGAACGGCTGGACGCCATGCGCCGCTCGCAAGCAGGCTCTCGCGTCGCCATTCCGGTTGAACCGGACATTCTCCGCCATCGATTGCCGGACCTCCCTCCAGGTGTGGGCCTGAGTCCCGGCGCGCTGCACATCCAGTTCCAGTCGTCGGAGGAACTATTGAGCAAGCTCTTCGCGCTGGCGCAAGCCATCGCCAACGATTACGAGGCATTTGAGAGACGCACGTCGGCAGACTCGGAGTAGCGCAACCGTTGGATCAGTCTTTGAATCATACCTCAGAACCCATCCGGCCCATAGCCCAGCACCCGGTCTTCCTCCTCGCGTCCCATTACCCGCCCCAACTCGCCAGCCGGCATGGTGGGCCACACATGCTCCAGGTGCTCCCGCAGATTCTTGCGGCCGCTGGGCTTGCCAGCTCGGGCCCGAAGCCGAGCCCGGCGCTCCACTAGCGCTCGCCCGACGGCTCCCATCTTGGACTCTTTAGGCAGGTTAGCAACCTCATCATACATTATAGGCGCGCCCATTACCTCCCGATGCCAGGCTGCTAGACTCAGATCGTGGAATCTCCCCGCAGCCCGCTCAGGATGGCGTACCTGCTGAGTCAGTATCCTGCCGTCAATCATGTTTTCATGCTGCGCGAAGTACGTTTTCTGCGGACGCTGGGGCTGGATATTCAGGTCGCCTCCATCCGAAACCCGGACAGAGGCCTGGCCTTGATGACCGCGGCCGAGCAAGAGGAAGCGCGGTCCACTTACTACGTGAAAAGCTGTGGTTGGTCCCGGCTCCTGATTGCTCACGTTCGTTCATTGGTTGCGCGGCCAGGGCATTATCTCCGCGGCCTTGCTGCCGCGCTACGCAGCTCGCAACGTCGGCCGCGGGCGCTATACGGGCTATTCTATTTCACCGAAGCAGTGGCCGTAGGGTATTGGATGAGGCGCTCTCGGTTAACCCACGTGCATACGCACTATGCCTCTACGGTGGCCTATCTTGTAGGGCAGATTTTCCCCGTTACGCTATCGGTTACATTTCACGGTTCGGCGGAATTCTTGGACCCGGTGGGTTTTCGGCTCGCGGAAAAAGTCCGGGCGTCTCTGTTCTCTTGCGCGATCAGCCAATATGGAATCAGTCAATTGATGTATGCATCTGGCTACCCACAGTGGCCCAAGCTGGAACTTACTACTTTGGGCGTAGATCCCAACAGATTTTTGCCGCGGCCGTTTCGGCCGGATCCCGCGCCCTTTCAAATCGTCTGCGTCGGGCAACTGGCGCCCGTGAAAGGCCTGCATTTACTGATCGCGGCAATAGCGGCTCTGATCGACGAGGGCCGTGACATCCGGCTGCGCTTTGCGGGCGATGGACCCGAGCGCGCCGCTCTGCGCCACCACGTCGAGAACCGCGGGTTGCCGGACCGGGTTTCGTTCGAAGGAAACGTAAATCAAGATAAGTTGCTGGAGCTGTACCGGGAATCCGATGCCTTAGTGATGTCCAGTTTTGCCGAAGGCCTGCCCGTGGTTCTGATGGAAGCTATGTCGATGGAAATCCCATGCGTGGGTCCGTGGGTGAATGGGATTCCGGAAATCGTCACCCATGAAACAGATGGCCTGCTGGTGCCGCCGGGCGATGCACAGGCACTGGCACGCGCCATCGCCAGGCTGATGGACGATGCGGCGCTTCGGCGTAGTCTGGGCCAACGAGCCCGTTTGAAAGTCCTGGAGAAGTTCGATTTGCGCCGCAATACCGAACATCTGGCCGATGTTTTCCGGCGCAGGTTGAACGCCGAGTGAGCTCGGCCTAACCCAGCGCCCACCGCACCTGCGCTTCCGCCCCGCGAATCCAGTTGAAGATATCGGCCAGCGTGGCGCGCGCGTCGCGCCGCGGCCGCCAGCCGTTCACTGCTGTAAGACGCCGGTGGTCGGTCAGATAGATGCGCACGTCGGCCGGACGCGTTTCGGCCAATGGCGCGATCTGCAGCCGGTTCCCCGTAATCTCCTCGCATAACCGTGTGGTCTCCTGCAGCGAAAGGCTGAAAGGCAGTCCGCCGCCCACATTCAACAGCCGCCCTTGATACGTTTCGAAATTGCCAATCTGTTCCAATAGCAACTCGCAGAAATCGTCGACGTGCAGGAAATCCCGTACCTGGCGCCCGCTGCCATCGAAGCCGATATAGGAAAGATTCCGGCGGAAGTAGTGCGCGGCCATCCATAAAGCGATCACGCCCTGGTCGGCTTTGGCCATCTGCCAGGGGCCGGTCAGCACACCGCAGCGGTCAATTAGGTAGCGGATCCCGTAGGCATCGGCATACTCGGCTACCATCAGCTCGCCGGCCAGCTTCGTCATTCCATAGAGAGAGCGCGGCCCATCGAGGGAGAAGTCCTCGCTTACCCCCAAACCCGTAGCCCCAACCACGGTCTGCTCGGCGGAAAGATGAAAGCGCTCCGGCCCTTCCTCGTATGCCAGGTCGTTCAATCTCCGGTAAGGGTAGACCCGGCTCGTCGAGATGAAAACAAAGTCGGCATGTGTGCGCCGCGCCAGTTCCAGGCAGTGATAGCAGCCGATAAGGTTGGTGTCGATCAAGTATTCCGGCGACCCGCCATAACCGGCTTGAGCGGACGGTTCGGCCGAGCACTCCACGATCAGATCGGGAGGTTCCGGCAAGCTGGTCAGATCGGCCAGCGAGCGGATATCGCCATGCGCGAAAGCCACTTCCGCCTCCCGCAGCCGCCCCAGATTGAGCTCCGATCCGCGGCGATGCAGGTTGTCGAATGCGGTTACTTGCGTTTGTGGGTGGCTTCTCTTGAGCGCGAGGGCGACACTCGATCCTACGAAGCCGGCCCCCCCTGTAACGAGGATGCGCTGATGGATAGGCATTATTCAGTCGACCAATCTAACCCTAAAGAACAAATGTAACAAGTAGGACAGGGCCCCCAGGCTGCCTCCAGATCCCGGCCATTGGGGGCGGATATGTTATTCTGCGAGCGTGCAAGAGACGGCCGCCGGCGCGGACCCCATGGTCAGCGTAGTCATTCCAGCTTATCGGGTTGCGCTATACATCGCCGCCACATTGGACTCGGTGCTGGCACAGACGTTCAAAGATTATGAAATCATCGTGGTGAATGACGGCTCGCCGGATACCGCGGCATTGGAAAAGGTTCTGACCCCCTACCAGGATCGAATCATCTACTTGCGCCAGGAAAACCAAGGCTTGGCTGGGGCGCGAAACACCGGCATCCGCGCAGCCCGGGGCAAATATATTGCGCCGCTCGATGCCGACGACACGTGGGCACCCGAGCATCTGGCAACGCAGCTCACAGTGCTCGAGTCCGACCCGTCTATCGATATTGTCTATGCCGATGCCCGTATTTTTGGCGATGCACCGGAAGCCGGCAGGACCCTCATGGAGTTGTCGCCCTCCGCTGGAGAGGTAACGTTCGAGCGGCTGGTGACGCGCCAGTGCGTGGTACACGTTTGTGTCACCGTCTGCCGCCGGCAGACGCTGCTGTGCGCCGGACTTTTCGATCCCTCGCTGCGGAGGCTCGAAGACATCGACATGTGGCTGCGTGTCGCCATTCAAGGGGGACGTATCGCGTATCAGCGGCGCGTGTTGGGATATTATCGCCGCCACGCGGCCAGTCTGTCGGCTGACAAGGTAGCCATGCTGGAGACGTTCCTTGACGTGTTGGCGAAAGCCTCCCGCGATCCCCGCCTCACGGCGGCACAGCGGGAAGTCGTCGAACGTCAGTGCGCAACAGAGCGTATCAGCCTGGAACTCCAAAAAGGCAAGAGGGCTTTTCTGGCTGGAGATGCCGAAGCGGCTACCAGTCATCTGGCCCGCGCGAACGCGCAACACAAATCTGTGAAACTCGCCGCCGTACTGATGTTGTTGCGGATTGCTCCCGGTTTTCTGCTAATGCTCTATCAATGGCGCGACCGTCACGTTTATAAGTTGAAGACGCAATCGTGACGAACCGCTTCCTACGAGATCAGCGACCCACCCCTTTGGAAGCCAGCACCGCCTTAAGTTTCCCGGCGCTGGTGCTTTCGACGGTTTCGTCGATCGTGAACTTGATGCCGAACTCCTCCTCACAGCCCATTATGAGTTTCACATGCGCCAGGCTGTCCCATGCCGGCATAGTTTCCGGCGACAGGCTGTCGGTAAGGGTCAGCTTGTCGTTCTCGAAAGCTTCCCGGAAAATCTGTTGAAGGCGCTGATCGGTCAGAGTCACGGCTCACTCCACTTTAAACCGCCGCGCCGGCGCGTTGCGTAACGTCCACACACGCGATCATACCTGGAACCGGAAATATCTTCCCGGTCTCCCATCGAAAGAACCGGCTTTCGTCCTCCTGGTCCGACAACACGCAACCGAGCCGCGTGTACAGATCGGCCACTTGGCTGTTCTTAGCCGTAGGGATGTATTCTCCGGTAATGTCGGTGTACCGATTTTCCGCCGCATACCGCACCAGTGCCGCGAACATCGCTTCGTCCAAGCGCCGTCCCAACACGCGGCAACTCATCAGCCAGGTGTCTATACGTAGACCTCCGCCCTCCGGGACCGCGATCAACACGCCGGTCAAACCGCTATCGCCAAACCGGTCGCTGGTGCGCATGGCTTGGGTGTAGGCGCCCGCCGCCATGAGGGCGCGCACTTCGGCGTGCCCCCGACGCCGCGTGGTGAGATTGAATTGATTGGTCTTGTTGATCAACTGTACGATGCGCGGCAGGTTCACTTCATCAAATGGCGCCAAGTGCACATGGATGTCGAGCTGCGCCAGGTAATCGTCCACGCTGCCGGTTGTGGATTCCAGTGCCTTGCGCTCCAGGTTTTCCCGAACGGAAGCCGTGCGTTCCCGGTCTTCCCTGGTGATGGCAATCGTTTCAAACAGTCCCAGCCGGCTCACCGCGGCAACGTACTGTGCAGGATCCGCCGGCAACTCCACCACCGCGACTTCCGGCAAGTTTTGCCGCACACGCGACCGCTCCGCCGGGTTGTCGTCCACAAACACCATCGCATCCAGGCCAATATTCATCGCCGTGGCAATCGCGCGCAAATTGTCCTCTTTTGGCTTCCAGTTGGCCATAAATACGGCGATGTCCCGTTCCCGCAGCACCATCTCCGGATGCTGCCGGAAGGGCAGGACTGCATCTTCGGGATTGTTCTTGGAACATATGGCCAGCAGCGCACCCGTGCGCGTGAGCGATTGCAAGTAGCGCTGAAAGTCCACGAATGCCTCGCCCGCTGGGCCGCCTCCCAGTTGGATGCCCGCCAACCCATCCTCGCCGATCACTCCACCCCACAAAACGCCATCGAGATCTAGCGCCACGCACTTGGCGGTGAGCCCCAGAATTGCGCGCAGCAGCGCCGTGAGTTGATGGCCCAGCGCCGGCATGGCTTCCGCCGATGGATATTGCTTGGCGGTATGCCACAGTACGGGATCGCTCCAGCGGTCTTTGCCGAAGCGCGCCGCGATCTGATCCACATCCAGAATCGCCACACCCTGGGTCCGCGTAGCGGCTTCCCAAAGCGCCAGATTGATCGCGCGCAGCAGCCGGCCTCGTCCTCCTGGAAGAGCCGCACTCAGATGGCCCAGTGCCTCGCACGGCGGCGCCTCATAGTTGAACTGAATCACTGTAGCGCCCAGGCGCTCTCTCGATTCTCGCCATAGCGATTCGAGCCTGGCCGTGTGCTCGCGGATGATGTCGGCGGGAGATTCTTCCTCGTCGCGCAAGCCGAGCGATCGCCAATCCGTGCCGATGGCAATTACCGCCGGCCGGAAGCGGGTCAGTCCCGAAGCCGGATCGCGAATCTCCTGCTCATACTGATTGAAAGGGCCAATGTAAAACTCCGCATCGATTCCAGCGCCGAAGCACTGCGCCCGCAGGATTGGCGCTAGGAAGTCGATGGTGACGCTGCTCAGCAGGGCTATCCGGCAGCGCCGGCGAAACGGCGCTTCCGCCTTCTTACGGGCTTGCGCAAGTAATCGGGCGGCATTGCGCAGGGTACGCGGAGAAGCGCTGGATTTGCACGCTTCGGCCAGCGGATACCAAATCTGGTCAGGGTGCCCCGCCGCTAACAGGTTGCGGGCGGAAGCCAGCATAATCCAGGCGCGCTCTTCGCCGGCGGCCTTCTCGCGCAGCAAACGTAGCACGCTGGCTGCTTCCTCGGAATAGCCGCACGCTTCCAATAGCGCGGCGCGCAACCAGCAGCCGCAGTCGCCACGGGCCGATTCCAACCGGGCGGCCAGACCGGGCGCCGAGTCGGCATCGGCGGAGACGATAGCCCCCGCCAGATGCTCCAAGCGGGTCAGATCCGCGACCGCGCAAGGTGCCTCGTGCGAACACGCCAGCTCCCACAACTCTGAAATCTTAGCAGCGGAGTAAGGCGGCTCTCCCAGCAGGAGCAACCCGAGTTCAAGGCTGAGGGGCATGCATTTCAAGGTTACAATAGTTGCGGCTGAAGCGGACAATCCAGCGTGAAATGCTCCCAACAATAATGCCGAATCGTGGTCCGCTGCCAATGCTTCGCGCGGTCGCGCCCTTTCTCCTGGTCTACTTACTTGTAATGTTCTTCACGGAGCCGGCGTATCTCAGCGATACCGTGCGTTACATGAACGAGATACAGAATCACCGCGCCCACCTCGTCGCCGCCAGCCGGGATCCTTACTGGGATTTCGGGCACCTGGCATGGCGTCCCTTAGTCAACATGGTGTATGGCGCAGGGGGGGGTGCCGTACAAAAACTGCTGGGCGTCGATGGGCGACAGGCGCTAGCTTGGCTCATGATCGCATTGAACATAGTCGCGACTCTTGCCGCGGCCTTGCTTCTCTGGTCGCTGCTAAAAAATCGCGCCAACGCCGTGGCCGCCTGGATGGCATCGGTGGCTTTTCTCTGCACTAATACGGTTCTCGACTACAGCCGCTCCGGATCGTCCTACATTCCCGGGTTGGCTTGCCTCCTACTGGCGCTTCGGCTGCTTCAACTGGCTCATAGCCGGGAGCATGGCGGCGGAGCTAGCCCGCCGGCGGCTGTAGCCGGCGTGAGCTTGGGCGCCGCGGTCTTATTCTGGTTTCCTTATGTGCTCTCGCTTCCGGCGGCGATTCTGTATGCAATGTACGCCAGGGCGCCGTGGCCACCATCCCGCGTGAAACTCGCCGCTATAGCCGTTATGTTCTGCGGCCTCACCGTAGCCCTTGCATACGCGGCCGTCGTTCACCAAAGGCAAATCCAAACCTTGGCGGGCTTCAAGGAGTGGGTTTCCTCGTCCTCTAATAATTGGTCGCAAACCGACAAAGTAAAGCGTGCTGTCAGTGGTATCCCACGCTCCTTTCTCGATCTAGGTGACGACACCCTACTGTTAAAGCGCTATCTGTTCCACGACCCGTACACCCCGGTCGGTATGGGCAGAGTTCTGTTCGCCGCTGGAACCATCAAAATACTTCTCTTCTACCTCTATGCAGGCGTCCTCGTATGGATGCTGTGGAAGCAGCCCGGGGGCCGCGGAATGCTGTTCCTGCTGGCGGCGGGGAGCATGCCCGTGGTGATTTTTGCCGTAACTCTGTTCGAGCCGGGCTCGACGGAGAGATACTTGCCGGCGTATCCGTTCTTTTTCCTAGCGGCGGCCTGCGCCCTTGCGGGCGGCGGAGCTTATCGTGTGCTCCACTGGTCAATGGTCGTTTTCCTCATCGGCGTGCTTTGCGCGGGCAACCTCTACGACAAGGCGAGCTGGCGTGGAGCGGCTTCCTATCGCGCATTCCTGCAGCGGAAAAACGCCCTGGAGGCCCAGGCCCAACCGGATTCGATGATTGCTGTGATCAACTTCTGGGACCCGTTGTACCAGTTTCCGGCACTACGTTTGCTCGACAGCCAGGCGCAGACGCACAATTTATGGATCTACGACGTCATCGAAGTGGCTAACACCCGGGTGTTCCACTGGCGGGAAGAATTCGCCGCTAACGTGGAGGCGCGGTGGTCGCATGGCCGGCAGGTCTGGCTCTCAAATCGGCTCCTGGCGGATAAGCCGTTGCCCGAATGGAAATGGGTGGAAGGCGATACCGGGCGCGTCAAATGGACCGCGGTCCGCGACTTCTTCCGTTCGTTCGACGTGGCTGCGGGCGCGGGCGGCGCGGACGGCTTCGTGCTAGTGTCGCAGGATCCGCGCAATCTGGAGCGCATCCGGGAACTACCCACCGCCACGAATACCATCGAGCTACCGATCGGTAAGGTTCACGCGGCCGTCGCCGTCACCCCGGTTGAAGTGGATGCGGGGAATCGCCTCTTCCAGAGGTTCCAACAGTTTCCGCAGTTCCTTGGACAATGCCAGCAGGTAATTGGAAGGGCCTTGCCAGAAGCCCGCGGCTTTTAGCGCGGAGGTCCAGTCCCGATGCATTTGATTGGAGATGACGATATCGGCATTCCGCGCCTTAGCCGCCTCCACGCCGCAATGGATGAGCGATGGGATAGTCGCCGCCGGGCCTATCCCATCGACCAGCGCGGCTACCCGCATCTCGCCGAAATACGACCGGTCGCGGAGCTGGCAATCCAGCATCTCCACCCAGCCTGCGAGTGTATCGGCTTCCGTCAGTTGTACTCCGTAATAGCGAGGGTCCCTGTGTGGAAAGATGAACCGCAGATAGTCCGTTGTGCGTACGGCGCTGAACGAATACTGCTCCGAACTGGCCTGCCAGATCGGGTCCGGCCACTCCGAAAAATCCCGGATATCTTGCCGCTTATACCGCCTGTCGAACCGGTTCCGCGTACGCGCTTTCTGAATTCCCTTCAGCGCTAGTCCACCTAAACCTGAAAATGCCAAAACATCGGCTGCCAGGCGGCGGTCCCACCGCCCGCGCAGGGGCCCGATATTGCGCAGAAACCGTCTGGCGTTCAGAATCCGAAAGTAAAACGGCACTTCCAAAATCGGCCAGCCCATCGCGCGCAACATTCGCGGCAAAGGCCGGTCCCTGCCGCCCATGCCCATGGCAAACAGGAGCGGCTGTTCCGCGAGAGCATGTGCCAGCATGACGGCCCCCACGGCGGCATAGCGTTTGTCCACGATGCCTTCCGACAGGGGAGCGTTATAATGTCCAACGCGGTGGATCTGCCCGCGGACATAGAATGGCTGTGTGCGGATGAAGTAACCGCCGCGCACCTCCCCAGCATCGTCCACCACCACGAAATGACGGTATTCAATACCGGACGCGGACGTGTTCGGGTTTGGCGCCGGAGCGGTTTCCGGCAGTGCGAAAAGCAACGCATCGGCCGCCCGCAAGCGGGCATTGAAAGCGCGCGTCGCGGGCTCGTGCGAAGCTTCGTAAAACACTACCCGCAGACCCATTTTCACATAGTGTAACGCTCTTATCCGGGCCAGCCCTCGACGGGTGCTACACTCGAATTGAAGACGTATTAACCCGCCGATGCCATGACGCCGCTCCGCACCCCGCCCTTGCGCGGCACTCATCTTGCGAGCCAGGCTATGCCTCCTTCGCCGCTTAGTCCGGAGGTTAGGCCCCGCCCTGCGTTCTATCTCACGGTTGCGTTTGTGTTTGTCGTGTATGCCCGTTTTCCCGAGATCATGGAGATGGTCACTGGGTCCGCGGTGCACTCGGTGCGGATCATCGTGGGTCTCGCGCTGATAGCCACGCTTCTGTTCGGCGGCAATTTGCGCTCCGTCTTTACAAAAGTCGGTATCTGCTTGATCGGCTTCACACTTTGGATGTTTGCTTGTGTCCCATTCAGCATATGGCGCGGCGGCAGTTTCCGAATGCTCCGGGATACCTGGATGATGGCACTTTTCTCCTTCATTATCATCGCATCCGCGGTCCAAGGATTGGACCAATGCCGCAGGATTATGTACACTCTGGGGGCGGCCACTATCTTCATTGAGGTGATCGCGCTCGTGATGGGCCGCCTGTCGGAGGGCCGCGTGGCCCTGCTGGCAGGCACTCTGGGAAACGCCAACTACCTGGCCCTGATGTTGCTCATGGGTGCGCCATTCTGTCTTTTTGTGATGCGCACCAAACCTGGATTCTCGCTGTTGAAATTCGCGTGTCTGATGGCGCTTCTTTGCATCCCCGTGACAGTAGCGGCAACCGGGTCGCGTGGCGGTCTGGTCACCCTTGGAGTGATGTTTCTGCTATATTTTGTGCCACTGCCGGCGAGCCAGAAAGTGGTGGTTGGTATTCTCGCACTGATTCTTTTGGTAATTGCCATCACGTGGTCGACTCGCAGCGCTTTGGACCGGTTTCGGACCATCCTGACACCCTCGACCCCGGTGGGTTTGTCGGCTTCGGAGCGATCCGCGATAGAATCCATGGACCTGCGCAAGGAGCTTTTGCTTTCCAGTTTGCAGTTGACCTTGCGGCACCCTTTGATGGGCGTCGGTCCAGGGATGTTTTCGGTCGCCAACGCCAGCTTTGTCGAGGAAACTACCGGGCGGGCTAGCGCGAGCGCGTGGCACGAGACGCACAATACCTTTACGCAGGTGTCGTGTGAGGACGGCTTGCCCGGATTGTTTCTCTATGGGCTCGCGATGCTATTGTGTTTCCGGATTGTGCACTCGGCCGATAAACGCGCTCGCCAGTATCCCGCCCTGTCTTCTGTGCGGCATATGGCGTTTGCTCTGCGGCTCGCGCTTATCGCGTTCACCGGGACTGCCATCTTCGCTAGCAATGCCTATATGTATTACTTTCCGATGCTAGCGGGCTTATGCGTGGCCTTGGAGCGGGCCACGGCTGCCCAACTTACTGTCCTCATGCAAGCGGCGCCAGAGCAGCGAATTGCCACAGTGGGCGCCAATCCTGCTATGGCGTGGAAACGGCCCGCCGTCAGGTATTAATCAGGGGACCACCACGGCGGCAGGTGGGTCCGTGGACAGAACCGTATTGCTGGCGTTCCGGTACTTAATCTGATAATACAAAATCCTCTGGGAGATAGCCGGTATCGTTATAGTGCAACCGGAGGCGCAGGGCTCCCCGGCCGGATTCTCCGAGGCAAAATAAAAGGGCGCATTTCCGGAGGGAATCGTGGCTGTGGTTGCCAGGCATGTGTCGTTCCGAGTAGTGCAGTCGATGAGTTGCGGCGCGCCATACTCCTGATACCCAAACTCGACGATAGCGTTATTTACGTCGAGGCCCGGGGGAGGCTTAATAGTAACGGGCCACGGCACGAACGTCCCACGCGCTACCGAGTCAGCCGCGGGATACGGTAAGTTTTGCGCCATCCACATTTCCGGCCGCTGGTAGTTCAACCACTCCTGCCGATGCAAGATCCACGAATTATCTGGAAGAAGCTGATTATTCTCGAACCCGGTCACCATACGCAGACGGGACGTGGCGCTCACCAGAGAGCGGCTGTAAGCGCCGGTGTAATCGGTGCGGTCCAGCGTGTATTGTATAATGGCATCCGCCGACTTGCCGATATTCCCCACGCAGATATCGTTTCCAACGCCCAGCGGAGTGCCGCCGTGGACCGCGGCGCCGGTACAATACGGATCGACGACTCCCGGACAATTTACAAATATCTGGCCCGCCGTGCTACCGGTTTGGCACTCATTGGAATTCCTGGCTATACAATATTGGTAAGCCGTGGAAGAGTCGGTGTGAAGGATATTTCCCGTGGCAGTGCTGCTGATATCGATCAGCGGATGCGAACCGCATGCCGCGCCGGTCGCCATTAGCTTGCGGTTGATGTAAGCGACGCTGTTAGTTGTGTAGAAATCGTCGGCATCCGTCACCGTGCCAGGCGTAAAACTATACAACTGACCGGAAACCAAAGTAAACGGAGTCGTGCTATTCGGGTCGTATGCTCCGCCCTGCACGGGGATATTATCAAACGCCCGTACGGATTCATAGGAGGTCGCGTTAGCGCCGGCGGCATTGGGATGCGCGCCGCCGTCCGGTTGAAAGGGAACTCCATATGCGCCTGCAAACGGTGGGGTGTTCTGAACGTAATTGACTCCCGTCACCGCATTCGGAGTATCGTTGGCAAACGCGTCAGCGAAGATTGCCGGAACCGATCCAACCAGGGTCTGATAGACGGTAGGCCAGGCCTCAAAGCCGCTGGCATTTCCGGGAATCTTCCATTCCGGAACGTTGATACCCTGCGACTCGCCGCCGTTCCGCCATTCCGCGTGGCCATGATTCTCGTTATTGTCCTGGATCAGGCAGTTCCCGTGAGGGTCCGGCGATCCATTACATCCGGTGAGCGGGTTCCACCACACCTGAACGTAACCGCTCTCGGGTGTGGACCCGGCGGGAACCGAGCTTTGGTAGCTCTCCCACCACAACGCAATGGGCCCAGGTGCAGCCAGTTCCGCGCCATAAGTATTACGCTGGAAAACCCAGGCGCCGTTCGTCCCCCCATAGTTTTTGATTTTCAGGGTCATCAATTCGTTGCTTTGGCTAAACCAGTTGCAATACCCGGCGGTACTTGCGCTCACGCAGGCCGTATCGCCGATCTGTGTGGTCCGCAATTCTCCAGGCGTGCCCAGAAACGGCCCGGATGGGGAGGCGAAGTATGGCTCGTATCCAGTCACGCCTCCGTGCGTGTGGCTGTTGATCTGAATCAAGGAGCAATCGTTGCCGGCGGGCAGGCCGTACGTGGCACAACTGATGCCGCTTGCCGGAATGCTGGTGGCGGACGTGTTGATGGGCTCGTATGGGTTGCCGGCTATCCCTAACCATCCGGTTTCTCCGGTCTCGCTGATGGCGTGGAGACAACGGCCAGCCAGCGCTCCCTGCCCGGGGGCCACGGGACCCTGGGGCGTATTGAATGTGTTGATCGCTCCCACGATTTGCGGTCCGCCCGCAAGACCGGCATGCGCCGGATTGCCATCCCCGGGTGAGAATGCGAAGATCCAAGCCGGAGTGTCGCCCCCAATCGAATAACAGGCGAAAAAGAATACGCCCATAGACATAGCGCCGGTAAGCTTGCAATTCCAGGCCCCGGTGGCGGAGTGCGCGTAGTACGCTGGGATGAATGTCGGATCGAAAGTAGCCATCTGCTGGACAATACTCTCCTGCATGGTGGTCTCCGGAGTCAAATTGGTGAATGTCATGCCGTTATTCCAGAGCACCGCATACGGCGTGGTCGAAGCAACCGTGGCGTTTTGAATCTGGGCGATGCCGACTCCCGTTTGTGGAATGGTCGGCTGGGACGGCGTAGCGCCCGGATTGAAAACACCCTGAATAACTAGGGGACTAACACCAGCCGGATCGTACGATACCATGTAGAAAGTCAGTTGACTCTGGGTCTGGTCGATGCTCGCGCTCTCCGGGGTGGGAGCTTGTGTAACGGTCCAGGTATTTGCGATCGGATTGCCGCCGCCATTGAGCCCTGCGCCCTGCGGCTGGCCGTAATACGCGACCACCGGACCAGTGGGATTGACCCAATAAAGGTTGCCATATGAGCAGAAGTATCCGCCGTACACCAGTGTGTTGAAACAGGCGGTGCCGGCTCCGTTATCGGTATATCCTGGGTATGCGCTTCCCATCACGTCCATGCTGGCGCCCGTGAGCGTGACGATGCTGCCATCGGTGGGCATTTGGTCGCGCCAAACCAGGATCGTGAAGTTGTTCTCGCACCAGTAAACGTTCCCGGTCGGCGGCGTGCCCGCGACGGTCAGTTGACTGCCGTTCACGAAACCGGTAATCGCGTATTCGGTCGAAGTGGTATTCGCCGGCGGCGTAACGCAAGCGTCATTATTCGTGGACAGACGGATATGCCCGTTGCCCCCGGTGATCCAATAGAGACTGAACAGATCGCTTCCGGCGCTACCGGAGGCAGCCGGGTTATTGGTCACGATATTGCCGGAAACAGTCGCCGTTCCCGAATGCGGCGAGGCCTCCTGCATATTAAATCGCGGATTGGTATCGAGTAGCCACGGGATGGTGCCGAGTTGGGGTGTGTCCCAGATGGATACAGGCGCCTGCCCCACAGTTTGCTGGCTGCTGGTCTGCCCCATGGTCGCCTGCACAGTAGAACTGGCACACGAAGCCCCGCCATTGAGCGACAGGCAGATATCCAAAACGCGGTCGCTGGCGGTCGTGGAATTGACGTAACCGGTCAGTAACACGCTGAGCTGGTCCAACGTAATGATCGCGGCGTAGGAACTGTTTCCGTAGGTTGGGGTCAAGAAGGGCCGGATCACAAGGGGCGCCGTACTGGCCCCCACTGTCGTGCTGCCCGAACCAGCCGTTACATTGCACGGCGACGTCCATGGTCCGGCTGCATCGCACGGGGCGATTTGCGCCTGGTTGTAAGCCGAACCGAAGGCGCCGGACCAGTATGTCCAAAGGTTACCGCGTACTCCGATGCGATACAGATAGGCGCCCGTCAAAGGATCGATGAAGGATTCCGGAGCGGCCCCTCCTAGCCATTCCGGCCAAGGCTGGTCGCCCGGATGCGAAGGATCGGAAAGCCACGGATCGCCATATGTTTGCCCGAGCGGAATGTTAGTCGTGGTGAACGTAAACGTTGTGGTTGCCCCGGTTGAGGGACACGTAACCTGTCCGAAATACGGCGTTAGAGCCTGCAGCGCGCGGGAGAAATGGCGGACGCCGGAATATGTCCCCGCAGTCGCGTACTGCGCCGTGCGCTGACCGAGCACTACCGTTCGGGAAAGGCCATCCGGTACCGTACCGGGGCGGCTCAAATCCGAATTGGAATTGGCGAAGGTGCCGGGGTCTACATCCAGCGCCAGCGGCGTCAGGCTCTGACTCTGGCTTAGCTGGATGGTACAGGCGTTGCCGTCGGGAGCGGTATAGGAAACCAACGCTTGAGTGGCAGTAGTGCCAAGCACCTGAAAGTTATCGATGGCTGCCAGGCAGGTACAGACGAATACCAGCGATAAGCTGACGACCTTCATCGCACCAGCCCCTGCATCTTCATTGCCCACCAATCCAGGAAGAGACCCTCGTCCGTCCCATTCACTGTAGTCAGATTGATGAACTGAGGCGCCACTGTGGCCGTCGGAGCCGCCGCGATACTTCCTGAATTAGCGCTATTAATCTGGAACTGGATGGTGCCCTGCGTGGCGGAATAAATGCGCACATGATACCAGGTGTTCGCAGCCACGGGTAAGCCGCTATTGTAGCAGGTCTTTGTTCCGCTTACGATCACTTCGTACACCCAGTTTGTGGTGCTCTCATTGGCTGGGCATCCCCCGCCGGCTGAGTCGTACCGCACGGCGATCTCGTTTCCGCCGGCGGGATGATACGCGGCATTATTGTCGCTGAAGCCAATCAAATATTTGGCAGTGGCCACGCCGCCGGGCTCGGTCTGAAAAATAGCCTGTGTTTCCCAATAGGACCAAGCCCCACCCACACCCAGGTTCGTCAATGGGTAGACGCCGCCGCTGACTGCATCGGACAATGTCATGGAGCACCCGCCTCCGGCGGTGGCCCCGCTGTTCATATAAAATACTCCGGGATGGTTAGCTTGTCCGGTTGTCATGTAATATCCCGAACAGCCGGAGCCAACCGGATCGACAGCCCAACCCAGTGTTCCGATCTTGCCGGTTACACTGGTGGAGGGCAAAAATTCTTCCACGGCGTTCATCACTGTCGAATCGAGCGGCGTGAAATCCACGGTACCGGAAGTGTTCAGCAGGTTATTACGAAAAGTATAGGTTCCACCACCCCCGGCGGCGCTGCCTGCGCAAGACCATGCGCCATTAATGTACATGGCCATGGCGCCGGTCCCGCCCGCGGCGCAGGCCGTTGTCTGCGTGCAGTTAGAGCAATACAGAATCGTTCCGTTAGCGGCGATGCCGAGACTGGTGAAGGCCGAACTTCCCACTAGTGCGGAGTTGCTCAACGTTAGATTGGTTGCCGTCAGGTTGCCCGTCTGGGTAGTATCGTTGATAACGGCCATTACGGAGTTGCTTTGCGGGAACTGCGGCGCCCATCCCGCCACATGTACCGTCTGCACGGGCAGCGAGGTGTATCGATTGGATGCAGCCCCGCCGAAATCTACGAAGATGTAATCCGCTTGACTTGGCGTGCCGTTGAACATACTGCCCGGCGCGGGATTGGCAGAGTCCGCGGAGATCACGCTTGGCCCAACTTCATTCGCGAAGTCGACCTGATAGCCAGTGTTGTTGAACATCTGCAGAGTGAAGTTCCCGGAACCGCCGTTCAGCCGCAATCCTGCGATGGTCGTGTTCACCACATTCCCTGAAATTATCTGGCTGGGAGCGCGTACCTCCAAACCCGTAGGTCCGGAAAATTCCGAGGCCGATAGATTATGGCTGCCGGCGCCCGTATCGATCAACATACCCCAGCCCGAGGCCGTGGTCGCTACGATCTGGCTGCCATCGAGCGAGCTGTTGCTGTATATGCCGCCGAGCGTGTTCAGGAAAGCATTGATGTTCGAGACGTGGCCGTTGCCATTGTAGACGTTGGAGATCTGGACCTGCATTCCCCAGCCGCCGTTCTGATAAAGTACCAACTCGACAAAATCGGAATCGTGCGGCCCGCGGAACGTCCAGCCGTTCCCGTTGTTGAAGGCCGACCGGATCCCGGTAAACATTCCCTCCAGATCGTCGAAGGGCGTGGCAAAAGTGGAATCCAGCCCCCACTCGGTGTAAATCCCATCCGAATAGGCGCTCTGCACGAACACATCGGTCATTTCAATGCCGTGCCCGTACAGCCGGATGCCGTAGCTGGTCCCCGTTTGGTTGCTCTTGTTGCCATTCACCGTGCAACCGCGAAGTTCTCCGCGGAACAGGCCATACTGACTGTTCGTGCCGCTCAATAACGCGAAGTTCGTTTGCGATATGACATCGTGGTTGGCTGCGTTCTTTAGGCTCAACGTGGTCACGCCAGATCCGGCGCACTCGATCTTGCCCGTCCCGGTCTCATCGGTGAGAGAGTCGGAAAACAGGATGCCTCCCACAGTGTGAGTCCCTACTCCAAAGTACAGTTTCTGCCCTTTGGCCAAGGTGATGACGCTGTTGACGACGTAGGTGCCTTCGTCGGCCCGGACCTCTCCGGCGCCTGAAGCCAGGGCCGCTATGAAGGCTGACGAGTCATCGGTAACCCCGTCGCCCTTGGCGCCGAAGTCCTTAACGTGCACGACATCCTGCAACCTGGAAGTCACCGTCCGCACTACTGCCCCGGCGCCCAGTTGTAAGAATGTAGCGGTACCCGTCAATTGCTGCGTCCACACGTTAGTGGCCGTGCAGAGATACATGTTTTCTCCGGCCGTGGCATCCGTGGCGAAGAATGCCGCGCCTTGCGTGCAGGTTGCCGGCAATTGGGCGGTCGTTCCACGTTTGGCGGGGATCGTAGAAGTGGCGCCCGAGGCGTCCCAAGGGCCGATTTGAGTGCGGCCTCCATTCACCACCGTCTGCCCCGTTAGAAGGGCGCCACCCGCAAACACTAAAGCCGATAGCCGAAAGCCGATAGCCAAAAGCCGATAGCTGTTCATTAGTAATTCCTCACAATCGTTGCTCGATAAGTTGAGCTAGGTGGCGCGATGCTTAACCCCGACATGTTACAAAGCCGAACCGTCACCGTATTCACGCTGCTGACTAGCATGATGCCTAAGACGCCGGCAGGCAAAGCGGGCCAGCCGGGCGCGACGGCGTCGCCGGGATTGACGCCGGTTACAGTCATCGTCTGGTCCGCGGCGCACGAGCCGTTTGCAATGCTGGGAAAGCTCAACGTTGCTGTATTCATCAAGTAGGTCGGAATCACGCCATTGTCTACTGCCACCGTGCTTTGCCCGGGGGCCTCGGTGATGATGATGCCTGGGCCGCCGCCCAGCGTTTTCGAGCTAAGAAAAGCGCGTTGATCGCTGCCGCCCGTGGTGTTCCATGTTCCCGTCGTAGCCGTCCATATATATATTGGCAAAACGTTCGGTGGAAAGGATGTAATGCCAGCCTGTTGGATGCAGCCCGCGGAGCACATTACGGTCATGTTATTTCCTACGATCAGGGTTCCGGCGCCGCTGATGTAGATGTAGGCCGTGCCTGTGGTGCTGCCGCTGAGGGTGGCGGTGGCGCTGTTCGTAATGCTGTACACTTGGTAACCGAAGCGAACGTTGCACGGCGATGTTGCCGCGCAGCCCGCGCCGATGGTTAGAACGGTTGCTGAAGTGCGCACGGCAATCAGATCCTGAAGTTGATAGGCCATGCTGGCGCCGCCGCCGGTACCGGACACATTGGAGGCTTGCCACGCCCCTGCGGCGGAATTCCATATCAGTGCCTGGCCGTTACTGGGGAAAGTCGTGGACACAGGCTGTCCCTGGATGGCCTTCACTGTTGCGGTTGTCAGCGTGCCAGTCAGATCGCCGCCCGCATTGGGTAGTTGGCTGGAGGCCACTGTACCGGAGATCTGCCCGAAGCTATAGTCGCCGGTCTGCGCCGTTACAGCCCCGGTTCGGCCGAACACGCTGCTTACCGAGCCGGTAACCGACACGGTGCCTGGCGCCCATGCCGACGTCCCCGAATTCCACACCAGCGCTTGACCGTTGGCGGGCAGCGTGTTCGCCACCGCCCGGTTTTGGATTCCGGTAACCGTGGCGGCTGTCAGGGCGCCGCTTACATCCCCCCCCGCGCCGGGAAGCTGGCTGGAGCCGGCGATGCCCGATATTTGACCGAAGTTATAATCGCCAGTCTGCGCCATAACTGCGCCGGTTCGGGCAAATACGCTGGTTACGGCGCCTCCGGCCCCGCCTACGGATGCTGTCCCCGCGCCATTCACCACGCAATAGCCGGTTTGCGCGGTGCTGAAATCGATCGTTACATTGTAGGTCGTGGGACTGATCTGGACCTTGTCCGGCTCGACTAGCTGCGGCGGGGTCGAATTGTCATAACAGTCCACCACCAGATTGGCCGTTCCGAATTGGTGTAGGGTTCCCGGAATCGTGACGGTTACTTGGGTCGCGAAGGCATACGAGGAATTGCCGGCTTGCGCCGGCGCAGGCTGCCATTGATTTGTGGTCACGTTCCATTGCAAGACCTGCCCGCTGGCCGGAGCTGTGCCGCTGAGATTGCGCCCTTGCAGCCGGCCTACTGTCAGTCCACCCGGTGCGCCGAATACATCTCCGCCTAGCGCCAGCCACTCGATGCTGCTTCCATTGCTTGACAGCACTTCGTTGACGGTACCTGCGGTCACCGACAAGCTGCCGCCTTCCTCCGCCCAAGAATTAGCGGGGTTGCAGGCGTATACATTGCTTCCCGCGGGCGCGGTGGTCAGGAAAAAAAACTGTCCTATCGCGCAGGTAGAAGGTAGGCTGCTTCCCGTTTGCATCGGTTTCGTGGAGACCGCTCCCGAAAAATCGACGCTCTTGCTCTGCGTGCGCAAATCAACCAGCGTCTGAGCCCCTGTCGTGCCGGCAAACGCCGCCCACAGGCAGAGGCTTGCTGCAAATCCCGATTTGTTCATGTTTTCGAGGCCTCTAGTTAGGCTGGAAGCCAGTCGGCTCGCAGACGAGACCACTCCTGATTTGAGTCCAGCACGGCGCCGGACGAAACAGGCGGGTTAAGCTTTGCAAGTGATAGAAAGAAATGTACCGAAAGATTGGCTGCCCTTGTGACCGCCCGGTCTGTAAGCCGGTCACCCTCACCCTAAGTCAGAAACGGATTCACCGCCCAAAAGTCTTAGACACGGCATCAAAACGGCGTAATGCGCTCTCCAGCCCGCTTGTGTGAGAATCGGAAAGGCGGCCTTCAAATGGCGTCCTTATGTGTGGCATCGCAGGATTCGTAACCCGCGCCCCTAACGGCTTCCCCGACTCGCTCATCGCCCGCATGACGGACATTATCCATCATCGCGGTCCCGATGGCTCCGGCTATTACCGCGATTCG
>Ga0302325_10006471_pt1 | contig 26310 bp, 26 predicted proteins | sample Palsa_T0_2_FD_201948 | JGI IMG/M metagenome (GOLD analysis project Ga0302325, IMG submission 201948) | Peat permafrost microbial communities from Stordalen Mire near Abisko, Sweden - Palsa_T0_2 | ecosystem: Environmental > Terrestrial > Soil > Palsa > Peat permafrost | place: Sweden: Abisko... | reverse complement strand
GTTGTATGCTGGAGAGCATGACCTCTGCATCGGCGATCCCGCCAAAGCCAAACCATCATGCCAGTACGTCGACAGCACGCAGAAGCACCCGCCGCGCCGTCGTGGCCTTGGCTTTGACATCGGGGGTTGCGATCCATCCGAGCCCGACTGCAAGTGCACGCCGCCGGACGACACGCGGTCGGGGTGGCGGGGAAACTGCCAGCGCGTCGTCGTCGCGGATCACATGGTCGACGTCAGGGTGGGGCACGGCACGGAAGGCGTCACGTTCTTCTACTGTCAGCAGCCGTCGAACGAAGGCTGCCGATAGTTCAGTTCGAACGGTTGCTGAGCTTGTGCCACACGTGACCGACGACTGTCAGGCAGAGACCCGGAACGATCAGCACGGCGAACAAGCTCGGGATGGTCATGATGGCCCTGCAACGAGCAACTCACATGCCACGCGCGAAATCGGCGTTTCGTCGTACGTGATGTCGCTGTTGTCGACGATCTGTCCCCGATTTGTCGACGACGCGTCCCATCGGCGCGAGGCCTTTCCTGGTCGCTCCGTGGCCGCGACGGGCCTTACCAGCTCTCGCCGAACGGTCGCGCCTCGACCTCGAACGACCACGCCGAGCGGTCTTGCTGCGTCAGGTGGAAGGCCGTGCTCGCAACCGCGTTCGGGTGAATGAAGAAGCTGTCGGGCTTCGCGCTCATCCGCTCGCGCGCGCCGGGCGTCCCCACCGCTCCGTCGACGATGATGAGCGAGACGTGGATCCCCGCCGGCCAGAGATGCCGCGCCATCGACTCGGCGAGGCTCTTCTGCGCTGCCTTCGCAGGCGCGAACACCGTCGTCTTCGCCACGCCGCGCCGCGACGCGGTCGCCCCGACGAAGACGATGCTGCCCTTGCCCGCCTTCTTCATCGGGCCGATGACCTGCTGCGCGACGAGCAGCCCGCCGAGCGCGTTGATGCGCCACGCCATCTCGAAGTCCGCAGGCTTGATCTCCTCGACCGTACCCCACACGCCCGATCCGGCGTTGTAGATGACGACCTCGACGTCGCCCATCTCGCTTCGGATCGCGGCGAACGCTCGCCCAATCGACTCGGCGTCCGACACATCGCACGTGTACGCGCGCGCGTCGGGCAGCGCAGCAGCGAGCGAGGTCGAGAGCCCCGCGCTTCTCGCGAGCAGCGCGACCGCGTAACCCTCCTTGGCGAACCGCCGCGCGAACGCCTCACCGTTGCCCGGACCGACACCGACCACTGCGCAGACTGGCTTGTTCATCGGGTCCTTTCGTAACACGAAGCGCGACACGAGCGGGCAACCCAGGATTGCACCGCGAACTGCCCGTCGTACGGGGGTGATGCGCCGGATCGAACCTCCAATGCGTAAAAGAACCTGAGGGAGCGTCCGTGTGTGAGGCGTGTGACGCTGGCACCTGCGAACCTGAGCGAAGCCGACTTCGTCGACAATCAAACGATCTGGCTGGATAGCGCAAGGATCAGGCGCGACAGCGAAACGATCACGCCCGATCGCGAAGCGCTCACGCGCGACAGCGAAACGATCGCCCGGGCGACTGCAGGGATCACGCGCGAGAGCGACACGATCCCGTGGGAGAGCGAATGAATCCGCCGGGACTGCGAATCGATCCGGCTTCGTTGCGAATCGGTCCACTGGGAGAGCGAGACGATCCAATGGGAGAGCGCATCAATCCAGCGAGACTGCGAATCAATCCACCACGAGAGCGAATCGCTCCGGCGGAAGAGCGAGTCGCTCCGGCGCGAGAGTGAATCGATGCAGCGGGATAGCGAATCGATCCAATGGGAGTGCGTATCGCTCCACAGGGAGTGCCCATCACTCCACAGGGAGAGCGAATCAATCCACGACGACAGCCAATCGATCCTCCGCGACAGCCAATCAATCTGCCGCGACAGCCAATCGATCCCTTGTGACAGCCAATCAATCTGCCGCGACAGCCAATCGATCCCTTGCGACAGCCAATCAATCCGCCGCGACAGCGAAACGATCCGCTGCTTCAGCGAAACAATGTCGCGGGACGGCGTCATAGGCCCCCGGGAAAGCCTAACGATTCAGCCAGTTACGAACAAAGTGCAGGCCGCGTGCATTTCTGTCGGGGGCATCAAGGGGAACGTCTCCTCGATCGAGATTGTGAACGGCTCGAGCGGAACGCCCGCACCCAAGGCGTGACCGCAAAGAGCCGTAGACAGACGCAGCCGCGACCTCGGAGCGGCTGCACGTAGGTGAGACACGCTCTCCTCCTTCATTGCGCACCGTGATATCGACCTACGGTTTGTATCGTGGGTGAAAGCGACCCGGATTGATGTAGATTCACGCCCCATGGCGAACGTCGGTCGGGAGCTGCGCTTGCCGTTGCAGGTCGGGACGTCGTCGCTCCTTGGCTTCGCGAAGGCATCCGCGGCGTTCGTTCCCGGTTGCCTCATGTTCGTGTCGATCGTCCTGCCGGCGCTGCTCGCTCCGTGGGACGACGCGGCGTCGGTGTATCCGCACCTGATCGTTCCGTACATCTTCGCGGTCTTCGCCGGTGGCGCGCTCATCGCGTACGCGCGCAAGCACTTCTGGCTCGCCTTCCGCGAGCGCCCCTGCGACATCCTCTTCGGCCCCGAGGGCTTCCGCATCGAAGGCGGTCGTCTCGGTGGGTTCCGGACGACGTGGCCCGAGATCGAGTGGATCCGCCTCACGGGTCGTCACGAGAAGCTCGAGATCATCGAGGGCGCGGAGAACAAGACGGCCGAGAACTTCTGGCGCCTCATCGTCGCCACCAAAGACGGCACCGAGCGCGTGCTCGGAACGGCCGAGGACATCCGCGAGCGCGACTCGCTCCAAGCCCTCCATGACACCATCCACGAGTCCATTCGCAAGAGCGACGGGACGCAGGCTCCGAAAGCCGAGCCCGCCGTCCCGCTGAAGTGCAGCGGGTGCGGCGCGCCAGCGGTGCCCGCCGACTTCGACATGGTCAAGTGCCCTTACTGCGGCACCCTCATCCACATCCCGGACGACGTGCGGACGCGCATCCGCGCCATCGGCAACCGCGACGCGAACGCGCGGGCATCCGAGAAGATGATCGAGAAGCTCATCAACCAGCCCGGCGCGCTCCGGACGAGCTTCTTCGTCTTCCTCGCCGCCATCCCGAGCATGCTCGCGTGGCCTGCCGCCATCATGGGCGCAGGGGTGCTGTACGCCCTCTGCTACCTCCGGGTGGGGAACGCGCTTCTTCTCATCATCGCGCCCCTCGGCGTGATCGCTGCGCTCTACTACCTCGTGCGCGGTCAGCTCACCGACAGGCAAGCCCTCCGTCTCTTGACGCTCTCCTTCGCCGCGCGCGCTCCCGGCGCAGCAGGAGGCGCCCACCACTGCCGCCAGTGCAACGGCCCGCTCATCGAGCCGCCCGGGCAGATGCTCGTCCGCTGCGCCTACTGCAGCGCGCAGAACATCCTCGGGCTCGACGCGCGCGGCGAGGCGCAGAAGGGCCGCTCTCAAGTCGAGTCGCTCGACGAGGCGCTCTTCACGAGGCGCGCGGAGCGTGGCCGTTGGCGGTGGTCGGCAGCCGCGGCCATCGGCATCCTCCTCATCGTCGCGATCCTCGTGCGCGTCTCCGCCCACGCTCCGAATCCCCTCAGGGCCATCGGCGAGGCGCGCGAGCTGAAGCGCATCACGTACGATCCCTTCAACGAGTTTCAGCCGAAGATCTCGCCCGACGGCAAGCAGCTCCTCTACGATCTTCGCGTCCCCGGGGAGGACAGCGACGAATCAATCATGACCGCCCCCGTCACGGGCGCCTTCCGCGGCACCGAGATGACCGCCGAGAAGGTGCACGCCATCCGCCCGCTGTGGACGAGCGACGGCAAAGGCTTCCTCTACATCTCGTCGACCAAGCGCGATGTCCTTCGGCGCGTCGACTCGCTCACGCCCTATGCGAGCCCCCGCGATCTCTATTCGTTCACGTTCGACATCGACGTGCCGAGCTTCTCACCCGACGGCCTACACTTCGCCTTCGCCGCCTCCGAGCGCAAGTCGGACGGCTGGTACATCTACATCGGCGCCGTCGACGGCACGTCGTACAAGCAGCTCACCGGTGGCATCAACCCCGCGTGGTCAGCCGACGGCACGCACATCGCTTACTCGCGCACGGTCGGCTCGTACCGCCAGATCATGGTCATGGTCTACGACGGCTTGCGGATGGTCTCGACGGCGCAGATCACGACCGACACGTGCGACCACGAAGACCCGGTCTACTCCCCCGATGGCCAATACCTCGCCTACGTGGGCAACTGCGGCGGCACCACGCGCGGCAAGAAGAACGTGTGGGACCTCTACACGATGAAGGGCGACGGCACCTTGAACGAGCAGCTCACGGACGGCCTCGCCGACGTCGAGACGCCCGCGTGGAGCGGCGACTACATCTACTTCTCGGCCGACGTCGCCGGCAACTACGACATCTGGCGTATCGCCCTCACGGGCGCGCTCGGAGGGCACGGCGTGCGCCCCGCGTTCGTGGCGCCGATCGTTACGCCGGTGGTCGCGTCGACGGCGCAGGGCGAACAATGGTCGGGCACGTACGTGTGCGCCCAAGGTCAAACGGACCTCGTGCTCACCGTGAAGCACACGACGAGCACGGTCCTCGACGCCATCTTCGAGTTCTCGCACTCGCCGACGGGAGCCTCTGGCTCGCTGAAGATGCACGGCACCCTCGACGCGAACGGCAACGTCCAGCTGGTGCCCGGCCAATGGATCAACCAACCGGCCAACTACCGCGGCGTCGGGTTGCAAGGCACCATACGCGGCGACTCCTTCACGGGTCGCGTGGACGGCCCGTCCTGCAGCACGTTCTCTCTGCGCCGCCGCTAGCTGCTAGCTCGCTGACGTCGTTTTTCACGCAACCCGGCCGGCGTGGAGCCGAAGGGGGGCATGGACATCAACCCCGTTCAGCAGCCGCGTCCCGATCCGAGTCTTCCCCTCCAGACTCCCCCGCCGCCGCCTCCTCCCACCCACGAGGAAGCTGCGCACGCCTCGCTCGCTGCCATCCCCGAAAGCCCCGTCCCGTGCGTGACCGCGATGCTCTACGTGCAGGGCATCTCGCTGGGGGACATCAGCCAGGGTCACATCCGCGATTGCACCCTCCAGGCCACGCTCGCCTCGCTCGCGCGCACGCCAGAGGGGCAGGCGGTCATCCGCAAGTGCATCGAGGAGGCCAAGGACCCGTCCGGCGCTCCGGTGTATCGCGTGAGCATCTTCACGGCGGTGTCGGGTCGGTTCGTTCCGTTCAAGGTCGACATCCGCGCAAGCGATCTCACGCAGCCTGGGGCCTTCCCGCAAGTCGATCCGACGACAGACGCCCGCGAGGTCTGGCCCCGCGTGCTCGAGGTCGCCATGCTCCGCGCCAACCACGGCGTCACGTGCTGCACCGTCCCTCAAGCCTTCGGGATCCTCACCGGCCGCACGGCGACCGACACGCCGACGTCCGACAGCACCTTCGAAGATCGCCTCGTGATGGGCTTTGCCACGAAGAAGGTCCAAGTCCTCTCGACGACAGGAGCGTTCACCGGCGACCTCACCAAACCGACGACGCTGATAGCGGACCATGCCTACACCGTGGTCGGCATCATCCACATGTCGTCCGGGACATTCGTCGCCCTGCGTAACCCGTGGGGCTACGACGACCCGGCACCCCTGCCGATCGATCAGATCAAGAGGTATTTCCCGACCTACAGCGAGGCGGCGCTCCCATGAAGAACCGTGTCCTCTGCCTCCTCGCGCTCTTCGTCGGTTGCTCCCGCGCGCCGGTGACGTCGCTCACGGCCACGACGCCCAGGCCCGCTGTCACACCAGTCTGGGAGATCGCGACCGAGACCAATCGGCAGACGCCCGACCCGGCTTGCACGTGCGCCACGCCAGGAAGCTCGCCGGCTCCGAGCAAGTTCGAAGCGGAGTGTGACGAGCGCTTCGCCGTCTGCGGCGACGTGCGCTACGTCGAGTACCTCGCGAGAGTCCCGTCCCTCCCTCGTCGTGACAGGCTCGGCAAGCTCCTCGTGATTCACGAAGTCGAGAGCATGATCTACGACGCGACGATCACGTTCGCGGCGACGAGGAGCACGGCGTACGCCCCGCACGACTCCACGATGCGCGTTCATCGAGGCGACATCATCCCGACGCCGCGCGGGCCAGCGCGCGTCGTTCAAGTCTATCGCTCGTACGTCGACGGCGACGACGATGGCCGCGTACGACTCGAGTTCTTCGAGCGCTTCGCATCGGAGAGCCCCGAGCTCCTCTACGTGAGCTCGGGCGCGCCCTCGAACCTCGACGGGCTTCCCATTACGCTCATCGCTGCGTCAGGTGGCGTAGCCGACGTCGTCGTGCGGCGCGGCACGACGGAGACGCTCTACCACGTGAAAAAGGGCGACAAGATCGACACCTTCCCCGTCGTCGAGGTCGTCGACGGCCGCGTCCCCGACGCCGAGCTTGGCTGGGTGACCATCGACACAACGAAGTAGAGGACCGATCTACACCTCAGGTCCCGGCTGCAGTGGGCTCGGCACGGATGTCGGTTGGCTCACCGTCTCGCGCGTGGCACCCGACGCGATCACGCAGATGGCCGCCAAGAGAAGCTGCGAGGCCCGCAGCACGAGCGCGACGCTGAGCGCCTTGGCGGGAGCGCCCGGGAACCCAAGGACATCCGCAAACGCCACGTACGCCCCGTCGACGACACCCACCTGATTCGGCACGGCCGCCCCGAGCGTCGCCCCCACCATGTGGATGCCGTGACCGACGAACGCGCCTCGCACGCTGAGCACGCCACCCACCGCAAGCACCACGATGCCGTACTGCGCGACTTGGAGCCATCGCCCGAAGAAGCTCCACGCCGAGGGCAGCACCCCGAAGTACCGCGGCGTGAGGTCGACCTCGCCCCCTGCGCTCTTCGCGATTCTCGGAAAGCGGCGCTTCACCCAAGCCGCGAACCCTCGATGATGAAGGAGGAGAAACAGGAGCACGCCCAGCGTCCCCGCCAGCAGGCAGTTCCCGCCGAGCATCCACGCGAGCTTGCCTTGCGAGCCGACCATCAGGAACACGCCGAGCCCGACCGACCCGCTGATGAGCCCATCCCCAATGAGCGCCGCCGCTTGCAGCTCTGCTCCCGCCGTCGCGGACCGAAACGCACCGGTGTACTGAGCGACGACCGTCGCACGAGCGACCTCGCTCGCCGTGCGACCCGCTGGCAGGAGCGTGAGGCAGATGAACGACACGCTCGACGACCGAATCCAGCCTTTGAGCGAAATGGCCTTCCGCATCTCGGGCCCCAAGATGCTCGCGAACGCCGCCGAGTCAGTCGCGAGAATCGCCACCTCGAACGCCACGATGATGGGGATGTACGGACCCGCCGCCGTGAGCGAATCGAGGACGAGCCGCGCCCCCGCCCGGTGGATGAGGTAGGCGATGAACGCGATGCCGCCCACGAGCAGGACCCAGCGGGCTCCCGCCTTGAGCTTGTCGCTCCGCCTACTCATCGCCCGACTTTACCCGCCCTCTTCACGGTGTGTGTGTTCGATGTTTCATAGTCAATTCGTCAATCACCGTGCCCCAGCCCGCGCTCCTCTTGCTCTCCGCATGCCCAGCTGCGAACTGTCGGACGCACCGCAGCAAAAGGCGCGCAGCACTATGGGCAACTCTCTACCCATGGAGATCCAGGGGGTTAGTGCATTAGGTTGCTCCAACCAAAATGATGCAGTCGGAAGAGATCCATCTTCGAAAGAGCGCGCCGCATCCCAGCGCGACCCCGTCTCCGCGGGGATCGGCCGAGCCCATCACGACGCTACGCAAATCGCCGTATCCCACCCTCGTGGGCAAGGCCATGCTGATGGTCGCGCGGCAGCAGACCCGCCGCTGGGATCTCGCCCTCACGCGCGTCCGCGTCGAGCAGGAGCGCGTACTCGAAGACATCATCCGTCACGCCCAGCACACGGCGTTCGGTCGCGCCCATGACTTCGCCGGCATCCGCAACCACCGTGATTTTGCCGCGCGCGTCCCCGTCGGCGACTACGACACGTTCTCCCCGTATATCGAGCGCATGCGCAAGGGCGAGCGAAACGTGCTCGCGCCCGGCTTCGTGCGCTACTTCGGAAACTCCTCGGGCAGCTCGACGCAAGGGCGTCCGAAGTTTCTGCCCATCACCGAGCGCCAGCTGTCGATGCAGCGCAAGGCGGGCACCGACGGCCTGTTCCGCATGCTCTCCGCGCTCGATGACGACCAGTTTCCCACCGGCTTCACGCTCGGCCTCTTTCCGCCGATCACCATGCGCGCGGAGGGCCCGGTGTTCATCACGTCGAACCCGGCGCTGATGGTTCGAAACCTGCCGCTCGTGTCGAAGCCGTCGTACCTCCCGGACGACGAGTGCAACCACATGGCGGACTACGACGCCAAGCTCACCCGCATCGCGGAGAAATACATCGACCACGACGTGCGCGCCCTCGCGGGCACCACGTGCTGGTTCTCGCTGATGTTCGAGAAGCTCCTCGCCGAATCCCGTCGTCGCGGTCGTTCGGCACGCACCGTGCGCGAGATTTGGCCGAACCTCCGCATCCTCCTCGGCGGTGGCGTCTCGGCCGAACCGTACCTCCCCGTCATCCGCGAGCAGATGGGCCGCAACGACGTCTTCCTCGTCGACACGTACAACGCAACGGAAGGCGGCATCTACGCATCTCAAGACTTCGAGGGCTGCCTCGGTAACGTCCCAGGGATGCGGATGCAGCCTCACCGCGGGACGTTCTTCGAGTTCGTCCCCCTCGAAGAGCACGAGACCAAGAACCCCACACGCGTCCCGCTCTGGGAAGTCGAATTGAACAAGTCGTACACCATCATCGTCACCACGATGTCAGGCATGTACGCATACAAGCTCGGTGACATCGTTCGGTTCCCCCGCCCCGGGCGCATCGAGTTCGTCGGCCGCCTCTCGGGCTGCCTCTCCGTGACGCAGGAGCTGACGACGCACGTCGAGATTGAAAAGGCCGTGGCCCACGCGACCGAGAAGGTGCGCTGCACCACGGTCGACTTCGGCGCGAGCGCCGACATCGCGGCCAAGTCGAACTACGTGCTCTTCGTGGAGTTCGCACACGGCAAGGCCCCCGCCGACCTCGACGCGTTCGCGCGCGCCTTCGACGAAGGCTTGTGCATCCAAAACCGTGTCTACCGCGAGCACCGCACCGACGATGCCGCGATTCTTCCGCCACGCGTCGTCGCACTCTGCGAAGGTGGCGCCCGGCGTTACCTCGACGAGGTGACGCGCGGCAACATGCAGGGCAAGTTCCCCCGCATCATCGACCCTGTACGCACCGCTGGCGTCATGGCATACGCCGCAAAATCGCCGCCACGCGCGTTCGACTGACCCCGGAGCCATCGATGCTGTCGACCCGAAACAACAACAATCATCGCTCGTGGCGCCTCGAGACGTCGCATGTGATCGAATACGACGTCGTCGAGACGACCGACATCTTCTCGCCCGACAACGACGCGCTCATGTTCGGAGCCACCGGACGTGCGTCACGGCGCTTCGTCGTCGTCGACGAGGTCGTCTACGACACGCGCGTCGACCAGATTCACGGTTACTTCGAGCAGCGTGGCGTCGAGGCGCGCATCCTGCCCGTCGCCGCCACCGAGCAGAACAAGACCTTCGACCTCTTCTTCCAGATTGCCCGCGAGCTCGACGCGTTCCGCCTCGATCGCCGCCACGAGCCCATCATCGCCATGGGCGGCGGCGTGCTCACCGACGTCGTCAGCATGGTCGCGAGCTGCTATCGGCGCGGCACCCCGTGCGTGCGCGTCCCGACGACGCTCATGGGTTGCGTCGACGCGGCCATTGGCGTCAAGACGGCCGTCAACTTCAACGGCTACAAGAATCGCATCGGCTCGTTCGAGGCGCCCATCGCGTGCATCCTCGACCGGAGCTTCCTCAGCACGCTCCCGATGCGCCACATCCTCAACGGCCTCAGCGAGATCGTGAAGCTCGCGCTGATTCGGTCCGCTCCGCTCTTCGAGCTCCTCGAAGCAGAAGGCAAAGCCGCCGTCCTCGACCGGTTCCAGACGCGAGGCACCGCCATCTTCCGCGACGCCATCCACGTGATGCTCGAGGAGCTTCAGCACAACCTCTTCGAGGACGTCCTCGAGCGCGCCGTCGACTACGGCCACACCTTCAGCCCCGTCCTCGAGATGCAAGACCTCCACGGCGTTCTCCACGGGGAAGCCGTCGCGATCGACTCGGCCTTCTCGGCCATCCTCGCGCAGGAGCGTGGGCTCATCCCGCAGTTCCTCTGCAACCGCGTCCTCAACACGATGGCCGACCTCGGACTGCCGCTCCACCACCCCCTCCTCGACGCGGAGATGCTTTGGGCAGGCCTCGAAGAGCGCACCGCCCACCGTGACGGCTACCAGCGCGTTCCGCTCATGAGCGAGCTCGGGCAGGCGACCTTCGTCAACGACATCACCCAGCAGGAGCTCGCACACGCGCTCGAGGTATGGCGCAAGCGCTGCGCTCCGCGTTCGTCGATGAGGCTCGGCCATCGACCCATGGACGTGGCCATCGGGGAGAAAGCCGAACGATGAGCGAGACACTGACGCGAGACGTAACGAGCGACGGCATCGACGACCGGCTCCGCAAGACGCTGGGTGAGGTCGACCACCGCAAGGTCTTGGCCCCCTACGTGCGTTTGATCAGCTGCACGGAGGGATCGCACGGTGACCGCGTTTGGTTGTGGGACCTCCGGTTCACGCAGCCGAACAAGGACCACATCGACATGGCCGCGGTGCACTCGCTCGAGCACATGATCGCGGTCTTCATCCGTCGTCACCTGCCAAGCTTCATCAACTTCGGCTGCATGGGCTGTCAAACGGGCTTCTACCTGTCGGCGATGAACTTCGGCGACTACGACAAGATGCTCGACGTCGTGGCGCGCACCCTCCACGACTGCCTCGAGGCCAAGGAAGTCCCGCTCGCGAACATCGAGCAGTGCGGCTGGGCATCGAACCACACGCTCGAGGGCGCGCAGAAGATCGTCCGCAACGTGCTCGGTCACAAGGACAAGTGGCAAAAGGTGTTCGGTTGAGCGAGCGCTTGGAGATCGCCGTCTTCGGCGCCGGCCGCATGGGCCGCGTCCACGGGCAAAACGTCACGCGCCACCCCGCCGCGCGCGTCCGCTACGTGGTCGACGTCGACACGAAGAGCGCGCAGGCGCTCGCGGCAGCGACGGGTGCAGAGGTCGCGAGCGTCGAGACCGTGCTCGCGGACAAGGCCGTGCGCGCCGCCATCATCACGACGCCGACCCCGAGCCACCTCGATCTCATCGTCGGGTGCGCCCATATGGGCAAGGCGATCTTCTGCGAGAAGCCCATCGACCTCTCCATCGCGCGCGTCAACGAGTGTCTGGCCGCCGTCGAGCGCGCACGAGTGCCGTTTGCGGTCGGCTTCCAGCGGCGATTTGACCCCACGTTTCGCGCGCTCAAGCACGCCGTCGACGCTGGTGCCATCGGCACCGTCGAGGTCGTGCGCATCACGAGCCGCGATCCAAAGCCGCCGCCGCATAGCTACGTGGCGAGCTCTGGTGGTCTGTTCCGCGACATGATGATCCACGACTTCGACATGGCCAACTGGTTCCTCGGCGAGCCGACCACGATGGTGTTCGCAACGGGAAGCTGCCTCGTCGATCCGGAGATCGCCAAGTTTGGAGACGTCGACACGGGCATCGCAGTCCTCCGAACCGCGAGCGGCAAGCTGTGCCACATCGACAACAGCAGGCACGCGGCCTACGGGTACGATCAGCGCATCGAGGTGTTCGGTTCGAAGGGTCTCTTGCAGGCCGGCAACCAGACCGCGACGACGATGCAGCTGTGGAACGAGCGGGGTGTGACGAGCGACAAGGCACTGCCGTTCTTCCCGGAGCGCTACGTCGAGGCGTACGCTGCCGAGATCGCCCACTTCATCGACGCGGTATCGCACGGCACTCCGGTCGAGGTCGGCGGCGAGGCGGGCCGCGCGAGCCTCGCGCTCGCAGACGCCGCACAGAAGTCACGCGACAGCGGGCAGCCTGTAACGCCTTCGAACGGGTGACTCATGATCGCACTCGTCACGGGCGGCAGTCGAGGCATCGGCAAGGCAATCGCAAAGCGCTTGCTCGACCTCGGGTATCACGTTCGGATCTGCGCGCGACACAAGGGCGAGATTGACGCGTGCGTCGCCGAGCTCAAAAAGAGCGGCTCCATCGACGGCGGCGTCCTCGACCTCGCCGACCGCAAAGCCATCTTCCAGTACTGCAAAGCGTGGAGCGGGCCGCTCGACTTGCTCGTCAATAACGCGGGCCTTTGCCACGTCCAGCGCATCCAAGAAGGCCAAGACGCGTGGCTCGAAGACGCCACGTTCTGGGACGAGGTCATCAACGTCAACCTCGCTGGCGCTCACTTCCTCACGAAGGGGTTGTTGCGTCACATCCCGGACAACGGGCGCATCGTCAACATCGCGTCGCAGCTCGGCGTCGAGGCCCGCGCAGGCTACGGCGCGTACTGCGCGTCCAAATTCGGTCTCATCGGGCTGACCAAGTGCTGGGCGAAGGAGCTCGGCGCCCGCGGCATCACGGTCAACGCGGTGCTCCCGGGTTGGGTCGCGACCGACCAGGCCAAGGGTGACATGGAGCGCATCGCCCGCGAAAAGGGCGAGAGCGCGGACGAGCTCTATCAACAGGTGTGCGCCCCGCTCGAGCTCAAGAGGTTCACGACCCCCGAGGAGATCGCCAACCTCGTCGCCTTCCTCGCATCGCGCGAGGCGAGCGGCGTGACGGGGCGGGACTGGCTGCTCAACACCATTTGGAATCAGGAGTGACGAATTCGCCATGAGCATGCAGACGAACACCGAAACGAAGACCGATCGCCTCGCCATCGCTGGTGGCACCCGGGTCAGGCAGACCCCTTGGCCGCGATGGCCGCGCGCCGACGCGGGCACCGAGAAGGTCGTCCTCGACGTGCTCCACTCCGGTCGATGGACCATCAGCGGTGTGTATCGAGGCCGCAAGTCGTACGAGCGACGGTTCTCCGAGGCGTTCGCCGAGTTCAACGGCGTGCCGTACTGCGTCCCGACGACGAGCGGCACGGGCTCGCTCACGATCGCCATGCTCGCGCTCGGCATCGGTTCGGGTGACGAGGTGCTCACGCCCGGTTTGACGTGGGTCGCGTGTGCGTCCTCGATCTTCTGCGTCGGGGCGACACCCATCCTCGTCGACATCGACCCCGCCACGCTCGCGATGTCGCTCGAGGCCGCGCGTCGGGCTATCACGCCGCGCACGAAGGCCATCGTCATCGTCCATCCCTTTTGCCGACTCGCCGACATCGACGGATTCGTCGCGCTCGCCGCCGAGCGTGGCATCCCGCTCATCGAGGACTGCTCGCAAGCCCACGGCGCACGTTGGCGCGGCCAGCGCGTCGGAAGCTTCGGCGCGGTGGGGTGCTTCAGCATGCAGCAGACCAAGGTGCTCACCGCCGGTGAGGGCGGCGCCGCCATCACGCGCGACAAGGATCTCTACGAGCGCATGGAGCAGCTCCGTTGCGACGGTCGACTCTTCGCGCCGACGGCCCGCGAGGGGCGCTCCGAGCTCCTCGAGGTCGGAGCCGTCTTGGGCCAGAACATGTGCATCACGGAGCTTCAGGCCGCGGTGCTGCTCGACCGCCTCGGCCACCTCGACAAAGAGAACCGCTTGCGCGCCGAGCGCGTCGAGCTGCTCTCGTCGCTCCTCGCCGAGACGCTCCCGAGCGTCCGCATGCTGCCGCGCCAGAAGGACGCCGAGCAGACGTACTACAACCTCATCCTCGACCTCGACATTGCCGCATTCGGCGGCAATTCGGTCGACGTGGTCGCGCGCGCCCTCTGCGAGGAGCTCGATGTGCTCTGCCACCCCATTTACAAGCCGATGAACGTGCACCCGCTCTACCGCCCGCTGAATTCAGCGCGCGCACCCCGCGACGCCGAACGCAAGCACGAGATGGATCCGGCCCGCTTCGACCTGCCGAACGCGGTCGCCGCGCGCACGCACTTCCTCGCCCTCCAACACTTCTTGCTGCTCGACGCTCCGTCGGGCATGCACGACATCGTCGCAGCACTGCGCAAGATCCAGGCTCACGCCTCCGACCTGTCGAAGCTTTCACAGTGACCGTCCCGGGCAAAGCACTCCTCAACGTCGGCGTCATCGGCGTCGGTCGCATGGGGTCCGTCCACGCGCGGCACCTCGCGAACGCCATCACCGGTGCGCGCCTCTCTGCCATCGCCGACCTCAAGCCAGAGGTCCGCGAGGCGTTCACCCGTGAGCTCGACCTCGATCCGTCGCGCGTCTTCGAGCGCTGGGAGGATCTCGTCGCTCTCAAGGACATCGATGCCGTCGTCGTCACGGTCCCTACAGTCGGGCACGGCAAGGTCGTCCTCGGGGCGGCGGCGCAGAAGAAGGCCATCTTCTGCGAGAAGCCTCTGTGCCTCACGGTCGCCGAGACCCGCGAAGTGCTGCCCGTCGTCGAGAAGGCCGGCGTGCCACTGCAGGTCGGCTTCATGCGCCGCTTCGACCCCGGCTACGCACGCGCCAAGGAGCTCATCGACGCCGGGCAGATTGGCGATCCGACGATCTTCAAGTCAATCAGTCGCGATCCCTTTTGCCCGCCTCCTGCGTTCGCCGATCCCTCCCAGAGCGGCGGCCTCATCGTCGACCTCTCCATCCACGACGTGGACCTCGCGCGCTGGTTGGTCGGCAGCGAGGTCAAGCAGGTCTCCGCGGAGGGAGTCCTGAGGGTCTGTGAGAAGATCCGCGTGCTGGGCGATATCGACAACGCCGTCGTGAACATGCGCTTCGAGAACGGCTCGCTCGGCAACATCGAGACCAGCCGTCACGCCTTCTATGGCTACGATGTGCGCTCCGAGGTGCTCGGCTCGAAGGGGGGGCTCCACATCGGAATGCTCCGATACACGCCCGTCCTCGTCATGACGCGCGAAGGGGGCGTGCAGCACGACGTCGTCCCCTACTTCCTCGAGCGATTCGGCGAGGCGTATCGCCGAGAGATCCAGCACTTCGTCGACGCGATTCGCGCGCAGCGAGCGCCGTCGATCACCGGGCGCGATGGCCTCTACGCGATCGAAATCGGTGCTGCAGCCACGTACTCGGCGAAGGTCGGTGGCCCTCCGGTGACGATCGAATCGGTTCGCGCAAACTCGGCTGCGGCCGACGAAGCCGTAGTCCTCGGCGCCGGAGACCGCGGAACCCCCATCGCGACCGCGCGGGTATGCTAACCCTGCGGGCGTGAACCGCCGCAACAGGGTCGCCCACGTCATCGGCGGCATCATCGATCGGCTTGCGGAGCTGCAAATAAGGCAGCCTCTCTACCCGCTCGCTGCGGTCCTTGTGGTCAGTGTCTTCTTCGGATGGGTGGCATCCCACCTCGAGCTGCGCACACGCTACGACCAGCTCTTGCCGGACACGCAGCCGAGCGTCGTCGAGCTCAGACGGGTGGAGAAGCGCACGACCATCGCGCAGACGGTCATCGTCGTCCTCGAGGGCGACGACGAGATGGCTCTTCGCGAGTTCGGCGACGCGATCGTGCCGCGGCTCGCGGCCTTGAGCGACATCCTCTCGAACGTCGAAGACGGCGTTCAAGAGGCGCGCAAGTACCTTCAGCCTCGCGCGGGTCTCTTCCTCGATACCCCCGAGCTCGAGAAGATGAAGGCCGACGTCGACGCCCGATGGGACTGGGAGGTGTCGCACGAGATGGGCACCGCGCTCGACGACGACGACGCGCCGCCGCGCATCGACAAGCAGGAGCTCCAGAAGCGCTTCGAGAGCGCCGCGAAGCGCAAGACCGGCAGCCGCAACCTCGACCAATACAAGGACGGTTACTACCAACGACCCGATGGCAAGGCGCTCGTGGTGCTCGCGCACTCTCCCGTGCCTGGAGGAGACCTTGATCGCGTGCAATCCGCCATCGAACGCATGCACGCGGCGGTGGCCGCCGCACAAGCGACCAACCCGGCGTTCGCGAAGATTCACGTCGGCTGGGCGGGCGACATGATCGCGGGGTTCGAGGAGTACGGGGCCGTGAGAAACGACCTGCTGCACGTCGGGGTGATTGGTGTGGGCCTCGTCCTTGGCGTGGTGCTGCTCTTCTTCATGCGGTTTCGATCCCTGCTCGTGATGGGGATCACGATCACGTGTGCGCTGTCATGCACGTTCGGTCTCACCCAGATCGCGATCGGCCACCTCAACATCGCAACGGGCTTTCTGTTCAGCATCATCGCGGGCAACGGAATCAACGTCGGCATCATCTACTTGTCGCGGTACTACGAGGAGAAACGCCGAGGCGCGCTGACGGCGGACGCCGTTCGCATGGCCCACAAGACGACCTGGCCATCGACGGCCGTGGCAGCCATTGCCGCTGCCGCGTCGTACTCGTCGCTCCTCGCGACCGACTTTCGCGCCTTCAAGCACTTCGGCATCATCGGCGCGGGCGGCATGATCGTGTGCTGGTGCGTGACCATCACGCTCCTGCCGACGTTGCTCCTTCTGCTCGACAAACAGATCATCCCGCAGGGCGTCGAGCGCGGATGGTTTGCGCGCTTGCGCTGGCAAGGCGTCCCGTTTGGGCAGCTCTTCGCGGCGATCGTGCCGAAGGCGCCGCGTTTCTTGGTGGCGCTCGGCGCTGTGGTCGCCGTCGTTGGCGTGGCTGCGTCCATCCGGTACGCGCGAAACGATCCGATGGAGTACGACCTCACGAAGATCCAGAACGATCGCTCGGAGAACAACGATCTGCGCCACAGCTGGGACGTGGCCAACAGCATCCTCGGCCAGTTCCCGAGCGCGATGTTGGTCCTCGCGGACACCCCCGCCCATGCAGACGAGCTCCAGGCGAAGCTCACGAAGATCTGGGAGGCGGCGCCCGTGGGGAACAAGCCTTTCGAGTCGGTGCACTCCATCTTCAGCTTCATCCCGCACGATCAGGAGACCAAGCTACCGACGCTGATGGCCCTATCGGCGCGCCTCCGTCGCGCGCACGAGCGGGGGATGATCACCGACGACGACTGGAAGCAAATGGAGGTGTTCCTCCCCAAAGACGACCTCACGTCGTTCGGTGCCAATGACTTGCCGGGGGACGTGGCGAGGCCGTTCACGGAAAAGAACGGCACGCGGGGAACCGTCGTGCTGATCGAGCCGCGCCTCGACGTCAGCACCGACGATCTCCACTATCTCATCCAGTACTCGAACTCCTTCCGAGAGACCCACCTCGACGACGGCACGGTCCTTCTTGGGTGCGGGCGCGCCGTGACGTTCGCTGACATCCTCAGCGCCGTCGTGCATGACATCCCCAAGGCGGTCGGTCTGGCGCTGGCGATGACGCTCCTTGCCGTGTTCGTGACCTTCCAACGCGGTGCCCACTCGGCCACCGTGCTCTTGACGCTGCTCGTGGGTCTCTCCGGTGTGGGCACGTTCCTCTATCTCGCGAAGGTGCACCTGAACTTCCTGAACTTCGCCGCGCTCCCCATCACGTTCGGGATCGGCGTCGACTACGCCGTCAACATCATGCAGCGCTACCACGCCGACGGCGGCAAGAGCATCATCGCGGCGCTCCGGACGACGGGTGGCGCGGTCGTGCTGTGTAGCATGACGACGACGCTCGGATACTTCGCCCTCGTCGGTTCGCACAACCAGGCGATCCGAAGTCTCGGTACAGTCGCGGTGGTGGGAGAGATGAGCTGCCTCGCGGCAGCCGTCCTGGTGCTCCCGGCGTTCTGGTACCTCGTCGAACGCTCGCGAGCTTCAAGCTCCAAGTAAGCGTCAAAGGCCTCGCACCCACGCCTTGTGGCGGCGCTCGTCCACCAGTCGATCGAACCGGCGTTGCTGATCAGGGCGGAGGGCGGTCCGGATCTCGTCGTCGACGTGCGTCTTGTGGTCGCGCAAGCGCTGCCCGCATCGTTGCACCACGTCGTGACCGATGCTCTGGGATTCATCGGCGTCGCTCGCGAGGATAGCGGCGACGCGCGACTCCTGATCGCGATCGAGGTCGAGCTTGCGCGACAGCGCCTTCAGCCGACGCCCCTCGAAGACCTTCCCCTCGCGCACCATGGCGGCATGGCTCTCCTGCGACCAGGCGAACGCCGCGCCTCCGCCCGCCACGACGCCGAGGACGAACACGGCGCCGAGCACCCAATATGCTTTCACCACTCGATCTCCATCGCGTCAAATGACCCAACGAGCGCGTCGTCGACGGCTCGTGCGCTGTGAACAGCCCACACGACGGCCCCTGCCGCGACCAGCGTGAGCACGGGCACGAGGCGTCGTGACACGCGCGGCAGCTCGCTCCGCCAGTCCTTGCCTGGCGCACCGTCGATACCCGCCAACACACGGTCCGTGAAACCGGCCGAGGGCCTCGCGCGTTCCGTGGCGCGTGCGAGGCGCGCCAACCGCGCGTCGATGTCGTCATCCGGATGGGTCATGAAGTGCTCCGCTCTCGCAAGGTGGCTCTCGCCCGCACGAGCCGCTGCTCGACCGCTCCTTCACTGCATCCGAGCACTTCGGCGACCTCCGCTGACGACATACCCTCGACGGACTTGAGCAGCAGAGCCGTGCGCTGATCATCCGGCAATTCATCGAGCCACGCGGCGAGCTCGCGCAACGCAACGACCTCTTCGGCCGTACTTCCGCGCTCGCCGATCGCGGCATCATCGAGCGGCTCGCTCGCGTCGCGCTTGCGCTTGCGTCTGGCATCGAGGGCGGCGTTCACAACGATGCGGTGAAGCCACGTCTCGACACGAGACCGTTCGTCAAAGCGACCCTCGACGAGCGCCTTATGAGCTTTGATGTACGCCTCTTGCACCACGTCCTCGGCCTCCGTAACGCTTCCCATGATTCGCGCGCCCAATCGAACGAGCTTTGCCGCCGTGGCCTCCACGATGATTCGAAACGCGGAGACGTCGCCGCGCTGCACGCGCCGCGCGGCGTCTTCGAGGCTGGACAATGGCTCCTCCCGTTTGACGAAGCGGGGAGCTTACTCCCTACGGTGACGACGCCGATTTTTCTTCCGTAGGGTTTCAAGGCCTCGGGACGTCTCATCGAAGGAGGTCACATCATGTTCAGGAAGTCGATCGTGGGTCTCTTGGCTTTGGTCTTGGGTGGTTGCGCCGGAACGCACGCGCAGCCCGTGCAGCAGCAAGCGGCTGTCAGCGAGGCCCCGCAAAGCGCGTATGTCGAGGCCAAGCTCCCGGTTCACGCGCGTCGTGTGCCGCAACGCATCCAGCGTTTCGATGCCAACCATGACGGTGTCCTCCAAGCGAACGAGGTACCGCCGCGCCTTCGCGAGTGGTTCGCGAAGGTCGACGCCAACAAGGACGGCGTCGTCACCGCCCAAGAGATTCGCGTGTGGAACCGTCAGCACCGTCACCACACGCCGAGGCCGCCTACCGAGCAGGGCGCTCGCGGGCCGCAGCAGACGAACGAGCTCACGCTCTAGGCGCGAGACGAGCTATGAACCGGTTGTGCGCATCGCGGGCATGTTTCTCTTGGGCGTCATCGCTGCGTCATGCAGCGCCACCGGTCGCGATGCGAGCACACCGCGTCCGGTCCGTCGCGTAGCCAACGCCGAGCTCGTCGAATCGGCGCCGTTAGAGACGACGCTCGATCACCCGGACGTGCCCAACGCGTCGGAGGTCTGGCTCGACATGATCCGTGGCGCGAGGCAGTCCATCGATCTCGCGGAGTTTTACGTGAGCGATGCGCCGGCCTCGCGCCTTCATGCCGTGCTGGATGCGGTGGAGCAGGCTGCGGACCGCGGCGTTCACGTGCGACTGCTCGTCGACGAGACCTTCTACGCCAAGTACCCCGAGGTGCCTGACGCGTGGAAGACGCACGCGCACATGGAAATGCGTCGTCTGGATCTGCGCCCGGGCATACTTCACGCCAAGTATTTCGTCGTCGATGGCCATGACGCTTACGTCGGGAGCCAGAACTTCGATTGGCGAGCGCTCGACCACATCTTCGAGATCGGCGCGCGCATCCGAACGACGAACATCACGGCCGCGCTCGAGCGCGTGTTCCGATCAGACTGGGACGTGGCTGGCGGTGGCGCGTTTCAGCTCGAGGGGGGAGAAGTCAAAGACGAAGTCGACGGTGGGGACATCGTCATGGCCGCGAGCCCGAAGAAGCTCGTCCCCCCAGCGATGTGGGACTTGCCGCGCCTCGTGGGCTGGATCCACGAGGCCAAGAGCACGTTGCGCATCGAGGTCCTCACCTACAAGACGAAGAACCGCGATGGCAGTGAGTTTCACGATCTCGATGACGCGCTCCGCGACGCGGCCAAGCGCGGCGTTCATGTGCAGCTCCTCGTGTCGACGTGGGGCGAGTCCGACGCCGCGCTCCTGGCGCTGAGCCACGAGCCGAACGTCGAGGTCCGCGTTCTCGCCATCCCCCCATTCTCCGGTGGTGACATTCCGTTCGCGCGTGTGGCGCATGCCAAGTACGCCCTCTTCGACCAAGGTCGCGCGTGGATCGGGACGAGCAACTGGGAGGGTGACTACTTCTTCAATAGCCGCAACGTGAGCCTCTTCTTCGAGCACGGCGGCGATCTCGGCGGCAAGCTCGCCAGCGTGTTCGTCGACGCGTGGCGAAGCGCCTATGCCCGCCCACCGCGCTAGGGTTATCGGCTCACGATGGTTGGGCGCCACCTTCTCGAAGCGCTCGTGACAGCACCGACCACACAGCGCCCGCGTCGGTGTTCACGTCATCCCAGCGGCCGTTGAAACGACCACAGAAGGACGACTTGAGCACCTCGGGGAGCATGCGCCGCTGATCTCCCTCGAAGAGCGGGTGCTTGAGAAAGACGCAGGCCTCGTCGGTGGCGCGAACCGACAGCGTCGCGCGTAGCTCCGGCGCGCTGCGCACCGCCTTCGCGAGGTTCACGAGCTCCTCGACGAGCGACTCGCTGAGCTCCGGGTGGCGCTTCACGAGGAGCTTCTTTTCCTCTTCGGGAGGCGGATAGTCCATCTGCAGCGGGGCGAACCGATCGAGCTGCGCGGCGTCGATGCCGAAGGTTCCGGAGAACTCCTGGCCGCGGTTGATCGCCGCGATGAACTGCACGTTGTCGGGGATCTCGAGGAACGTGTTGTTGATGGGGTGAAACACGCGACGCGTCGAATCGAGGGCGGGCATGAGCGCGTTGCGGGCGCTCTCCTGGCAGCGGTTGAATTCGTCGAAGAAGATCAGATAGCGGCGCGCTTTGTGTTCGTGGGCCTGCTCGAGCGCGACGAGCACGTCGGTCTTCATGAAGTCGGTCACCGGCGCGCCGCTAGCGCTGGCGCGAACGTGAATGGTCGCGAGGAAATCGGTGGCGTCGACCACGGCGCCGCAATTGAAGAAGACGAACTCCATACCCAGTTGCTTGGCGATGGTGCGCGCGAGCACGGTCTTGCCGCAGCCTTGCGGGCCGTCGAGCAGGATGTTGAGGCCGCTCTCGAGCGCGACCTGGAGCTTCTTGCCGATGAGGGGGTCGACGTACACGCCTTCGAGCTTGAAGTCTTGCGCGCGCACGAAGTCGACCTCGATGGTGCCACGGTCGTCACGTTCGAGCTTCGTGATCGCGGTGATGCGAACCATGCACGGGACGCCCGCCCGAACGCGCACGTCGTCGCACAAGATGACCTTCGGAGCGCGACGCCCATCGAGGTGGGTCGCACGGAAGCGAAACTGTGACTCGCTCACCGGGTTCTGCCAGAAGGTCGCCTCCATCACGGCGCCCACCTTCAGCTCTTCGATCTGCCACTTGCCGGTCATTCGTCTTCTTCTTCGTCCTCGTCTTCTTCGCCGTCGTCCTCTTCCTCGACCCACGAGAACTTCTTGTAAGGGGAGCCTGCGCGGTCGTGGTCGAGCTTTGGCGCTTTTGCGACGCCGTCGACGAAGTCGTCCAGGGACTTCGCGAGCGGGTAGATCATCCATCCGTCGTAGTCCCACACGAGAACGGGGCAGGCGGCGTCCTTGACCGATACGATCAAGAAGCTCCGCACGGGCTCGTCGTCCTCCTCCGCGTGCGTGTCGGTGAGCGACCCGAACGGGACGTAATCACCGAATTCGCCGGGCCAGTCGACGTCGTCGATGTCGTCGATCCAGTGGTCTTCGCCGAGAGCGGTGAGGTCGGCGAGGAGCTCGTCGGTGAAATCGACCTCGAAGGTGCCTCGGAGGTACCCATCGCTCAGCTTCAAGTTGCCGAGCGCTGTGTGCTCGCGCTTCTCGAGGAACTTGCGGTACCGCGCCGGCAGCTCGACGCCGTAGTTCTTCTGCATGCTCGCGACGAACGATTTCACGTCACTCATTCTCGTAAGCTCGACGCCCTGCGGTCGTGTGTCAATGGTCGACGGCGCCAAAGTGGAACGCCGAGATGCGCAGCGACAGGATCGTGCCGCTGAAGCCGAGGGCGCCGCGGTCGTCACCCGCTGCGCCGGCGGCGACCATCAGCGGTAGAAGGTGCTCCTCGCGAGGGTGGACGAGGCGCGCGGAAGGCGCCGTGGTCCACGCGATCAGCTCGGCATTCCGTTCGTTTGGAGCGCTCGTAGCGGCTTTCTGGAGCCATGCGTCGAATGCGTCGGCTGAGGGCTTCGCCGACCGGCCGAACGCGCGAAGGTTGTGATACGTCATGCCGCTGCCGACGATGAAGACGCCTTCGTCACGAAGCGGAGCGAGCGCTCGCCCCATCGCGATGTGCACCTTCGGGTCGAGACCGCGCACGAGCGAGAGCTGCACGACAGGCACCTCGGCTTTCGGGTAGGCCACTTTGAGCGGCACGAACGTGCCGTGATCGAACCCGCGCGCCCGGTCCTCGAGCGTTTCGAACCCGGCCGCGCCAAGGAGCGTTCGCACGCGTGCCGCGAGCACGGGATCCCCCGGCGCGGGCCACTGGATCTCGTAGGCTGCCGGAGGAAACCCTCCGTAGTCGTAGAGCATGGGCGGGTGTTCGGCGGTCATCACGGTCGGCACACGCTCTTCCCAGTGCGCCGAGACGACGAGCAGCGCCTTTGGCGGCGTCGTCGGTAGATCGTGAACGGACCGCAAGTATGCTGCGAGCGCCTCGAGCTCGGCGGGATCGCCTAGTCCAACGTCGACGAAAGGCCACGGGCCACCTCCGTGCGGGAGAAACACGACGGGCATCGACATCAATCAGCCACCTTTTCAATGGCCGCGAGGAGCGCGCCAGCGTCGAACGGTTTGGTCAGCCGCGCGTTGGGAACCGGTCGAGGTATTCGCGTGCGCGCGCGGTGTACGCGCCACCCGTGATGAAGACGAACCGCGTTTCGTGTCCCGGCTTGTCGCGCGCGACGCGCTCGTGAATATCGGTGCCCGTGAGGCCCGGCATCATCACGTCGCAAACGATGGCATCGAAAGGTGGCTCCGCGAGGATCAGGGCGAGGGCGCGCTCGGGGACCGTCTCGCCTACGACGGTCGCCCACGACGCGAGCGCGGACGTAAGTGTTCGCACGATGAGCGGCTCGTCGTCGATGACCAGCACGCGCAACGCCTTTCCATCGCTCCGAAGGCGCGAGGCCTCGCCGCGAGGACGCACTGGACGCGGCGGCGGCTCGGGTGCCGCTTCCGGCCGCGCTGCCGATTCGTCAGGGCGTGCGCGCACGAGCGTGACCTCCATCGTCGTCCCCTCACCTACGACGCTCTTCGCCGCGAGGTCGCCGCCACCACGGACGACGATGTCCCGGCAAATCGACAGGCCGAGGCCCGTACCACCAACGGCAGCCCGTGTGGTGAAGAACGGCTCGAAGATGACGCCGAGCATTTGCTCGGGCATGCCGCATCCATCGTCCTCGACTGCCACGATGACATGCTCCGCGGTGACGCGCGCGCGGACCGTGATCTGGCCGTCGTTCTTGTCGCCGAGCGCGTGGATGGCGTTCAAGAACAAGTTGACGAAGACTTGCTCGATGCGGCGTGCCGTTCCTGTGACGGCTGGAAGCGCGCCGTACTCTTTGACGAGCTTGCCGCGCGCGCGAACCTCGTGTGCGACGAGACGCTCGGCGGCCGCGATCGCCCCACCGACATCGACGGGCCCCGGGACCTCCTCCTCGTCGAGCCCGAAGAAGCGCAAGTCGCGGACGATCGCAGTGATGCGCTCGACCCCCGTTCGTACCTCGGCGACGAGGGCGGCGTCGTCAGGGCTCACGCGCCTCTGAAGCATGTCGGCTGCGAGGCTGATGTACGCGAGCGGATTGTTGATCTCGTGGGCGACGCCCGCCGCCATGATGCCGAGGGACGCGAGGCGATCGGCGTGCGCGAGCTGTGCACGGAGGCGCGTGCGGTCGGTGACGTCACGCGCATAGGCGAGCACGGCAGGCGCACCATCGAAGTCGATCATGGCCGAGGCAATCTCGGCAGTGATCTCCGTTCCGTCGCGACGGCGCGCGGGGTATTCGCGCGGGACGAGTCGCTCGCCCGTCACCGCCATCTGCTGGATGCGCCGGCGCATCACATCCATGGCACGCGGGTCGAGGAACGTCATCGGCTTGCCTACGAGCTCCGAGACGTCGTCGTGCCCGAGCAGCCGCGCCGCAGCAGCATTTGCGTAGAGGACGACGCCGTTGCGCGAAACGACGATGGCATCTGGCGCGTTCTCGACGAGGGCGCGAAATGCCTCTTCGGCCATGGTCCAACCATACGCCCATCTACGGCAGTCGGGTAAGGGTCAGCTGCTGGCGGACGTGTAGTGGCCGATCGCTCGCTTCCAGACGGTGCGCGAGACGGTGACGGCGATCACCGCGGTGAGCGTCGCGCCACCCAGCTCGAGGAGGCTCGCGCGGCCGAGGAGCGCGTCGGCCGGAAACGTCGTCATCACGCCGAGCGGGATCACGAAGGTGAAAACCACGTGCAAGAACCCACGGAACACGCTGGAGGGCCAGCGCGCCGCGTCGAAGACCGCGCCAAAGAGCATCGTGAGGTTGTCGACCTTCACGACGTAGAACGCCAAGCTCACGCCGAGCGTCCAGAGCGAATGAAGGATCGCGATCGACGCGAGGAGAACGAGGAGCGCAGACGCCACGTCCGACGGGGTTGGCCCGCGACCGAGCTTGACGAACCCGTACACGAAGAGCGCCACGGCGGTGAGCACGTTGACCGACCGCCACGGAAGGATGCGCGCCGTCGACACGAGGAACTGCGCGTCCTTCGGCTTGAGCAGGACGAAGTCGAACGTGCCCTTGCGGATCTGCTCGACCACGAGCTGCACGCTCGGATTGATGGCCCCTTCGAGGACGGCTTGAAGGAGCGTGAAGAAGCCCGTCACCATCAGCGCCTGCCCGAACGTCCAACCCGCGACGACGTGTCGAGCGTCGAAGACGACGAAGAGCGGAACGAGGGCGGTGATCATCCAGAAGACTTCCACGAAGCCGTCCGTCACGAAATCGACGCGGTATTGCATGGCGAGCGCGAGCGACGTCCGAAGCTGCATCCAGAAGAGCGAGGCGTAGGCACGCATCGTCAGCCTCCATACGCCGCAAAGCGACGCACCCCGAACGTCCAGGTGACCGCCGTGATGACGAGCATGCAGCCGACCACGGCCCACTGTCGGCCTAGCATCACGAGCGCATGGTGAACGTCGTACGCCCCCGTCATGATTTCGACCGGCAACCCGAGCTGATAGCGGAACGGCAGCCAATCGACGACCGTGCGCATCGAGCGCGGAAAGAGCTCGACTGGAAACAGATAGCCGCTGAAGACGAAGTAGAGGGCGAGCCACACGTCCATGATCTTGTTGCTGCTCTCGACGAAGAGCGCCGCACATCCAATCGCGAGGTTCGTGAGGAGCGTGATGAGCCAGCCTCCGAGGATCGCCGCGACCCACACGAGCCACATGAAGGGACCGCGCGTGAGCTCGGAGCCGGCAAACGCGACGAGGGCGACGATGGCGATGGGAAGGGCGAGCAAGCCACGCACCGGAAGCTCCGCGAGCGCGGCCACCGCGTACGTGACGAGTGGGTGGATGGGTCGCAGCATGCGCTGGGCGAGCGTGCCGTCGCGAATCTCCATGTTCATGAGCCACACGGCCCACGAGCCGGTGAGCTGCCTCACGATGAACATCGCGAGGAAGTAGCCGACCATCTGCTGCGCTCCGAAGCGCCCGATGGGAGCGTCCCGAGCGACGGCGCTCCAGAGCGCGAGCATGACGAGCGGCATCGTGGTCGCTGCGATCCACACGATGGTCTCGGCGCGATATGCAATCGCGTCAGCGAAGCCGACACGCATGATGGTC